>Ga0185307_1001075_pt1 | contig 15853 bp, 14 predicted proteins | sample LHCtaG_FD_128010 | JGI IMG/M metagenome (GOLD analysis project Ga0185307, IMG submission 128010) | Hot spring microbial communities from Little Hot Creek, USA to study Microbial Dark Matter (Phase II) - LHC4sed_matched (SPADES... | ecosystem: Environmental > Aquatic > Thermal springs > Hot... | reverse complement strand
CTTTATTATTTGTATTGTTTTATTTATGAATTCTTCTGCTTAGCTTTTCTATTTATCCATGTTTCATTAGCATTATCATTATTGATTTTAGAAGGTTTTCCTCATGCTCCTCATCACATTTATCTTTAATGCATGGTATTTAGTTATCGAATAGCTTATCTATCCCTAACATACTGAACTATTCTCTCCATCAGGTTCCTAATCTCAGCTTTATAATCATGCTTAGATTAGAATTCTGCATGAAGCCTTATAGTATGGAGCGCCATCACTCAATATAGTTATTTTGAGCCGTAAATAGCTTTAATTCTCTTAATGAATTATTGATGTTAATATGTTGCAAAATCGGAAACCATCATGTACACGATCTTTCTTAAATAGGGCTCAAAAGCAACATATAATACCTTCTCACTAGAACCTATCCTAATCCTAGTATCATCAACCAGCAAAACCCTAACATCCCCCTACAACATCCCTACCAGCAAATAGAAGCTTAAAGACCATGATAGGATAGATGTATGACTCCTACATATTATGAAGCTTAGAATATCTGAAGCAGCTCTTGAAGAACGAAAATATATATAAGCACCATAAACAACTAGAATATACGGGGTTCTCTCTCTAACAAACCTAATAACTTTGGACATGAAATCACCATAGTTAAGGGAGAGAACCCCCAAATAAGGCTTAAGTTTACAAATCGAGCATAATGTTAAATACCTTTACTTTAAGAAGAGTAGATTCCATTTGAGCTTAAGATTCTAGGATTATCATTCTACATCCAGTTTTAACGGAAGGATTAAACCATATTTCTATAAGAATGAGGATTTTTAATAAAAATATTTTGGATTACATATCTTACTATTGGTTAAGCTATTACCTATGACTTGTAAATATGTTTTGCAACTAGCTCCGTTATATCATATATCTTTATGTTTTTACTAAGCTTATTTGCAGCATTTGTAAATGTTACTTTACATATGGGGCAGGCTGAAACTAGTATTTCCGCTCCAGCTCTACCAGCCTGGTTTAGTCTATGCTCAGCAATTTTTAATGTAAGTTCAGGATGTATGAATTCAAGAAAAGCTCCTCCACCGCAACAGTATGTATTCATCCTATTTTCAGGCATTTCCACTAGGTAGTGGAAATCAGCTTCTTTAGGTATAATATGTCTTAATACGTTTCTAGGCTCATTTATAATTCCCCCTAAACGGGAGAGCGAACATGGATCATGATATGTTATCTTTTCAACGATTCTCTTACCTATCTTTAGCTTACCCTCATTTAAGTATTTATTAATCAGCTCTGATATGTGGAGCACCTCAAAACTATAGTCAACATTTAGTTCTGGATACTCCCACTTAAACATTCTATAACACTCCGCACAGCTTACAACTACCTTTTCAATATTTAAAGACTCTATTTCCTTAACGTTACGCTTAGCGAAGTTTCTGGCAGCATCCATGTTTCCAAGAGCTACCCATGCACTACCACAACACCATTCATTATCCATTACAGTCCAGCTTTCACCTGCACTCCTTAAAATATATGCTGTTGACTCAGCTATACTAGGATCCCTTATTGCTGAAGTACATCCAACGAAGTAGAGGATATTTGATCCCTTAATATTTACTGGTGCTTGAAATCCTAGTTTTTTAAGCCATTCAAGCCTTTCACCAGATCCATAGGGGTTCTTGTATTTCATCAATGATTCATCAATATTTTTCAACGGCTCAGGAATGTATCCAACCCTATAAATCATTGATCTTAAAACCTCTCTTAACTCTCTATTACGTATACCTAGAATACATCCAATCCAGCATCTACCACATAGAGTACATAAATATGCTGCTTCAGATGCTTTACGTAGCTCCTTAAGATTAACCCTACTAGTTGAGCTTATTAAACCAAGTATACTTATATCCTTACCGATAATTTTCCTTAACTCCTGAAGCTTTAATGCTGGAACTGAAATTATATTTCTATCCTGCTCATATACTGGACATACTTCACTACATGCACCACATCTTACACATGTTTCAAGCTCAACTATTTGTGATGTTCTAAGTTCCTTTAGAAAGCTTTCAGCAACCATTAACCCCCACCTAAAGCCGCTTTCTTTAATCCTGATAATGTCATAACAATTACTGAGGTAATTCCATGGAAGAACTTACTAAATGGTGTATACATTATGAATACTTGAACAGCTGCCATATGGAATACTATTATGTAAAGCCTATAGTCCGGAAATAGTTGGCTAGATAGTGCTGCAATTAATCCTGTAACTCCAATAATTAGTAGTAAGGGTACAGCTATAAAGTCTCCAATGCTTGAAATTACTCTTAGAGGCTTATTTGTAGCATACTGGTATAGTCTTCTAACAAACATCAATGTAAGGCATGAAATAAATATTACTGATAGTATATGGGTGAAAGGCTTTGAAACGTAGAATATTGTAGGTATTGCTATGTACTGCTTAATTAAGGCAAGTATTGAGTCTATATGGACTTTTGTTAGTAGTAGCGCTATAAACATTATGTGCATACCTACTCCAACAACGTAGAAGGCTATATCTTTCCTAGCAGCTAGGGAATAGCTTGGTAAATGATCTAGAACAAACGAGTTAAAAATCCCCTTTAATCTACTTCCTCTGTAACTCTTTAAACCAATTAATGCTGGAGATACTTTCCACATCATAAACCACTTTAGGAAACGTAGAGATACACCATAAGTAAAAATAAATAGTGTAATTAGTGGAAGTACAGTATTTATGAATACAATTATTTGCTCTTCAAACATTTTAAACACCCCCACTTTTTAATTCTGTTTACTCACCTCTACTGTAATTTGGAGCATATACTTAATTACCCCTCACATGCTTAGCTTTAGCCTCTTCCTCCACCATAACAGGAGGAACCTCAACTTCAACCATTGCTACTTTCCTCTTATGGAATGTGTATACTAGATCTACAGTAATACAGCAGAAAAACGCAAGAAGCGTTGCAGTATAGACCCACATAATCCACATTATGTTTGATCCTGTAAGAAGCATTACACCTCCAGCTATGGCTAATGCTAAGGATGCTATGAACATAATAGCATAAGCAGCAGCTACATAAACCCCACCATTTTTATCAGCTTTTATATACTCAAACATAATATATACCACCTCCAAGCTGAATTTACAGATGGAAAAATATAATATTTATGTATTTATTTTCTAATTTAATATTTACAGTATATAGAAACATTTTATCATCAATAAACAATATATTTCCTCCTAGGCTTAACGTACAGCTTGAAACATAGTAAATCTATATGAAATTCGTAGTTTCACCATAATGTTTGAGGTTTCATAAGTAGGAAATAGTATAGTAGTATTCTGCCATTAAAAAATCTGTAGGTTATCAACAATAACCAGATTATATGGAGTTAAGCTGCTGAAAAATAGTTTAGATTAGTATGTTAGCTGTCCTGCAATTACGATAGAATACCTCATGAATACTCCGCCTATTAATACGCAGAGGGCAATTATAGCCATCACTAATGGATACCACTTTATAAATCTGGCGGTTCTACCCCTCCATGCAAGTAGGATGCATCCAGTTAATGGTGTTAAAATACCTATTACAATAACAAGTATCCAAAATATTAAACTTAACTCACCATATATGAGTGTAGCTGCTGATGCTGACGCTAATGGGTTTCTAGGAGCAACTATAGGTAGTCCATAATACATTCCGAATACATATGATAATATAGCTATAAGCTCAATAACGATCATGTAGGCATCAGCTACATCAAGTCTATGAAGAACCTCTACAACAACCTTCTTGGAACGTTCATCCTTAACAATTGGATATAGAAATGAGCTGAGGAAGCCTATAGCCATAAGCCCTGTTGAGACTCCTGAGGAGAAGAAAGCTATTACTAGGAGGGGAGTATGCCAGAACGGCTTAGCCCATACAACACCTAAAACAAAGCTTGTATATCCAACAAGCCCACATGCAGTGAAGAATAGTATAATCTCAATAATGCGTCTCAGCTTAAAGCTTCTAGTCCAGAAAAACCATTTCTTAACTGCTTGAACAAATGGTAATGCTTCAGGAGGATGATATGAAGCATATATTATACCCAGGGGTATAACGGTTGAAAGTATTGTTGTACCAACACTGATCATTGACGTCGGTATGTTTGAATATAGGAACATAGCTCTTTCAGGCCTACCAGCATCAAGTGCGAAGAAGAGTATACATAGTATTGCACCAATAACCCCTATGTAATTACCGAATCTTACTATTTCCCTCCATTTATCCCAAGTTATTATACTCGTAACTACAGCAACTATGAATGCCCCACCACCAAGTCCACCGAAGAATAGTGCAAGTGCTATTTCCCAACCCCAAGTAAGAGCCTCCATAGAATCACTTGGGAAACATTAAATCATTAATTAATAAACTTTACGTATAATCTATAAATACCAGCTTTACAGAAATACTTATCGTTATCCATCTATGCTACAACCTGCAAATCCTAATATTCCCTAGTCTAAATCTTAACCCTATGCTTTCCATCATGAATTGCGGAATATCAACACCCTCCACGACCAAAGTTGGAAAATTTTCGGTCTACTAGGCTACATCTCTATTCTTACCAAGTATCTATAAAAGTACGTAAACCGTTACTGGATAGTTAACATTTTGTAACTATACGACAACAGCTACCGTCAACAGTACATCGGAGGGTTAACTTTGCAGTATTTCATATTTAAAATGGATACTAGATGGGTTATGGATTGTTAAGCATACTTTACCAAAGAGTTAGCTGTTATATCTGAATAGTGCGCTTGAAGCTTAGGTGATTTAATATATCCATACCCTTCATTTCTCAAGCCGTATACTTACTAATGGAAACATCAATCAACCTTGAAAAGCTAAGCTTTACAGCTCATCTTAACATCAGCCAAATCCTCTAAATATAAGAGGAAAAGTGTGAGCTACCCACGGCCTGTGGGCTTCCAGCGTTTAGAGTGGGCTTTACACCTACCTCCCCTCATCTGCCGGTTTGGGGGCTCACATCCCCCATAGACATAGAGCTCATCACCCTATAGGCTATACTTAGCGTTTAAATCCCTATCCATTCCGCAAAGGAACATCCCAAAACTACTCGGGCCCCCTATTTTAAACCTTCCGCCATTTATCTCCGCCCTGTAAACTTAAGCTTTATCTGGGTTCTCTCCTTTACCTATGTGAAACCATGTCTAAGGTTATTAGGTTTGTTAGGGAGAGAGCCCTGTATATTCTGATTGTTATGGTGCTTATATATTTCGTTCTTTAAGAATGGCTTCAGATATTCTAAGCTTATATTATGTAGGAGTCATAAATCTATCTATCATGGTCTTTAAGCTTCTATTTGCTAATAGGGATGTTAGGGTTTTGCTAGTTGATGATACTAGGATTAGGGTGGGTTCTAGTGAGAGGGTATTATATGTTGCCTTCGAGCCCTATTTAGGAGGATCGTGTACATGATGGTTTCTGATTTTGCAACATATTAACATCAATAATTCATTAAGAGAATTAAAGCTATTTAAGGCTCAAAATAACCATGTTGAGTGATGGCGCTCCATACTATAGAGCTTCATGCAGAATTCTTAATTTAAAGCATGGATTATATAGTTTAGAGATTAGGAAGCTGATGGAGAGAATAGTTCAGTTAAGGATAGATAAGCTATTCGATAACTAAATACCATATTAAGGATGGATGTGATGAGAAGCATGAAGAAAACCTTCTAAAATCAATAATGATAATGCTAATGAAACATGGATAAATAGAAAAGCTAAGCAGAAGAATTCATAAATAAGACAATACAAATAATAGAGGTGATGAAAAATGCTTAAGTTTACAGAGCCTTCATCCCACCCATAAATGATGTGGGTTTTCTGGCGAAACCCTGATAAAATGTTGTAGCTTCAATTCATCCCATAGCTAAAGCCGTAGCTTCTTGCGAAAGATTGGGTGAAGTTTAAATATTACGCCAACACTACTTTAGCATGGTTGAACAGACATTTAATGAAAGAGTTAAACAAATTGATGAGGTAATTAGTAAGCATCCGGAGTTAACCCAAGTACTTAACCTCTACAAAGATCTTTTCAAGGCTAAAATTGAGATTGAGGAGGACCGGAATAAAGGATTAAGTTTAGGTCTTAGTGGGGAGCTCATCAACTCCATCCAGGAAAAGGCTTGGAGAGAAAGGAAGCCGATGACTTATTTCATGGATGAAATATCATTCTCTACAGAGAAGATACTTAAGACTATAAGCTTAGCTGTAGATGTTCTGCATAAACATGGCCTAGATGATAAACTTAAAAATATAGATGTTCTACCTAGAAATAATGATCTTATAAACAAGCTTATAAAAGCTGCTTTAAGAAATGATGTTGACGTTTACATTGATGTATCTAATAATTTAGGTATTGATTCAGCATCATTATCCCTAATATTTAGCATAGTAGTTCAGCCCTTTCTTGAAAACCTTTCTAGAAGTGTTAATAAAGCTCTTTTAGAGGAGTGGTTTAATACGTTATGTCCGATATGTGGAAGAAGATCTTATATAGCGAAGGTTAAAAATAAGAAGAAGTACTTAGTATGCCCACTATGCGGGACAGAATATAGAATAGAGCATCTACTCTGTGTAAATTGTGGTAATAGGGATCCATATACTCTATACTTTCTTATTGATGAAAGAAATCCAGCATATAAAATTGATGTATGTATGAAGTGTAGATGTTATGTGAAGGTTATAGATGAAGACCTTCTACAGGAGAATATACCAAAAGGTCTTGAGGATATTTTAACATGGGAACTTGATAAAGTAGCTGAATATAAGGGATTAGCTAGAATTACATACCATTAATAATCAGAAAAATCTTTTTCAGTGTTGATGAACTGCTACTGAAGCAACTTTAAATACTCAAGTATTTTCCAAGTGACATATCCAACAATCCATAAATTGTATTTAGCTTAATACTAAGTATATTTATGTTAGAGTTAAGTAATAGTTGGATGCATAGTGATGTAGTAACTTAGCAATGTTAAATACGGTATGTTAAGCTGCAGGCTTCCTTAACCAAGAAAAATCTATAAATATCAGATAAGCTAACATAGGATTAACAACTAAACTGACTATTTGAAGTATTAGAGAATTACAGGTGAAGAATGTGGCAGTACTTAGAGGACACGTATATAGTAGAGATGGTAAAGCTATTGGAGCCGCCTATGTTAGGTGTGGCGATAAATTAACCTTAACGAATTTTGATGGTGAGTTTAGATTTGATGATTTAGAGCCTGGAGCCTACACCATATCTGTAAGTATTAAGGGGTTTAAAAGAAAGGAAATACCTATCAATTTGAGAGACCATCTTACTTTAACAATATATCTTGATATAGAGAGGGGAAGTTCAAAAATCTATGGCTACATTTATGATGCTGAAACAGGCATGATAATAGATTCAGGAACTGTAATGCTAATACTACCCTTCACTAATTATTACACCCAAATAGGGAAAGATGGATATTATGAATTTAATGAGTTGTCCTCAGGAACATATGAGATCATAGCATCACCGCTCAACTATCTTGATGAGAAAGCTAGCATTACACTATTAGATGGAGAGGTGAAGAGGCTTGATTTCTTTTGTAAGCGTAAAACTGAAGAAGCTCCATGGGGATGATTACTTGAGATCATATTTAAATCATAAGCTTGTCTTAGATTAACATTTCAAGTATGATTGGAGGTTAACGGAAAACTAAATAATAGTTGGATACATTCATGAGGCTGTTAACGATTGATAAGTGGGTTAGAGAGAATACCACATTAACGATGCAAGAATAGAGCATCACTACTCAGCCTCCGCCTCCATAGAGGCATATGCAGGGACAACCTAAGCCTCTACCTAGCCCTCTCCAAAGCCTACAGGAGATGTAGAGGTATGAAGCCAATAGAAGCCATAAAGGAAATCCTAAAGAACACCCTTATCTTCACAGCTCTACTAGCCATCATAAAGGAACATGCTAGCCTTAAAGTAGCCATCCGAAAACAGCTACAACATTCTTATTTAAGAGCCACCCACGAATAGCACAACGATTTCCATAGGAATAATAGAGCTGAATAATTAAAAAATGTTGTTAGATTTCTTTCTTTTCCACTTCTCCAGCTTTACTTCTCCTCCTAGCAGCTATTGCTGCTACTATACCTAGACCTAATATCGCTAATCCTCCTGCAGCTACCATCCTAAGGGATTCGGGAGATAGTGATGGCTGAACCATTGCAGCAGCTGTTTTTATAGGGATGACTTCAGGTACTTCATATACTTTCTTCGCTACCGCCGGTAAGCCAAGCTCCTCAGGTGGAGCTGTAAGTACCATTATTACTCCTGTTCCACCAGCCTCCTCAACACCGTACAGGTATCCCTTAACCTCAGCGGCACGCCGCTTAGCCTCCTCAATCATTGTTTCCCTATCGCCAAATTTAAGCGCTTCAGTAGGACATGATTGAACACATGCAGGCTTTAAACCTATTTTAAGCCTATCAAAGCATAAAGTACATTTTCTTGTTCCTACCCCTCTTCCAAACTTTGGAATCTTGAATGGGCAAGTTTCAACACATAGTAGACATCCAACACATCTCTCTGAATGTATGATGACAGCTCCTGTTTCAGGATCCTTTACTATAGCTCTCGGTGGACATACTTTAACGCATACAGGTTCAAGACAATGCATACATCTATACGTTGCGAAATGCATCTTAAAGGTGTTATCCTTACCTAAATGAGAGATCTTTATTATATTCCATGTATTTGCTGAAAGATCAGGAGGATTAGTCCATGTTTGGCTTAGCGATGTCTTCTCAGCATCAAGCTCATTCCATCTCTTACATGCAACCTGACATGCCCTACAGCCAATACATTTTGACCCATCGTAAAGTATAGATTTAACCATATTATCTCACCTTCTCAATATTGCATAGACATACCTTATATTCAGGTATATTAGCACTTACATCTACAGCATCTATAGTTACATCATTTGCCGAGGAGCCTGTAACTAAGCCTTTGAAGCCCCAATGCCATGGCATTGCAACCTCATGAATGATTTTTCCATTAACCTTAATTGGCTTAATCCTTTCCGTTACAAGTGCTTTAACCTTAATTCCACCAGTATTTCTGGCTGTCTTAACAAGCACAAAGTCTCCTGTCTTTACGCCAAGCTCATTAGCTAATTCAACACTTATTTCAATAAACATTTCAGGCTGAAGCTCAGCAAGCCATGGAAGATTACGTGTTAAAACTCCTGTCTGCATGTGTTCGGTAAGTCTGAATGTTGTTAATACATAGGGGAATTTCCCCTCCCCTATAACTTCCTTGCTTCCCTTCATGATTTTCCCTGTAGTAATATCGAACCAGATAATATCATTGATTATGCTGTGATCCCATATAGTTGGGTAATCCCTAGCTAAATCAGGATCTGGGCTTTCAAGAGGTTCATTATGGAGTGGGAATCCATATCGGCGAGGGTCATGAGCTGGCTTCGTGGTATCGTAGAGCGGTGCAGACCATACAGCAGCCTTATCAAATCCAAGCCACTTTCTAGGATTATGAGCCCACCACGTAAAGAACTTATTGTAGGGTGTTTTCTCATTTAGGTTGTAAAGTATTCTTTGATTTGTCATCCATGAGTAAGCCCAGTTCTTGAAGTAGCCATACTTAGCATCATCATCATCCTCCGGAGTTCTATCCCTACGTTTAGGAAGAATTCCGTTTATGTATTGATACTTAGGATCAGGATCGTAGCCATCCCTATATATTACGTTAGCTGCTGCTTGAGGTAAAACAGCATTACCTACTTTGAGTGCACCATGCTTATAAGCTATCTCCCTGAATACAGATTCCGGATTAGATCCGAATCTCGATGGCCAGCATTCATCAGGATTATTCTGTACTTCAACTCCTCCTACTATCTTCTTAACATCAACACCGTTTTCAGACTCGTAAAACTCAGAAGGTATCTTGAACACTCCCTCCCTTCTTAAAACTCTAAATAGCTCCACAATTATCTTAAACTCATCCATAACCTCACCTTTATACTTCATTATCGGTGGGTCTCTAGCTTTCCACTGCCATTGTATCCATCTACCAGTATTTGTTACACTTCCCTCTCTTTCAACTCTACATGTACCTGGAAGAACTATATCTGCAAAGTGGGCTGTTTCAGTTTCGAAGAGGTCGCAAACTACAGTAAACAATCCCTCTCTTGATAAGGCTTCTTTAACTAAATTGGCGTTAGGCATTGATACTACTGGGTTTTCACCGAAAATGAATAGTACCTTTATTTTACCGTCCCTAACAGCTCTAAATAGCTGAACTATAGCGTTACCTGTACCTAACGGTAGATCACATATTACCGGCTCGTTATCTGGATCGATGCCTGGCCATGTCCCAACATAAATACCCCAGTGATATTCTAATGCATTCCATGTTGGAAACATTCTATCATCCCATCTGAAAGTATCAGCCTTCCCTTGAGCTTCAGCTTCACTTATATCCTTCCATGGATAGGTTTTACCTCCATCTACTCCTCCTCTCTCATTCGGTTTTGTATTCTTCCACTTCTGATATCTTCTTACATCGTCAATGTTTCTTGGCGGAACTCTATAACCCATAATTACGTGGGAGAGCACATTCATATCCGTACTTCCCTGAACATTGCTTATGCCTCTAAGCGCATTTACACCTCCTCCCGGTACACCCATGTTACCGAGAAGAAGCTGTAGGATTGCCTGCGCTCTAATAGCTTGTACTGCATTGGTGTGTTGGGTTGTACCCATAGCATAATATATGTTGCCAGGTTTTAATGATGTAAATGTTTCAGCTACCTCTATAAATTGATCCTTTGCAATACCTGAAATCCTTTCAACCTCTTCAGGTGTGTATTTAGCTACCATTTCCTTTAGTTTTGAAAATATGGAATTTGGATTTGTCCTCCAGTCATCAAGCCTATTTCCATCAAGACCATACGGCATATTTGTTCTATCCTCAACAAACTTCCAATCTACTCTATCCGGCTTTTCATAAAGCAGGTATCTTATTAATCCAAGAAATATTGCTGCTTCAGCTCCAGATCTATACCTAACATATATATCAGCCTTAGGAGCTGATCTATGATATCTAGGATCTAGAACTATTATCTTCGCCCCCTTCTCCCTAGCTCTATTTACCCATCTAAACTCCATAACATGTGATTCAGCTACATTACTCATAATTAGGAAAACCTTTGAATTCTTTGCATCAACTACATGGTTAGTCATAGCTCCGAATCCAAAGGTATTTGCAAGTGCAACAACAGTGCTTGCATGACACTTCCTAGCCTGATGCTCAACATTAAGAGTTCCTAAAATGGAGCACCCCTTCTTAATTAAGTAGCATTCCTCATTGTTGAAGTAAGCCGATCCTAACCAGCCAACTGGAGAATCCTTACCAACTCTGTAGTAATGTGTAACCCCATCCTTATCCGTATGTTTATAGGGGAAATTCTCCACAGCGCTTTTAACCTTCTCAGCTATTATCTTAAACGCTTCCTCCCAGGTTATAGGTACCCATCCAGGATCCTCATCCACCCCCTTCCTAGGGTTTGTACGCTTCATAGGTGTAAGTAAGCGTCTTTCATTATTTACAAGTTGAATATATGCAGCTGCTTTACTACAAAGAGCACCCTCATTTATCGGATGATCCGGATCCCCCTCTATCTCAATTATAGCATCATCTATAACAGTAGATAAAACCCCACATCCTCCAGCACAATATATACATATACTTGGAATTTTACGACCCCACCTGTAAAGCTTTGCCTTCTCTATAATTGGCTGAGCTTCAACACTAGGAGCAATCGCTGGAAAAGCAAGCATTAAAGTGGTTAAGGAACACGTCTTTAGAAATCCTCTACGTGATAACACCACTTCAGGCATAGGTATCAGTAGAGAAAATTCAGTAAATATAAATATTTTTCGCTTAATCTAATTGAAAGCTACAGCTTAGCATATCATATTCGACTTCTTAAGTTACTACACTTATCTGATTTTGTTAACCTTAGAAGTTTAGGTAGAGGTGCTTTATATCTAATCTTATATTATTTTGATTATAAACTAAGCTGCAAAACTTACAAAACATAAATGGATATTATGTTTTGGGTATTTCCTTTATTTTTGCTTTAAGTATCATCTCCCTTCTCCATAGGATGAAGCTTAGGAACGCTAATGCTGCTGCACCGAATATTGCTAATCCTCCGCGCTGTATTAGAAGCTCCTGGAGAGCTATTGGTGGTGGAATTCTCATTTCACGTGTTGGTAAGCCTAACTTTTCAGGCTCCACAGGTAGGATATAGATTACGGAGTTGCCAATATCTTCCTCATCACCGAATATGTAGCTTTCAATACCTTTACTCTTTAAATACTCAACTCTACTTCTAGCCTTCCCAATTATTTCGCTACGTTCACCGAACTCTAAAGCGTTAAATGGACATACTGTAACGCATGCAGGTTTTAATCCATTTTTAACCCTATCATCGCACATAGTACACTTAACAGATACTCCTTTGTAAACTACGCCTTCCTTATCAATATGTCTTGCACCGTATGGGCATGCTACAGCACAATAACCACATCCGAAACATCTATTATAGTCGGTTAATACAACACCATACTCATCTTTATATATAGCCTTAACAGGGCAAACGGGTAGGCAGGGAGGATCTAAACAGTGCATGCATGACCTCCTAATATAGGAGGTAGCTCCATTACTTGAGCGAACTATATTTATGGTAATCCATGTTTTCTCAGATAGGCTTTGACCAATCCAGCTTGGATTTCCATCTATTGGAAGATTATTTTTCACCTTACATGCGAAAAAGCATAAACCGCAAGCCTTACACTTAGTAGCATCGTAGAGTATTGAGACCTGTCTTAAATTCTGCTTAACATCCATTTTAGAGTGGAAAGTTAATATTGGAAGCAGTATCGGGGTAGTTAAGGATTTTTTCAGAAAGAATCTACGTGATACCGACTCAGACATAACTCCACCTCAACTAGTTGAGTAAAGCCTCATATATAAATATTTCTAGACAAATTTAGCGCTCTGTAAACTTAAGCATGTTCATCACCTCTATTATTTGTATTGTCTTATTTATGAATTCTTCTGCTTAACATCTTTACTTATCCATGTCTCATTAGCATTACTACTATTGATTTTAGAATTTACATGTTCTTCACCGTATTCATCCTTAATAATGGTATTTAGTTATCAAATAGCCTAGTTCTATCCTTCTGTATCATTCTCTCCATCAATTTTCTAATTTCAAGGCTTTATAATCCATGCCTTAAGTTAGGAATCCTACATGAAGCCCTATAATATGGGGCACCATCACTCAATACAATCATGTTGAGCCATAAATTGCTCTAATCATCTTAATGAATAAGTGTTAATATGTTAGCAGCATCAAAAATCATCATGTAACAATCCTCCTCAAGTAGGGTTCAAAAGCAATGTACAATACCCTCCCCCAAAACCTATCTTAACTCTAGTATCATCAACCAGTAAAACCCTAACATCCCTACGAATACTTCCATCTTGAAGAAAATGAATGAAATATATATAAGCACCATAACAACTAGAATATACGGGTTCTCCCCTAACAAATCTAATAACTCTAGACATATCCACCATAGATAAAGGAGAGAAACCCTAAATAAGGCTTAAGTTTACAGAGCCCAAATTTAGAATCCAGCAACTTAAAAGTTAAATACAAGTTAAGTTGTCACATCCCAAATCTAGGGCTAATAACCTTCTCACCACTCTTCAGTCAACGTTTCCCATTCCAACAGCTGTTGTTGTAAAGATAAACAAGCAAATAATAGGGTTCTGGTCTACGTTGGCATGTGTAGGCCTTGATCATCACCAGGTCTCACCCCCTATTGGGTTCATAGAGGATTCGGCATCACCCTCCAACCCATTAGGTCGAACCCGCCCCACACATCACCCTCAAGCCGTTTCCAGCTTAAGGATATTTATGTGGGGGAAACCACATATCAAGGCTATCCACATCATCCGAGAGTCCACGTATCCATCCAAAACTAGAGGCCACATATATCTAAACATATCTATCCTGAAACTGCTGACTACGGCTTTAAGTCATCACATTCAGAGCTATAGATAAATTTATTTTCATGCTATATCATTAAGTATTATGAGTGTAAGATCAATACTGGAGGATGTAGCTGCTGGTAGGGTTTCTATTAGTGAAGCTGAGAGGAAGCTTAGGCTTTTAGCCTTAGAATCAATAGGTAACTCCATAAAGCTTGATGTTGGGAGGGAGATACGGAGAGGGGTTCCTGAAGTCATCTATGCTGAGGGGAAAATAATAGATGACTTAATTGGGGCAGCTAAGAAATTCCTGGAGAATTGCGGTAGAGTTATTATTAGTAGGGTTGATAAGGAGCAGGTTAAGGCTTTAGAGAAGCATTTTAAGGAGAGATATGTTTTTAACTTTTATGAGAAGGCTAGAATGGTTGTTGTTAAGGAAAACTTCTTTAATGTGGATAAAGTGGGGAGAGTAGGGATATTAGCTGCTGGTACAGCAGATATTCCAATTGCTGAGGAAGCAAGAATTATTGCTGAGGAAATGGGGTGTGAAACCATTTATGAATATGATGTTGGTATAGCTGGAATACATAGATTGTTTCCAGCATTGAAGAAAATGATTGAAGCTGATGTTGCATGTATTGTTGTTGTAGCAGGTATGGAGGGAATTCTACCATCAATTGTTGCAAGCCTTACTGATGTTCCAGTTATAGGAGTACCGAGATCAGTAGGCTATGGACTAGGAGCTGGAGGAATAGGGGCATTAACAACAATGCTTCAATCATGCGTACTGGGGCTACTTGTCGTAAATATAGACAATGGAGTTAATGCGGGAGCATCAGCAGCTTTAATAGCTAGAAAAACCAGAAGATTATAAATCAAACAATATAATTTATGGCTATGTCTATTGAGCAGCTTCATTTGTTAATTTTATTTATTCTTGCAATTTTGTTAGTTGTTATTACTGTTTGAACTCATCTCTAAACTCCGTATCTTAGGTGTATTATTATGCAAGCTATGGTTATGAAGGCTTTGTATGTTTCAGCTAATCTTTCGTATCTTATGATAATCCTTCTGAATGATTTTAGCCATCCATAGAGTCTTTCAACAGCAGACCTCATCCTCTTGTATAGCTTGACCTTGTATGGTTTAGGCTTCCCTCCATTTCTAGGATTCACTGGTATGTTTGCATCAACATTCATCGACCTCAGCCATTCCCTTATGGATTCAATATCGTATGCTGAGTCATAAAGCTCTTTAGGCCTCCTCTCCAATCCTCCTACAAGCCCTATAAGCCTCCTCGAGTCATGCTCATTTCCAGGTCCTATGGTAAAGTTTAAAGGCATGGAATCCTCATCAACGCATACATGTATTTTTAAGCCTTTCCTATGCTTGAACCCATCGTAGCCTATAAGCTCTCCCCTTTTTAGCCTCAACTGTTGAGCTATCTACAGCCACCCTATCATGGCTTCTCGTAGATTCTATGGCTTTGAAGACCCTATCCCATACGCCTTCAGCCCGCCATCTCTTAAGCCTCCTCCAAGCAGTCTTATGAGAGCCGTAGCGTATAGGCATATCCATCCACCTACAACCAGTCATGAGAACATATAAGATTCCGTTTAAAACAAGCCTATCATCAACCCTAGGCCTACCAGTCCTAGCCCTAGGA
>Ga0185307_1001074_pt1 | contig 15863 bp, 15 predicted proteins | sample LHCtaG_FD_128010 | JGI IMG/M metagenome (GOLD analysis project Ga0185307, IMG submission 128010) | Hot spring microbial communities from Little Hot Creek, USA to study Microbial Dark Matter (Phase II) - LHC4sed_matched (SPADES... | ecosystem: Environmental > Aquatic > Thermal springs > Hot... | reverse complement strand
ATTCTTACTTAGCTTGAACTCGCTTCACTACTGGAGGCCTTATCTTCTTCAGAACTCTGTAGCCGCATACAGTGCATTTTATTTCTCCGCCTCGAAGCTCCAGCTCTTCTGTGGAAACCTTTGCTCCACATCTTATACACTCGTAAACTATCCCAGGAGTTGTCTTTTCCATGGCTGTTCTCTTTAGAGGGAGGAGCTTGTTGCTTTTAAGCATTTCCCAACAATATTGTTAGTGGGATGTTGCGTGAAGAAACGCTTAAAACAGCTCCTTTCCGCGGTTCTACCAAGCGAGGAATTATCCCTAGTTTACAATTCCTACGACATTATTGGAGACATAGCAATTATACGGTTAACAGAAAATTCCAGAAAATACAGCCCCATGATTGCTGAGGCAATTATGAAGGTTCACAGAAACGTTAAGACAGTTTTAGCTCAAACAAGCCCTGTTCAAGGAGATTTTCGTCTTCGGAAGCTGGAGTATGTAGCCGGAGAAAAGAAGACAACAACTATTCACCGGGAATCTGGTTGCCTCTTCGCTGTTGACTTGGGGAAATGCTATTTCTCGCCGAGGCTTTTTTACGAGAGGATGCGAATAGCAAAACTTGTTGAAAATGGAGAAACCATTATAAACATGTTTGCGGGGGTGGGCTGCTTTTCCATTGTGATCGCTAAACACTCAAACGCTGAGAAAATCTATTCCATAGACATCAATCCGACGGCAATACAGTTCATGAAGGAAAATGTTAGACTTAACAGAGTTTATGGAAGAGTGATTCCGATAGAGGGAGATGCAAAGGATGTAATATGCGAAAAATTGAAGAATGTGGCGAATAGGGTTTTAATGCCGCTGCCCGAAAAAGCCTTCGAGTATTTGCCCTACGCCGTTTCAGCATTAAAAAATGGGGAAGGCTGGATACACTACTATGATTTTGAACACGCTGGGAGAAACGAAAACGCTGTTGAAAAAGTTAAGGCGAAAGTTGCCGGTAAGCTTGAAAAATTGGGCGTAGACTTTGAAATACCCTTCAGCCGAGTTGTTCGAGCAACAGGGCCCAACTGGTATCAAATTGTTTTAGACGTCTCTGTTAAAGGTTGAAAAACAGCAAATTTAATAAACACTCTTAAAAGCTTTAGTTAGGCTAGGTGTATCTATGAAAAGGAAGCTTATGGAAATATTGGCTTGTCCCATTGACAAACATCACCCCCTTGAACTTTACGTTTTCGAAGAAAAGGAGGAAATTGTCGAGGGCTTAATTGTCTGTCCAAAATGTTTGAGGTGGTACCCGATAAGAGATGAAATCCCAGAGATGCTTCCGGACGAGCTGCGAAAAGAAAGCGAAGACTTGCCCTTTTTGAAAAAGTGGAAAGAAAAAATTCCAGAGAAAATTTTGCTCGAGGGAAAACCTTTTAACCTAAAAAGGCAGTAGCCCTCTACCCTATTTTCACAAGCCTACCTGTTCTCGAAGATTTTAATGCCGCCTCAGCAATCTTCAGAGCCTTTAGGCCATCCTCCCCCGTTATGAGTGGCTTCTCCCTTCCCAAAACACAGTTTGCGAAATGCTGAAGCTCAAGTTTCAATGGTTCCTGCCACGGAATTCTCGGCTGAACAGTTTCTTTAGCATCTTCTATCGTTAGCTCCTGCGTAATATAATCAAGTTTAACTATAGCTTTACTTCCGGTAACCACCAGAACACGGGTTTTATACGGCGTTAGCCAATTAGATTCGATGAAGGCATTTCTTCCTTCCTTAAAAGTTAGCATGATGTGGGCGTAATCTTCAAAAAGCTTGTGTTTCATGTTTCCGGTTTTTGCGTAAACCGCTATGGGGTCGTCGCCAAATAGGTATCGCGTTATGTCTATATCGTGAATTGCCAAGTCTTTAACAACGCCCACATCTCCTATTCTTTCAGGCCACTCAGAAACCCTTTTGGCCGTCGCGCAGACGAGTTCTCCTATGCTTTTTTCTTCAATGGCCCTTTTTATGTATTGTATTCCTGGAATGAACCGCATTAAGAAACCTACGGAAAGGTGAAGTTTCTCCTTCTCCGCTGTTTTTATTAATGCTTCTGCCTGCTTTGAGTTCGCGGCCATAGGCTTTTCAACTAGAACATGTTTTCCGGCTTTTAGTGCTTTTAGCGCTTCTTTTGCGAGGCTTGTTGACCATGTGCATATGCTTACTGCTTCTATGTCTTTTCTTTTCAACATTCTTCCAGCTTCTACGTATGCTTCGGCGCCAAACTGGTTTGCAACTTTTTTCGCTCTTTCAACATCGATATCGCACACAGCTAAAAGCTCCGTCTCCTCAAGCTCGCTAAATACTCTTGCGTGGTTTCTCCCCCAAAAACCCGCGCCAACAACTGCAACTCCGAGCGTTTTCATTTTTTCCACACCCCTCTTCCTAAACCACGATATATGAAGCCTTCAGCCTCAACTTTTTCCGGGTCTAAGATGCCTTCAAAATCGACGATGGCTGCTGGCATTTTTGCCAGAAGCTTAAGCTTCCTCAAATTAAGCCGCTTGAACTGGTCGTGCCCAGTGAATATGACTATGCAGTCTGCTCCTTCCACAGCCTCCGTCAAGCTTTTCGTGAGGAATGTAATTTCTGCGTCAGCTGAAGTTTTCCGTAATAAGTAGGGGTCATAGGGGCTTAACCTAGCCCCTTTGCTTTCCAGCATCTTAACAAACTTTCTAAACGAACTCTTAGGGATGTCCGCCATGTTTTGTGTTTGGGAAACTCCGAGTAATGCGATTTTTGCCCTCCGCAGAGTTTTCCCGCACCCTTTTAGCGCTTCATGAACCAAGTTGATTCCATGCTTTAATGCTTCCCCATTTGACTTCAAGGCGGCCCATGAAACCCGAAGTTTTACACCACGGTTTTCCGCTTCTTCCAGTATCATAAAAGGTGCTTCATGACTGTTCCAGCAGTTCAACGTGGGCTGCACGAGAATGTTTGTGTTGGATGTCAACAGATTTCGAACCGCCAAGTAATCTATACCTGTCTTCTCGCAGAAAAAGGCAAACTCGTTAGCCAATGCAAAGCTAGCATTTCTATAAATAGCTTCGAAGAGCACTGCTGCCTCTGCCACTTTTATATTTAAGGTTTTTATGAGAGGCTCTCTTGTTATGGCACTTATAACATTTGAAGCTTTTTCTAAGCTGTTTACGTCTTGCGCTGCGACAAGCCGTTTGCAGCATGCTAAGCTCTCAAGCGTTTGCTCCTTAGAAAATGGAACAGGACTGTATGCAAAATAAAAATCCACACCTACCTTAAGCCCCGAGACGCTTTCCAAAACTTCTTTAAGAATGTTTTCTGTAACGCCAACTCCAACTATACTTGCAATTATAATTATTTTATCTCTGTGAAGACTTAAACCAATCCGTTTCAACGTCTTTTCAATGTTTGAATAGTCTACAACGCCATTTTCATTTACTACTGTTGGAGTTGTAACTATTATGATGTTGCTTTGGGCTGCGGCTTCCTCTAAATTATTTGCCGTTGTCAGCCTTCCATTCCTTAAGTTTTTTCGGAGGATGGGCTCCACTTCATGCTTTAAGAATGGAATTTTGCCTTTCGAAACGCGTTCCACCAATGCTCGATCGTTGTCGGTGCATATAACCTTAAACCCTGCTTCTGCGAAGAGACATGCATGGAGGATTCCATTTCGATCACAGCCTACAATGCCAACGGTGGACTTTTCACTTTGCTCTGAATTCTCATTTTGTAGGGTTTCTTGGCTTGTTTTCGGCAACATTTGATTTTCTCCAGATTTGCAGAAGGCTGCACTTAGCTTTTTACACTGTCAATTATCCTTTTAAGCTTTAAACTGAAGTCTCGAATGAGTTCTTCAGCCCTCTTCTTTGTTTTTGCTTCAGCGTAAAGCCTGTACAAAGGCTCGGTTCCGCTGGGTCTCATTAAAATAGAGCTTTTATCTTCAAACCATATTTTAACTCCGTCAATTGTGTTAATGTTTAATTCCCTTGTTTGCTGGATAAGCTTCTCTAGAACTTTTTCTTTAAGCTCGCTGGGGCATTCAACTTTACCCTTCTCGATAAAATATTTTGGAAGTTCATCCAATAGTTTGGAAAGCCTCTTACCCGACTTAGCCATTATGTTTAATATTAGGGCTGTCGCCATTCCTCCATCTCTAACAGCTTGGTGGGGTCCGTAGAAGATTCCGCCGTTTTCCTCCCCGCCGAGCTTCGCATCCAACTTTTTCATAGTATGTGAAACGGTTACGCTTCCAACCTTTGTCCAAACCACTTCTCCTCCATAGGCGTCCGCAATGTCCTTAACTAGGGTTGATGAACTGATGGGCGACACAACTTTCTCGCCTGGATGCTGCATCAGAAAATCCTTTTCAACCAACGCGAAGGTTTTATCACCCCAGTGGATTTCCCCATTTTCATCGACAAATATTGAGCGGTCAGCGTCTCCATCAAACGCCACTCCAAGGTCTGCACCCATCGCTCTAACCGCTAAGGCTAAATCTTTAAGATTTTCCGGTCGAGGTTCCGGTGGTCTTGCCGGAAATGTTCCATCAATATTCGCATTTATCGTTGTTACTTTGCAGCCTAAGTCCCTTAGAAGTTTTGGAACTGCAAGGGCGGCTACGCTGTTTGCTGCGTCAACAACAACATGATAACCTTTTTCCGCTATCGCAGCGGCGTCAACGTGCTTTTTAATGGCCTCAACATATTCATCGATAACTCCATCAAGTGTTTGCACTTTCCCCAAATTGTCCCACTTAGCATAGAGCATTTTCTCCTCAAAGAATATGTTTTCAATCTCTATCTCCTGTTCTCGTGAAATTTCTATTCCATCGCTCCACACAACCTTTATTCCATTGTATTCTGGGGGGTTATGGGAGGCTGTTATTATGACCCCGCCGGCCATTCCATGGTTTTTCACAGCAAACTGCAGTGCCGGCGTGGGCGCCATTCCAGCAAAAAGAACAGAGCATCCAGCGGCGTTTAACCCTGCCATTACTGCCTTTGTAAGCATTGGACTACTTGTTCTGGCGTCATGCCCAACAATCAATTTTCCACTTTGGAAGAAAGTTCCTATGGCCACTCCAATTTTTGCCGCTAACTCTGGGGTTAATTCCTTGTTGATAACTCCTCGAATCCCATTAGTTCCAAACAATCTCCTAGAGCTTAACATATGCCAAAATATCCCTCTTTTATATGCATTTTTCGTCCTTTGCTAATCTGACATCGCCCCTGGTTAGTGAGAATTAAAGCTTTCAAAGCTCTCACCGTGGTTTAAGCCGCAAACTTATATTCCAATTATTTACAATAAAACGGTTTCGTGGACGGTGAAAGTTATGAAGACTTTGCTTCATGAGATGAGTTGGGTTGAGGCGAAGGAGTATTTCAGCAAAAACGACATTGCCATACTTCCAGTTGGTTCAAATGAACAGCACGGCCCCCAAAACCCTCTTGGAACAGACCATTTTATTGCTAAGGCGATTGCTGAGGAAACAGCTAAACGCACTGGAGTTGTATGCTTACAAGTTATACCCTTCGGTGTAAGCCATCACCACAGACAGTTTTGGGGCACAGTTCACGTTTCGCCTAAAACTCTAAAAAACTACGTTAAAGAGGTTTGCCTCTCTCTGGGTTATTATGGCGTTAGGAAAATAGTCATAGTTAACGGGCACGGCGGAAACTTAAACGCCTTAACTGAGCTAGCTAGAGAATTAAGGGAGAAGGGAATCTTCGTTTCCATTTTCCAATGGTGGCCAGCAGCCAGTAAACTCTTACCAGACATATTCAGTCCCGAGGAGAGAGGACATGCGGGAGCTGAGGAAACTTCCATGAATTTGGCTTTGCATCCCCATCTTGTTAATGTGGATAAGGCTGTTGACGAAGAAGCCCGTAAACATGCTGTTGAAGTTAATGGCATAACTCTTCCTTTAGACACGGCAGACTACACCACTTCAGGTGTTTTTGGCATGTCAACAACCGCTTCAGCTGAAAAGGGCAAGAAAGTTTTTGAAACCGTTGTTGATGAGTTGGTTAAACATGTCAATTTGCTGAAAAAGGCGAAAATTGAAGACTTAATGGCTAAATCGAGGGTTTAATGAGCCTTTTATTCCCATTCTATTGTTGCTGGTGGTTTGTGGGTTATATCGTAAACCACTCTAACGACTTCGGGTATTTCGCTAGTTATCCGCGTGGAGATTTTCTCTAAAACTTTGTAGGGAATTCTCGCGAAGCTCGCCGTCATCGCTTCACGACTTTCCACCGCTCTAACTGCGACCACATACCCGTAGGCTCTTGCATCACCCTTAACACCCGTAGCCTTCGTGTTTGTTAAAACAGCGAAATATTGCCACAGCTTATCCTTTAGGCCAGCCTTCTCAATCTCCTCTCTCACAATCTTATCCGCCCTTCTAACAATTTCAACCTTCTCCTTGGTTATTTCACCAATAACCCTCACTGCAAGTCCCGGCCCTGGGAAAGGTTGCCTAAAAACTATCTCCTTCGGCAACCCAATCATCTGAGCAACTTTACGAACCTCGTCCTTATACAAGTCTCTTAATGGCTCGACAATTTCCCTAAAATTGATCCTAGTGGGCAGTCCAGCAACATTATGGTGAGTTTTAATTTTATCCGAAAACCTTCTAAAACCAGATTCAATTCTGTCCGGATAAATGGTTCCTTGAATGAGGTATTCCGCGCCAACTTTTTCAGCTATTTCTTCAAAAACTCTGATGAATTCTTCGCCTATAATCTTCCTCTTCTTTTCCGGGTCTATTACACCCTTGAGCTTTTCAAAGAACCTCTCTTGTGCGTTAACAATTACCAAATTTATTTTGAATTTTTGGAAAGTGTTCTTAACAAATTCCGGCTCTTTTTCCCGCATGAATCCATGGTCTACAAAAACGGCTGTCAATCTGTCGCCCAGTGCCTTAGCGGCTATGGCTGTGGCCACGCTGGAGTCTATGCCCCCGCTTAAAGCGATTATAGCTTTGCCAGCGCCGACTTTTCTCCTAACTTCTTCAACCATTCGATCTACAATGTTTTCCATCTTCCAATTCGCAACGCAGCCGCAAACTTCGAAAAGAAAGTTGCGGATCATCTTAGCGCCATTAACGGTGTGCACCACTTCAGGATGCCACTGCAAGCCATAAATCGGCCTAGTTTTGTGCTTAAAGGCTGCCACTGGACAGTTTTGGGTATGTGCCAAAACCTCGAACTCCGGAGGAACTGAAAACACTGTGTCGCTATGACTCATCCAAACACGCTCTTTCCTATCTAAGCCTTTCAGAATTCCCACCGGCTTGTCTATGGTTACGTAGGTTGAGCCATATTCCTTTCGTTTAGCTGGTTCCACTTTTCCGCCAAAGGCATGGGCTATAAGCTGATGCCCATAACACAAGCCTAAAACTGGTAGCCCTAAATCGAAAATGCGAAGGTCTGGTTTTGGCGCATCCGCCTCAAAAACGCTTGCTGGACCGCCAGAAAGAATCAGTCCTTTAACATGGAATTTTTCGCCTAAAAGCTCAATCTCTTCTATTTTCACGTCGTGGGGAAGAATTTCAGAATATACTCCGTTTTCCCTAACACGTCTCGCGATAAGGTGGCAGTATTGCCCACCAAAGTCCAGCACCAATATTGTATCGTACTTCAAGCCATATGCACATCCAGCGTTTTTAGAAATGAAAAGCGTGTTGATTTAAAGGTTGTTAGGCGTAAACGTATTTTTGCAGCTCCCACAGTGTGACAGCGTTTTTGTCCTCTGGCATATTAGCCTCATACTCGCGCCACTCTTGCATTTTAAGCTCCAAGTATTTCTCGGCGTTTTCCCTTCCTAGGGCTTTTATGCATATGTCATCGCTTTGCCATTCTTCTAGGGCTTCTTTAAGCGAGTTTGGCAAAACTTTTATGCCAAGCTCTTTTCGCTTTGTCTCGCTTAAGTGGTAAACGTTAACGTCAACGGGGTCGCCGGGCTCTATTTTACGTTTGATGCCATCTAATCCAGCCTCAAAAACCGCAGCGTAAGCCAAATAAGGGTTACATAATGGGTCTGGACAGCGGAACTCTATTCGAGCCTCGTTCTCCTCGCCGGGGAAATATTCTGGAACCCTTATTAGGGCTGAACGGTTTTTGCGGCTCCATGTGATATAAACTGGAGCCTCATAGCCGGGCACAAGTCTCTTATAACTGTTAACGGTGGGCGCAACAACAGCGCACAGGGCCCTTGCATGTTCAAGAATCCCGCCAATAAAGTAGCGGCATTTCTGCGAAAGGTAGGCGTAGCCGTCCTTATCATAAAAGAGGTTTTTGCCGGTCTTTAAGCTGAAGAGGCCAAGGTGAATGTGCATGCCACTGCCAGGCTTCCCAAACCATGGCTTAGGCATGAAAGTGGCTACCCAACCATACTTTCTATCTGCAACAGCCTTAGCTGCAAACTTGTAACGCATAATGTTGTCTGAAGTAGTCACAGGGTCAGAGTATTTGAAGGTGATTTCATTTTGGGCGGCGCCAACTTCATGGTGCTGTCTCTCAACTTCTATGCCCATGGTGAAAAGCGCGTTGGTTAAATCCATTCTAAAGGCTTCTGTAACGTCTCTGCCTGGCGCTATGTCAAAGTATCTTTGTTTGTCTATTAAGTGGTTTTCAACAGGCTGGAAGCCTCCATCCGCAGTTTTTTGCACTAGATAGAATTCCAGTTCTGCAGCGGCTGTAGGGTCATAGCCCTCAGCCATCAGCTTTTCAAGGGTTCTTTGGCAAATATATCTTGGGTCTCCTTCGAAACGTTTGCCATCTGGCGTGTAAAGGTTACAGATGAAACTTACAACGCTTTTATCATAAAAATAGAAGGGGCAAACAGTAAAAGTTGTTATGTCTGGTTTCATGACCATGTCGCTTTCTTCTATTCCGACCCCGCCGATTAATGATGAACCGTCAAAGCCAACTCCCTCAGCTATGGCGCCTTCCACCTCCTCAACGGGAATTGTTCTACCCCTAAGCATGCCGAGCAAATCAGTGAAGTGCAAAAGAACATGGTCGGCATTCTTCATAAGCTTGAAACACAACTCAACATTTTGGCTTTGAGCTTTTTTCCGCAGCAAGCGTTCACGAGCTCCTCATGGCAAATGTTTTTACGATAAAGTAGCAATTTACTATACATATAAAAGGTTTATCCAAGAAAATGTCGACAAACGTTAAATATTAAAAGAGTTAATTGCACAAATGTAGACAAATTAAATGGGGAATTACTTAATGAAGGATACAGACGTCCAAGAAGATTTTCCTGAAGAAAAAACCGAGATGAAACGCGCCAAAAAAGAAGAAGAGCTAACCGAGGTTGACATGAAAATATTGAAAGCCCTAACTTTAGACGCGAGGCTTTCGTCAAGACAGTTAGCTAAACAATGCGGCATATCCACAGGCACAACCCTTTCAAGGATTAAGAAACTTGAGGAAAAGGGCATAATAAAGGGATACACCGCCTTAATAGACCACGAGAAACTGGGCTATGCGCTAACAGTAGTGGTTGAAATAACCGTCTCAAAAGGACGCCTATTAGAAGTTGAAAGCGAAATCGCCAAACTTCCAAACGTCTGCTGCGTTTACGACGTGACAGGATTGATAGACGCCATAGTAATCGCAAAATTCAAAAACAGGGAGGAGCTAAGCAAATTTGCAAAACGATTATTGGCAATGCCCTACGTGGAAAGGACAAACACCCACGTGGTGCTAACAACAATAAAAGAAGATTTCAGACTAATCTAAACCAAACACTTCCACTCCCTCATTTTATAAACCTTTAGAAAAACCATGAAAAGGAAGATTTAATTTCAACAACAAAAATAGAGAATAGAAGACGTTGGAAAGCGGGGGTTGCCAAGCCTGGCCAAAGGCGCAGCCCTGAGGAGAAAACCGCAAAAATTTCGCAGAACGGCTGTCCCGTAGGGGTTCGTGGGTTCAAATCCCACCCCCCGCACTGAACGCGATGATTAGGGTTTAAATTCTCGGTTTTCTAGTCTAAACAACCAGTATTAGTTTTGTGGCTTAGTTTAGGTTCAAATGTGGGTCTAAAACAAGTTGTATAACTGGAGTTTTGGTAAAACGTTGGTTTGGCGTTGAGTTTTGGGCTTGTAAAAGAAAAATTGGGATTGAAATTTTATCTTTATCCTCTAAAAAAGGGTGGAGGTGGAGGGTGGAGTAAGAAGCGCACTGTTGTTTAGCCTAGGTCGACGAAGGAGTTTTGGCTTAATCCACCTGGAGCTGTGCGGACAACGGTTAGGGCTGCGCCTTTGGCTGTTCTAACTTCGATTTTTATGGTTTCGTAGTTTCCAAGCATGCCAGTTGAGCTGGTTGCGTTCAGCCGAATTAGTAGGAAGGCTTTTTCGTTAGACTCTAACACGTAATTGTTGTTTCCGTTGTCGTTGTATATTGCAAACTTAGCTTGGTTGTTGCTCAAACCGAGAGTGGCGATCAGTGAGTCCCATGTTGTTTCGCTTGCAATTACAGCACCTTTGTAGATGTTCATCAGTGTGGAGTTGGGCAGATATACTGAAACCACCACTGAAGAGCTGCCGAGGTCTACTGAGCCTCTACCAGCTGAAAGCTTCACTGGGATTAGGATGTAGAGAATATGCGATGATGTTGTATTGGTCTTGGCGGTGACTACTCCGTCCAGTTGCAGGGCGGTTAATGATTCATCTAGGCCTGTTTGCATAGTTTCTTTTGTTTTCTGTGTGGTGTAGAAGCCCATGTTTATGACGACGTAGCTGAGGGCCGCTGCGATTATTAGGAAGGCTATGAGGACGATGGCGGCTTCTACTCCCACAATACCCTTCCTATTCTTAAAAAGTTTTTTAGCGAACATTTTAGCCAGCCACCGTCACCCAGCCTAAGGGCAGAGATTCAGGGACAAAGAACTCAACTGTTAGTGGCGCGGACTTTTCTGGTCTGATTTCCACAATTATATGGGTTCTTGCAGAAGCTGGGCTTGTCAAACGTATTATCAAATAGCCTTTTTCAGCGGAATCCAAGGCCTCATCGCCGTTGCTGTTTTGTATGAAAAGTTTAGCCTTACCCGCAGTAACGTCTGAAACGAATTCGGTGAAATTAGCTGACGAGCTGAAAGTTGCGTTTACTCCTTCATATATGTTTGGCCAAGCATTTTCGCCAACTTTTAGAGTTACAGCGGTTTGGCTTGTTCCCATGGCTACGTACCTGACTCCATAAGCCCTTAATGGAATGACTATGGCGTTAATAGCTGATGCAGAGCTGGCGTTTACAAATACAGTTCCGTCAACGGCCAGTGGTGTGCTTGCTTGTCTTAGGCTGTCTTGGACTACTGTTTTGCCGCGTTCTGTCGCGAACAAGCCCTGGTTTATGACCATGAAGCTAAAGGCACCAGCGATTATTACGAAGGCTATGAGGACAATTGCCGCCTCTAAGCCGACCATACCCCGCTTTTGCTTCGCTATTTTCATCAATGCTTTTTTCCAGTTCATTTTCATCTTCCTCTTATTGCGGTTTTCAGATTCTATTAGAACTTATATTAAGTATTATGAAATGATAATTTAGATTGGTAAAATTGCTAATTTCGATTCAAAATTATAGACAAAATTTAGAACAAGATTCGAAATCAGACTAAAACATAGGACAAGCTAAAACCGCGCAGAAAATAAGCCTCTAGCCCAAGTCCACATAGGCGTTTTTAGGCAGTCCATCGGGCGCCGAGCGGGCAATTGTTAAGGCTGCGCCCTTTGCCCCTTTAACTTCGATCTTTACATTTTCATAAGCTGCAATGGTGTGCCTTGCGCCTGGCATTTCCATCACTGTGCTGTTTAGGTGGATTATGAGGAAGGCCTTCTCCGCGGATTCAAGAACCGTGTCTGAATCGCCATTATATATTGCGAACACTGCCATGTCGGTTCTGTTCATTCCATAAGCCCTGCTAAGCCTATCCATCAACACGTCGCAGTCGGCTATCGACTCGTTCATGTAAACACCGTTATATATGTTTAGAAGGGTGGCGTTCGGCAGGTAAACCGAAACCACAATGGCTTCTTTCCTCAAGTCTAGGCCTTCCTTGCCAACGGAAAGCTTCACCGGGATTATTAGCCACTCAATTTGGCTGTCGTTGTTCGTCTTGCCGGCAACCAGCCCATCCAATTGTAGGGCCCCTAAAGACTCGTCTAGGCTTGACTGCATTGTCTCTTTAGTTTTCTGGGTTATGTAGAAACCCATGTTTATGACCACATAGCTGAGGGCGGCGGCAACGATGAGAAAGGCGATTAACACTATGGCTGCTTCAATGCCCACTATTCCCCTTCTGTCTTTATGAAACCTCCACATGCGCCTTTTCCGTCCTTAGATTATCGGCACATATGTATTGGCAGGCATAGACTCTGGTATGGTGATTTCAATTGAAAGGGTGGCGCTCTTTTCAAGCCTTATCTCAATGTTTATTTGGGTTCTGGCAGAAGCATTGGCAGGCATAGACTCTGGTATGGTGATTTCAATTGAAAGGGTGGCGCTCTTTTCAAGCCTTATCTCAATGTTTATTTGGGTTCTGGCAGAAGCCCGTGCATCAGAAGCCAAAGTTATTATTAGGAAACCCTTCTCGTTTGTATCTAAAGCTTCGTCGCCGTTGGTGTGAGCAATTGCGAGAACAGCGCCGGTGAACAGCCCTTCATTCTGCCCAACGCTGTATGTCCCGTTTACGTAAACATCCCTAGCCTCGCCTGAGCTTGACTGGTTGGCATGTCGAAAGGCTACAAAATCGTCGAACTGCCTTCCAGTTGGATCATATGTGGAGTCGTCAGTGTAATAGTATGTGCCATTCTTGTAGCCAGTATATAGCACGCCGAGGTAGGCGTTCGCCCATGCTTTTTCGCCAACTCTGAGGAGTATAACTGTCTGGTTTCTTCCTACTGCAACGAATTTTACACCGAAGGCTTTCACGGGGATTATGATGACGTTTACAGCTTTGCCGTCTGGAGTTGTTCGCACAAAGGTTGTTCCATCTATGGTCAGCGGTGTGCTCGCCTGTTTAAGGCCTTCTTGAATGACTACTTTGCCCCTTTCCGTGGCGTATAGGCCTTGGTTGACAACCATGAAGCTGAAGGCTGCGGCAATTATGACGAAGGCGATTAACACTATGGCTGCTTCCAAGCCTATGATTGCCCTTTTGCTCTGGGCAAGTGCCTTTACGACGCGGCGACGCTTGTTAAGTGCGATGTTTGGAATTTTCTGGTTGCAGGAGGGACATGTTACCATTTTAAGCTTTGACCTTGTGTGCCACTCGTACCCGCATTTTTGACATTTAATATTTGGTTTTTCTCCCATATTTTCCACCACCTACTCTTCTACTTACTCCACCACCACCTCCACCAACAATATAGCGAGTATTAAGATATAATAAACATTATTTAAAATCACGAATCAGAATACAAACTCGGAATATGAACCCAAAATACATATTCCACAACAATAAACTACAACAAAAACAGGCATAGCAATCACAGTAAAAGCTATACGGGAAGCTCAATGCTCGGCATAGAGCCCAAAGCAAATTCTATGAATATGTGGGCAGCCAACCAAGTAACGCCACTAGTGATTAGAAGAATGCCTAAGTTAAGGAGGAAGGTTCCCCAATAGCCGCCCGAAACCTCCTTAATGGTTAGGGCGTTAACTACAGCCATTATGAAAATTAGGGCTATGTTGCCAGCCTCAATCAGCGGAATTGGAATGGCGTTAAAGCCGAAATAGGGCAGATTCACCAGATACCTTGACATAAAATCTGCAAGCACTTGCATTACGATCAACAACATGACAGTGAGGGGCTGCATAACCATTATTATCATCTGAAAGCCCTTAGCCGTAACATCCCTAGATTTCCTAAATTCGATAAACTTCACAACACGGTTTCCCAAAGCATTACCAATTTCCAGAGGGTTGGCACCCCTACTCAAGGCATCCAAAAATATCCTATTGCTAATATGAACCTGATAAGATGCAGCCTCAGAAGAAAGCGTCTCCATGGTCTGCTCATGGCCTATCCCGAGCCTCAGCCTAGCTAAGGCCTCTTTAACAAGCTTTTTGAAGGGCCCAAGCTCCATCTGAATAATGTAAGAGAAGGCGGCCTTTAAATCCGACGTGGAAGCTAAGTTTTCGCCTAAAGCTTTCAGAAAGGTTGGATAGTTTCTGTCAATCTGGCTCACATGCTTCTCTAGCATGTATCCAAACACTCCTGGAACTATAACGCCTAAACCCAGCGTCATAAAAGCGAAGGGTGGACCCCTCGAAAAGTAAAGCAGAAAGGCAAGCAGTGTTGAAGAGGCCCCAGTTGCAATTAAACTCCAGCGCATTCCAAGGTAAAGTTTCGGGGGATACCTCCCTATGTAAACAAGACGCTCCCTCGGGGAGGAAGCCCTAAAAAGGGCGTACATCATTATTACGGAGGACGCGGCGATGGCGTAGCCGAAAGCTATGGCACTAGGGTCAATCATGAAAATCGCCATAATCACAATGGTCATTATGAGGAAAACCGTCACGCTTTGGAAGGATGTGAATATGCCTCCAAGCGTCTTCAAGGTTTCAATGGCCCGCGTATAATAGCCAGAATACTCCTCAATTAACATGGAGGACTCCATCTCCAAATAGCCCCTCGGTTCGACGCTTGAAAACACGTTAGTGAGCCTTACAAGTATGTCTTTTAACGGCGGTTTCACAGCCTCAGCAATGTGGGCTGTAGCCTTTGTAATGCCATATCCAAAATCCTTTGCCAAACTGCGAATTTTCTGGAATATTTTGCTGTAGAAGCCGTACTCCCTGTTTTCCGCTATTGTTTTAACAAGGTCTTCTGGAGAGGTTTCTCCTAGAGACAAGCCATACATGTGGAAAATGGCGGTGGTGAGGGCGAAATCCACCTTTTTAGGAAGGTTTCTCTTCGCCATATACCTCAAAATTAATAGGATGCCTATACCCATGGGCAGAACAAGAGCAGCCTCTAACATTTTCCCAGCAAGTAGATAATAAACCGCAAACAGAAGGGATGGAGCCAAAAATAGAATTGATAGGGCTGACTCCCTTGAAACTTTCATGGTCTTCGCAGCTTTTATTCCCAAGGAACCCTCATCTCTTTAACCCTGCGATAAACTTCCCATACACCCTTTTCCCGAACAGCAATGCAAGTCTTCCAAACATCTGTGTACCTTGGAAAGTTCTCCGCGAGAAAACCTAAAATTTCAGCTCTAGCCTTCAGCTCATCATAAAGCTCTCTTAATCGCTCTTTGCCCCAGCCCCGAAAAGTTAAAACCTTAGTTTCTAGATGGAAGCTGGAGCCCATAAACCTTAGCTTATCCAAGTCTGGGTCGTAGATGAATGTTGGAAGATAATTTAACCTACCCTCATCAGGTTCGTATCCTATTATCTCGTTAACAGACGTAACCCTACGTATGAACCGTTTACCCCGCTCCATCCTCGCCTGAAACAGTGCCAGGTTTAACCCGTCTATGTGGGTTTTAGGGACATCTATGGGATGGGAGGTAAGCCTTTGGAAAAGCTGTCCCAATGTTCCAGCATGCATGGTGGATAGAACCGGATGCCCTGTTTCAATAGCTTGGAAAGCCACACGGCCTTCCTCACCTCTTATCTCGCCCACAATTATGTAGTCTGGCCTCTGCCTCAAAGCGGCTTTCAAAAGATCGAACATGGTCACTGGGGCGCCCGTGTGAAGCCTTGTAACCTCCCTAATCCAGTTTTTGTGGAAGAGGTTGACTTCAGGCGTTTCTTCAATGCTTATGATCTTCGAGTCAGAGTTTATGAAGCCCGTTAATGCGTTTAGGGTTGTTGTCTTTCCAGAGGCTGTTTCCCCGCAGATCATTGCGGAG
>Ga0185307_1001072_pt1 | contig 15892 bp, 15 predicted proteins | sample LHCtaG_FD_128010 | JGI IMG/M metagenome (GOLD analysis project Ga0185307, IMG submission 128010) | Hot spring microbial communities from Little Hot Creek, USA to study Microbial Dark Matter (Phase II) - LHC4sed_matched (SPADES... | ecosystem: Environmental > Aquatic > Thermal springs > Hot... | reverse complement strand
CCTTGTACACTTGCTCCCAGAACCCAACCTCCTTCATAACCTCATTCAAGCCCTTTTCGATGAGAATATTGAATGCATGAGACCTATTCCTGGCGAGTCCATACCTAATCATCTTATCAGCCAGGTCAACAATTTCCCTACGAACCTTAATAGATACCGTAGTGCTCATTTTACCATGCATACTTTTGGTTACAATGGTATATAAGGTATACCCTAGATGATAGCAGTTTACCTCTTAAAACCTTGAAGGGTTGGTGGATCAATGTGGTGCCGTATCTCTATTTTTGCTAAGTGTTTGCTCAAGCGATCCAAAAATGGGCCTGATCCGAAAACTTTTAATTCGAGGTCTAATCCAAAATCAGTATTAAGTATATTGACTATGTTCGGCTAATCTATGAATGTTCTTGTACCGCTCGATCTGGCCACTAATGCAATCAGATATGCTCCTCCGGCCACTATGTCAAATTCGGAGGTATTCACACTCAATTCGGTGCGGGTCTATTCTTCTATTCTGTCTCTAATTACCCCTGTGTTGCTGTTTAGAAGATATCTTTCGTGAGGCCTTAGTTCCTAGCATCCTTGTGCTATTTTTGTCGGTGGTTGTGCAGTGCTTGAGTTGTCTTTTTAAATTTTGGGTTGTAATTACTTGTGAGATGCCGCCTAAGTATTGTGGTGGGAAGAAGTACTACAGCCGGTGCAGTATATATGTCATCCTCTAGTTTTTCCCCAATTTGCAGAATCTTAGACCCCAAATCTTCTAATACTACTATTTAAAATGTTATCATCTTGTTTAATGTTTGTTACCTGCTAGTGTGCAGGCGACGTAGTGTTCAGTATCTACTTTAATTAATGGCTGTTCTTTCTTACATTCGTCGCCTCGGAAATACGGGCATCGTGAATGAAACCTACATCCTTCAGGTGGTTTTAATGGGCTAGGTATTTCGCCTTTAAGCAGCATTTTTATTTTTTTGTCTCTTACGCTTGGATCAGGTATGGGAGCTGCAGAGAGGAGGGCTTGTGTATATGGATGAATGGGCGAGTCGAATAATGATTTCTTATCTGCTATTTCTACAATTTTACCAAGATACATAACTCCTATTCGATTACTGATATGCCTAACAACGCTTAAGTCGTGACTTATGAATAAATAGGTCAGGCCAAATCTAATTTGAAGGTCTTTTAATAAATTTAGAATCTGAGCCCTTACTGAAACGTCGAGAGACGAAACTGGCTCGTCTGCAACTATAAAACTAGGTTTGATGGATAGGGCACGTGCTATAGCTATTCTTTGTGCTTGGCCTCCACTAAATTCATGGGGATACTTATAAATATCGTCAGATTTAAGCCCAACAATTTCTAATAACTCTGCTGATTTATTTAGAGCTTCTGTAGAGTCGAGCCTTTCATGTGTTATTATCGGTTCACTTATAATTTCACCTACAGTCATTCGAGGATTTAATGAGCTGAAAGGATCCTGGAATATTATTTGTATCTTTTTTCTAATCATTCTTAACTCGGTTGGGGATAATTGAAAGATATTTTTTCCTTCAAAAAATACATCTCCTTCACTAGGATTAATTAATCCTGATAATATTAAACCTAGAGTTGTCTTTCCTGATCCACTTTCACCGACTAGTCCTAATACCTCGCCTTTGTTTATTTTTAGAGAGACATTATCGACTGCCTTTAAGTATGCTTTCTTTCTTGAGAAAAGCCCCGTCGAGACTGTGTAATATTTCTTAATATTATAGCAAGTAACTAATTCTTTCATCACGTGTCCTCACTTTTATTAGTGTATAGATGACAAGCGACTAGATGATTATCATTTATTGATAACATCTCTGGATACTTCTGGATACATATATCCATTGCGTATGGACACCTAGGAGCAAATCTGCAACCTTGCGGAGGATTTATCGGGTCTGGAACTTCACCCCTTATTACTGTTAGCTTATCTATATCTCTATCGGGTCTCGGGATGGAACTTAGAAGTAGTTGAGTATATGGATGCTTAGGTTCAGAAAATATTTCTTCAACTGGTGCTGACTCTACTATCTTACCTGCGTACATAACTGCTACTCTGTCACAGTTTTCTGCAACGAGACCCATATCATGTGTAATTAGCAAAATAGCTGAGCCTATGTCATTTCTGAGATCCCTTATTAGATTCATTATTTGTGCTTGTACAGTCACGTCTAAAGCTGTTGTAGGTTCATCAGCGATTAAAAGCTTTGGCTTACAGGAGATTGCCATGGCAATCATGACTCGTTGTTTCATTCCTCCACTTAGTTGATGAGGATATTCTCTTGTCCGTCTTTGAGGGTCTGAAATCTCAACCTTATTGAAGAGTTGGGTAGTTAATGTGCTTGCCTCCTCTTTACTTTTTAGAAGATGAAGCATTATTGGTTCGGCAACTTGATAACCAGTAGTAAAAACAGGGTTAAGAGATGAAGATGGATTTTGAAAAATCATGGCCATTTCTTTTCCTCTTATTTTTCTTATTTCTTCCTCTGTGAGAAATAGAATATTTTTATCCATGAAATATATCTCTCCCTCTACTATCTTACCAGGTTCTGGCACAAGACGCATTATCGAAAGAGCTGTTACGCTTTTGCCACACCCTGACTCACCAACTAAACCAACTATTTCTCTTTCTTTTACTGATAAACTTACGCCATCAACCGCTCTGACTACTCCACTTTTAGTATAGAAGTATGTTTTTAGGTTTCTTACGTCTAATATCGTCCTTCCCAATTTTTATTCATAATATTTTTTATCCAGCTCTAATTTAAATTTTTAAATTATAGATAATAAAGCATAATAACCTCGATTTGCATATAGATAATGAGTATTTATGAATAGGGTTGGGATCGGTGTAATTGGTATTGGTTTCATGGGATTTATTCACGCCAGCATATGTAAAGAACTTTATAACACTGAGTTGGTTGGTGTCGCAGATACTGATAAGAAGAGGCTTGATGACGCATGTAGCAGGTTAAATGTTAAAGGTTATCTTGACTATCATGAATTATTAGATCGTAAAGATGTCGAAGCCGTGATAATTGCGACTCCTGAAGATAAGCATTTAGAACCGACAATGGCCGCAGCTAAGACAGGTAAGCATATTTTGCTTGAAAAACCTATAGCGACAACGCTGGATGACGCGGATAAGATAATAGAATGTGCTAGAAATTGTGGTGTAAAATTGATGGTTGGGCACACTCTTCGATTTGAGGCAAACTATGTAAAAATTTGGCAAGGGATTAATTCGGGAATTTTAGGAAAGGTAATTATGATTAATACTAGGAGGAACGGTACTTATTCAGAGGCTAAAAGATTTGCAGGAAGAGTGCCAGTTTCTCTTTATTTAGGAGTACATGATGCTGATGTAGTATTATGGTACATCAATAATCAGCCCATAAGAGTTTATGCAGAAAATGTGGAGGGTAGAGTCTTCCACGAATTTGGAGTACCAGACTTTACGAAAATTTTAATAAAATTTAAGAATGGTGCGGTCGCTTCTATTGAATGCGGCTGGGCACTAAACGATAAGTGGGCAGGCGAGAAGCTACCGAATGAATGGCCACCTATGGCAGGGGATCTTAAAGTTGATGTAATAGGTACTGATGGATCAATACATTTTAGCAACATACCACCAAATCTATGGTGTGTGGATAATAATGGTTGGAAGATTCCAGTCGTTGATTATGTAGGATCACCATTCTATAATAAATTGAGGGGGGCTTGGAGGGAGGAAATTGAATATTTTGCAAAGGTAATAACAGATGACCTACAACCAATAATATCAGGTTACGAAGCTAAAAGGGCCTTAGAACTTATTCTCGCCGCAGAGATGTCGGCAAGACTGTCGCGTCCAGTTAATTTACCTTTAAGGGCAGAACAACTTAGTAAACCCTAGCACGTCTACGTATTTTTGGATCTAACGCGTCTCTTAAAGTATCTCCTAAGAAGTTAAAGGTAAAAGCTGATATAGTTATGGCTAATCCCGGAAATAGAATTATCCACCACTCTCCAGTGAGAATGTAATTACGTGCCTCGTTTAACATAAATCCCCAACTCGGTTCAGGAGGTCTAATTCCAACGCCTATGAAACTTAATGCTGCCTCTGTAAGGATAGCCCACGCCATAAGCACAGTAAATTGGACAATGGTTGGCGATAGAGTATTTGGAAGGATATGTCTAAACATGATACGCAAAGGAGATACCCCCACACTTCGAGCAGCCAAGACGTATGGCTTTTCTTTTTCGGCTATAGCACTAGCTCTTGAGATTCTTACAAATTGTGGTATTGACACGAAAACAATAACTAATATAACGTTCACGATGCCAGGGCCGAGGGCTGCCATAACGGCTATAGCGAGAACTACTGCTGGAAAAGCAAACATAATATCTATGATTCTTGATATTACTGTGTCTAGTTTTCCACCGATATAGCCTGCAATTATTCCAAGAAAAACACCAAACAACGCAGCTAAAGTAATTGATGAAATAGCTACTGTTAATGATGCCCTAGCCCCGTACATAACTCTAGTAAGTATGTCTCTTCCAAATTGGTCAGTTCCCATTAGATGTTTCAAGCTCGGGGGATTAAGACGCTCTGACAAATTTTGTCCCAATGGATCATATGGCGATATTAATGGAGCGAAAATAGCTACAATTATTAATAAAGATAAGATAGAGCCGAATACCAAAAAGGACCTCGTCTCTAATAAATATTTAATTATTTCAATGATTTCGGCATGCCTCTTTTTTACCGAATACTTCGTCAAAATATGGCTCATCTTTATTCTTCCCTTCCATGCCTTATTCTAGGATCGATTAACGAATAAGTTACATCAACTATCAGATTTGATAAAACAAAAATTAATGCTATCACAAGTACTGTTCCTTGAATTATTGGAAAATCACGACTAATAATCGCTTCATATAAGTAAGAACCAATTCCCGGTAAGCCGAAAATCGTTTCGATCAAAACAGCACCACTCATTAGATATCCAATATTCATCCCGAGAATGGTAATTAGCGGAATTAATGCATTTCTTAAAGCATGTTTGTAAATGACCATTTTTTCATAGAGTCCCTTCGCCCTTGCTGTGCGAATATAGTCTTGCATAAGAACTTCTAGCATACTTGAGCGACTCATGCGGGAATAAATTGCCGCAATTGGTAATCCTAGAGATATTGACGGCAGAATCATTCCTTTAAGATGACGTACAGGGTCTACTGAAAATTCCACATATCCACCTGGAGGGAGTAGTGGTAGCATAACCGCAAATACTATCACTAGCATCATGCCTAACCAGAATTCAGCGATGGAAAAACCAAATACTCCAAAAAAGCGTGCGGCCTTATCATATAGAGAACCACGCTTTACTGCAGAAATAACACCCGCAGGAACACCGACTGCAACTCCTACGATTAATGCGAATATAGACAGTTCAGCAGTAACTGGCAATCGTCTTAGCAGTTCCTCTGAGACAGGTTTATAGCTGAAAAATGATTTGCCTAGATCACCCCTGAATACGTCTGCTAACCATAAAAAATATTGAACATGTATAGGTTGGTCCAATCGTAATAGTTTTCTAGCAAGTTCTACTTGTTCCCTACCGGACCAAAACCCAACAGCTGCTAATGCTGGATCGCCCGGCACTACTCTTACAGTGACAAAAACAACAAGTGTTGCTCCCAATACCACTATCGGGAGCAACATTAGTCGCCTAGCGATATATTTAATTATGCTCATGCTGGTTATCTTTCGATCCAGATGTTTTCTGCGTAGAATCTTCCTCCAAAGTCTTGCTCGAACCCGTGTACGGTGTCTTTAAAGGCTGCGAGTTGGTTAGCTAGTATGATTGGCTGGACAGCGGGCGCTACTTCTTCTGCAATAATTTTTTGAAGCTCACCATAGATTTGCTTCCTCTTATTTATATCATCAGTCTTTGCTCCTTGGTCAATAAGGTCCCAAGCTTTCTCAGCCTCTGGTCCATGCCACATACCCCACCACATTCCGTGAGGCCAGTATTGGCCACCCTTTTGCTTCACTATGTCGTCTCTGAATCCCTCTGGCATCTTTCCATATAGCCAAGTAAAGTGTGGTCCGTGGGGATCGTAAGATAAAAGCCCACCATTAAACCGTGTTAGAAATATGTCGTAAGATAGGTCGAAAACGAAAGCGTATGACGCTTCCTCCTCTCCCGGTTTGATGTCTACTGTAATACCTATTGCTTCCCAATCTTGCTTTACCATCTGTGCTACATCAAGCCAAGGATAGACATTATTCACCATGAGTTCTACTCTAAAGCCATCAGGATATCCTCCTTTAGCCAGTAAATCCTTCGCTTTACTAGGATCATAAGGATATGGCTTTATCTCGGGATTATAGGCCCAATGCCAAGGTGGAATGTATCCAGGCATCCCAATTATTCCGTGTCCTTGATAAACACTCTTTAAAATTGCTTCTTTGTTTATAGCATATAGGAGTGCTTGTCTAACATACTTGCTCTCCAGATAGGGTTTAATGCTATTTATCATTAGGAAACAATTCTCCCAGCTTCTTTCACTAGTTGCGCCAAATCTAGGAGTTTTATCAATAGCCTCAAGGTCCTTAAAAGGCACACCGAGAATTAAATCTACGTAGCCAGTTAGTAGTCTTACTTCAGCAACTGCTGGCTCGGTTATAGTTACATAGTCAATTGCGTCAAGATATGGCAATTCCTTAATCCAATAGTCATCATTACGTACAAGTGATATTACTGGTTCTTCCCATTTTACGAATTTAAAGGGCCCAGTTCCGATAGGATTAAGGTTATACCTGTCACCCATTTCTTCTGATGCTTTTTCCGGTATTATTGAAAGTCTTGGAAGATCCCATAAAAATGGACCGTAGTTTGGATACTCATCTCTTGTTCCTATTCTAATAGTATAATCATCGACAACTTCTAACTTTTCAGGATCAAAGTATGGTGCATAGAACACTGAGTGGGGAGAGACAAATTTCTTGTTCCAGTCGTGGAATCCCCAAAAAGTAAGCATAGTGTATTCAACATCTCTCGCTGTTAAATCGGTCCCGTCATGGAATTTTACTCCCTTTCGTAATTTAAACTCGTATCTATATTCATCAATTTTTCTATATGATTCTGCCAGATGAGGAACTATGGTGATTCCCTTATCTAAGTCTCCACTATATCTAACTAGTGAGTCATGTGTCATGAGTGTAACGTATAAACAGTCGATGCTAGTAGCTCTTCGGGGGTCTAGATTGCGGACTTGAACCCTATGTTGAAGGATTAGTTTTCCACCTCTAATAGGAGTAGTAGGCCTAACAGTCGGTGTAGTTGTTTCAATAGTGGGCGTAGGAGTGACCGTCTCCACGAGTGTGCGTGTTACTTCTTTACCTGCCACTGTCTCTACAACTGTTCTTTCTTGGATAACTGTTTCAACAATCCTCTCGGGAGGCCTGGTAGCAAAATACGCAGCTATGCCTCCAGCCACAACGACTGCTGCCCCTACACCAATAGCTATCTTAGCAGCAGAGCTGAGCGCGCTCCTCCTATCCATCTTTGCTCTGAAGATATAACCATTCTGTTTATCGTCAGTAATAGCTATCTCATATTTTCTGTTGTACCTTTTCATCGATAATAGGATTATTTCTACCTTTACTTAAGCTTTTATTAACAAACAATAAGCTAATTAGGGGGTAAAGAAAATAACAGGAGTAGGTCTCTATGAAAAATCTCAGCTCCTCGATACTGGTTTTCAGCGTTTTCTCGACATCCGATATCTATTGCCCGGCCGAGATTTAAAGCCTTCAAGAGGTCGCTATAAGAAAGCGACATCATTTATATATGTCGTATGTCCTATTTAACTTTAACTTTCTCCATATCAACTACGACTCTACATCATGGATATAGCGTATAGCGCCCCTCGACGGTAAGACGCCCAACCACAATATGTAGCCCGGAGACTTCTCCTCAGACTCGAGCCTAGCGACCAGGTCCTCGAGCGCGTCCTTCAGGCCCTTCAGGCCCCTCACAGCCCAGTCGAGGAGGCCTGACGGAGTAGTGCCGAGGAGCTGGCTGAGCCTGCCGAGCTTCTTGGCAGCGACCTCGCAGGTCAGCGGGCTGCCGCGGGCAACGTTCCTAAGCCACCTCGCCACCGACTCGTCCTCAGCAAGGTATAGATACTTACAGCCCCTCCTAGCATCTAGGAGTAGTTCTGGCTGGCGATTCGCCCCGAAATAGGTGCGGGCCCGGAGGGATTTGAACCCTCGACCTACCGGTTAAGAGCCGGCCGCTCTACCTGCCTGAGCTACGGGCCCTACGATCACAGAATTTTCCCGTAGAATTTAAACATAGCCATCGATTGCTCACTCTTTAAGACTTGCCGGAGAGCACTTAATTAGAAGACCAGCTCATTACGTACTTATGAGCTCGGACAAGCCAGTTGAGGGCCTTCTAAGAGCAATGATCGGGTTATTGTGGGCAGTGTTTGGAATAATTGTGGGAATTATCTTCTTTTCTCTGGGACTGGCCTGGCGTGGAATTGATGTGGGACGCGACACAGTTTTTAACACCCTGAGAGACGTATTCAACGTGTTGGGCACGGTCGTGGGCGGCATCGTCTGGGCCATGGTAGGCATAATAATAGCAGGTGCAGTCATTTGGTTCTTCTCCTCGGTATTCCCTGACATTATTCAAAAAACTAAGACAGCGACAACATCAGAGAAGAGAGAAGACGCGCTCGAATTACTGAGGTTGAGACTCGCTAAGGGCGAGATTACAAAGGAGGAATATCTCGAGCTAAAGAAACTCTTGGAGGATTCCAGATAGTTTTACAGAGGCTTTCGTAGTGAGTATCCTGAAAGTTTTTCCAGAACTTTTTTTATAAATTCGTTTACTCTTCTATCCGATACGCCCCTCGACCTCAGCTTCTCTTTGATGATTGACTCCACGATGCGGTAGCTCTTGTACTGCTCGTTAAGCGTTCTCCACTTAATGTCTTTTAGCGCCTCGCCGATCTCTGAGTCGTATGGTAGTTCGCCCTTGATCATCATGAGGGCGATTATTGGGTATCCTACATAGTTCCTAAAAGTAGTCCCATTATCATCGCTGGAGACCACGCCTGACTTGAGGTCGGTAAAAACTTTATAGATTCTCTCTCCCTCCGATGCCTGAACCTCAGCCTCGTTCTCAGAGATTATCTTCACTCTTCCACCCGCTACCGCGCCAGCTGCCTCTAAGACTTTGATTCTGGGAGGTAATGAGAGTTCAGTATACATTCCCCGATAAAATATTTTGAATTACTTAGATATAACATTGCGGACAAAACTACTCGATAATTAATAGCTCTAGGGGAGAAGTAAAACGAATGGGAAATATCTGTCCTAAGCCGCGAGAGACATAGAGCTTTCCTCCGCCACGAAGCTCGTAGAGTCCGCGGGTAAACATCGAGTTTGAATACAATGTTAGTCCACTTATGACGACTCCACCATGAGTATGCCCAGACAGCACTAGGCATTTACCGTATATCGATGAGGCAGCGTTTGGGTCGTGTGATAGGACAATACCACCAGATACTGTAGACGATGAATATTTCCTATCATTTCTCCAATCCACGCCGTATATTCTTCCGAAAGGCGTAGATATAGAGGAGTCAATTAGAATGTTAAAGCCATGCTTACTAAGCAGCGAGGTGACCTCTGACGCTCGGCCAGACCAGTAATCATGGTTCCCCAAGACCGCAACCTTCCAATCAGAATCTAAGCCCGATAGAAAAGTTGATAACACGTCAAGGCTAGGCGTGTACTCGTCTACCAAGTCGCCGCCGAGAAGTATGACGTCAGGCTCCTCCTCAGCAATAGTATCTAAAATCTCTTCATCAATCCTCTCAAAGACGTGAAGATGCGTATCCACGATGAAAACAGCTTTCCCACCAATACCAATATTCAGCTTAGTAACTTGGAATCTTTGAGTATTCAGATATCCCTCGGCGCCAGAGACGCCCACAACGGTAAGAAGAGCCGCTGAAACTCCCAGAAAACTCCTCCTATTCATCAGTCCCATCACTAATTATCAATGTTTAACAAAATGTTCATCCTAATAAAATAGTTATTCTCATTAATTTTTGTATGAGGGTATTGTTTATCCGATTGATCTGGATAGTTATCTGTTCGTCTTTGACCTTGATGGGCGTGGGGTGGGGTGTAAAGTATGATTGGCCTGATTTTGTACATGTGGATTATGGCTTTCCGGTAAAGTGGGCAACCCATACACTGATAACATTCACAGGACCAGCAGACCAATGGACAGTCGATCCAACAATGTTGCTTTTAGACATTGCATTGTGGCACACAGCACTCATAGTTGGGATAATTATTCTCGAAATAAAATATTCGAGGAGTAAAGATTAATCGTTTAGACGGAGTTGGCTCACTAAGAGTGCTTAACCTCTCTGCATAAAAAACTATTAGCATCGTGTCTAATTAGTAATTCTTGTTCTTTGTGTCTGTGTAGACCATCACAAGATTTTTTCAGTGAAGTTTGAGTTGTATCATGAGTGACGTTCGGTTCATTGAACAGTGTTTGATGTAGTGTTTTTAAAATTGATTCAGCACTCCGTCCGCTATTTGACGGATGAGGCTGGGTGATGCTCCTGTGCCGATAACTATGTGGTTTGTACCTACTGAGCGGTATTGTTCAATTACAGGGATAAGGTCGTTGAGGTTTTTGCATATAACGAAGTATTCCGAGATGAGCGAGTCATCTACCGTTGTCGCTAGCATCTCAACCTTTCGCGGGTCAGGCTCGTCGAATGCTCCTCTGGCTAGGTATCCAGCGGGACCGGATTTTAGTTTTCGAATTGCCTCCTCTGGCTCGCCTATGACGATGTTTAATAGGACCATCTTCTCGGCACGTACGGGTTCTCGTCCAGACGCTTTATAGCCCTCCTCAAACTTGGGATAGATGACGTCTCGGCATCTTGATGGCGAAGCAATTGTGATTAGGTGGTCGCCATACATGCCTGCATATGACGCGGCTTTTTCACCGATAGCTGAGAAGTAGATCGGTATCCTTGTCTTAGGTTTTGTATAAAGCATGACGTTCCTCAACTTGAAGTACTTTCCCTCGAACGAGAAATACTCTTCAGATGTCCATAGTCTTCTCATGAGATGTATTGCTTCGACAAGCCTCTCAATTCTCTCACGCCAAGAGGGCCACTTTCCATTCCTCTCTTCAAAAAACCTCGCCTCGTTCACAGCTTCGCCAGACCCTACCCCTAGAAGAAATCTACCGGGATAGAGATTATCGAGAGTCGCTGCCGCCTGAGCAATAATCGCAGGATGGAAACGACCCCCTATCGGACAAGTAACATCTGGCCCCACAGTTATTCCGCTAGTCAGTTCAAGGGCTACGCTCATGAGCGACCAAATAAAGGCCGATTTACCGCCCGTATGAAACCAAGGCATAAAGTGATCGCCAAACCAGAATGAGTCAAATCCCAGCTTATCAGCTAGGACAGCACACTCTATGAACAATCGTGGCTCAGCCTCATTCTCGCCCACATCTATTCCAATCTTAATCGATTTCATAGATTATTTAGTGGTCGTATCATCATTTAAGATTTTCCATTCCTACAACTAAGCTTCTCGACACCTGCATAGTTCGTAATAAGAGAGTAGAAACAAAATTCATCAAAAATGCTCCGTTAACTGTGTGTTTAAGAATACGCGTCCTGTTGATTATTGATAAGACTTGGTTTATGTTACTGAATGTTTAATACAGTGCAGTTGTTAAAGCCTATCTGCGCCTCTTTACCTTGCAAGTTAAGGACGCGGAACCTATCATCTCCGTGAACATCAACTTTTAACAATAATCCATCAACATCAATATTGGCGCGTACAAATGTACCTACAAATGTGACGCTTTCAACTTTTCCCTTGAATACGTTTAGAAACTCTGCCTGCCTGCTTTCATCAATTATATAAATGTCCTCAGGTCTCAACGATACTATCACTTTTGACCCCTCCTTGAAATTCGGTTGACCCCTTACTTTAAGCATAACGCTCCCTACTTCCAATAAAGTCGTACCACTTTCTGGTTGATAACTCACCACTCTAGCCTCTATAAAGTTGCTGCTTCCGATAAACGATGCGACAAATGGTGTCTTTGGGTCGGTGTATAACTCGAGTGGAGTGCCTACCTGCTCTATTTTCCCATTATTCATTACGTAGATTTTGTCAGATATCGCAAAAGCCTCACCCTGATCATGAGTTACATAGATCATTGTTTTTCCAGTCTCTCTTTGAATGCGCCTGATTTCGTATTTCAGCTCGTCTCTAAGTTTTGCATCAATGTTGCTTAAGGGCTCGTCAAATAGCAGTACTGCTGGGTCTGTAGCAAGAACTCTTGCAATTTCTACTCTTTGCGCTTGGCCGCCGCTGAGCTGGCTTGGCATTCGTTCTTCAAATCCTCCCATCCTTACTAACTGCAAAACCTCATTTACTCTGCGCCTAATTTCGTTTTTTGGATATTTCCTCATTTGAAGTCCGAATGCGATATTTTTATATACATTCATGTGTGGGAAAAGCGCAACCTTCTGAAATACAAACCCTATATTTCTTTTCTCTGGCGGAATGTCGGTTACGTCTTTTCCATCAAATAATATTTTACCTTCGTCAGGAGTTATTAAGCCGGCGATCATTCTGAGAGTTGTTGACTTGCCACAACCGCTAGGCCCAAGTATTGTAACAAATTCTCCCTTGTCAGCCGTTATTGTAGCCTTATCGACCGCAGTAGTCTGTCCGTACCTCTTAACCAAGTTTATTGCTTCTACTTTGATCATTTCTAATCATCAGATCATAATGGAGCCTCTTAAGTATTTTGTGCCGAAAAACTTAAGATAGATGATTACTATCGCTAACGAGACAAGCTGTAGTATTGTCGCCTCAGCTGCAACAAAAGGCCTGACTCCTGCATGTCTGATATCACTAAACACTTGTAGTGGAGCTGTCTTAACTCTTGTGGGCAGACTAATAAGTAGAGCGGTAATAAATTCATTCAGTGACAACACGAGGACTAAAATAACTCCGGCTGTAATTCCTGGCCCTATCAGTGGAAGTGTGACTCTTAGAAATGTTTTAAGCCTTCCAGCACCAAGGCAGCGAGCAGCCTCTTCATAAACAGGGTCAAAATTCTTGAATGCCACGATCATTGTTAAAAGTGATAACAACATAAATCCTGTTGAATAGGCTGCTACGAATCCCCAAAACCCTAGTAGAAACCTGTAAACGAAGTAGTAGGCCAGGACTAGCGAGAGCCCATACGTTATTCCAGGGACGTACCATACACCATTCAATAACGTGAATAGAAGCTTTTTTCCTCCAAAATCGTACCTAGCGATTCCGTAAGCAACTGGTAGGCTTACAGCCGTAGTAATAGCAACCGTTACAAGCGCAATTGCTATACTAGTTTGTAGCTTTTCCCAAAACGCTTCAGAGATAGTAAAATATGCTTCTATTGTGATAGTTAAGTTTCCGTTCTCATCATAAATGAATATTGCTCTGTACAGGGTTATTCCAAGAGGCATAAGAATCAAGATGCACACGAAAATTAAATATAGATAAACGATCGCTGAATAGATTTTTTCTTTGTTATGCTTATTCATACTAGTACACCCTTACTGAGCCTAGTAACTACGTAAAAGATGACCATTGTTATCAAGACTACTATCACGCCGAGCGCGCTACCCATGCCAAAGTCAGAGATAACTAGGCTTGTGGTCCATATTTGGTTTGACAAGACACGAGTTCCGAGAATGGGTCCTCCTAGAAGTATCGGGATCGCATAGGCGCCTAAGTTCCATCCAAAACTAGTTAACCAGCCCGTAACTATGCCTGGCAAACTAAGTGGTAGAGTAATCCTTAAGAATGTCTGGATCGAAGACGCACCTAAGCAGCGGGCAGCCTCTTCATAGGATCTTTCTATTCCTTGAAGGGATACACCTATGTTGTAGACTACGAATGGTAAAGTATAGAGAGCTAGTGCGAATATTGTAGTTGGTAAAGAGTAAAGAGCCGTTATGGCGGGTATACCTAGGGACTCAAGGATGTGCGCTACTGGACCGCCTGGCAATATGAGATATAATAATCCATAAGCGATGTATAGCTCTCCGAACAGTGGAATAATTAATATCGCTCTAAAGACATCGGCAAACTTTTTTACTTTTCTAAGCATGAAGTAGGCAAATGGATATCCCAACAAGACGTCTATTATCGCAGCCACGCCCGCGAGGAAAAAAGTATTTTGCAGGTCAATTCTGTATATTCTAAAGAGTTTCAAGTAATTTTCTACGGTGAATATGGGTGTGAAGAAGAATGAATCCTTAAGTGTGAAGCTCATAATAAATAGCATTATTAGAGGTACGAAGAAAAATGCTAGTTGCATTATTAATCCTGGAGTTGTTAATAAAAAACCTTTTATGGATTTGTGTGGCATTTTTAGCTAACCTAATCGCTTAATCTTTATTCGCCAATTAACTCTTTATAGTAGTTTATCCAGTCGGGAGCGTGTTCATTAACGTATACCCAGTCAATTTTAGGCCACTTTTTAACCTCCTCTATGGTTGGATATACCTCGTGTATTCCTTTTGGTCCTAGAGCATTGACCCAGTCAGGTACATATAGAGCATATTCGGGACCGAGTAAACCTTCTTCTGTTCGAAGCCAGAGCTCTTTTGTATATTCTTTATACTTATTGATGTCTGGTAGCTGATGTAGCGGGCTAACCAACCAGTCTGCAGCTACTTGGGCCAATAACGGATGTTCTACATCCTTCGGTATCCACAGTATTCCTGGTAAATTGACTTGCGGACTCTTGAATCCCCATGGCAGGACTTGATTTCCCTTGAGCTCAGGCTTAGTAAGCATATATCCCTCTCCTAGGCAACACCAGTAAGCAGAGACCCAGCTTATCTCTCTTCCCAAGAGTTCATCAAGCTCTGCCTCGTCACTTGTATACTTCAAGACGTTTGGATGAACATTCTCCGCAACCCACTTCAATACCTCCTTCATATCATTCGGGTCCTTGTAGTTTTTACCGAGATCCTGCGCCACCACCGTTAGCCATCCCCAGAAACCATTGTCTTCGAATACCCACAGGGTTAATTTTTCTCGTAATCTTTTGTCGGCCAGTGATCGCCAGGAATTAAACCACTCACCTACATATTTTGTGTTCACCGTTAAGTTAGCTAATGCGTGGTTCTGGAACTGTATACCGTAGGGCAGATTTAAGAAGTACGAGTCTATCATCATCATCGTTGGGACTAGTGGCGAGGGTAGGAATGGTGTGGCTATTTCTTTGGCAACGGCCTCTTCGAAGAAGTTCTGTTCAAGATGCATGACGTCGTATGGCGCTTTCAGGCCCGCGCTGTATGCCGAATATAGCTGAAACATGAAGCCACCTTTTGCTTCCTGAGTGCCTAAAATGTCAATATCCACGTCGACGTCGTACATCATAGCTACATAATCCTTAAATTCTCTGGGAAACGCCGTATCAGACAGACCCCAATAGGTCCAGTTTGCTATTATGACTTTCCCCTCACTTCTGAGCTCGTCCTGAACTTCCTTAAACGTCATAAACTTGTCTACGATAGGTATCCACTTTTTACCAGTCCAACCAGCCTTTGCGACTGGGACTTCGACCTCCTTTGTCACTTCTTTAATAATTTCGCTTGTAACAGTCTTTGTCACGGTTGCGCCAGCACCGACGGTCTCAGTAACAGTCTTGGTGATAGTCCTCTCAGCCTGGGCAGAGGGAAAGGCAAGCGAGCCTATCGCGGTTCCAACTATTAAACCACCGACAGCTCCCGCAAAAGC
>Ga0185307_1001071_pt1 | contig 15893 bp, 17 predicted proteins | sample LHCtaG_FD_128010 | JGI IMG/M metagenome (GOLD analysis project Ga0185307, IMG submission 128010) | Hot spring microbial communities from Little Hot Creek, USA to study Microbial Dark Matter (Phase II) - LHC4sed_matched (SPADES... | ecosystem: Environmental > Aquatic > Thermal springs > Hot... | reverse complement strand
ACGAAAAATCTGAAGAAGCATTAAATACTGTTGGAATTGATCATCTAAGAAATATCCCTTACACTAAAATAAGCGGTGGAGAGAGACAACTTGTTCTTATTGCAAGGGCAATTGCTCAGGAAGCTCCTGTAATGCTTCTTGATGAACCAACAAGCCATCTTGATTTCAAAAACCAGATTAATATTCTCAAAAAAATTAAAGAGATTGCAAAGACAAGAGAAATAACAGTTTTAATAACTCTTCATGACCCCAATCTTGCAGGTCTTTTTTCAGATAAAGTAATAGTGATTAATTCGGGAAGTAAGGTAGCAGAAGGAAGTCCAAAGGAGGTTTTAACGGAAGAGCTAATTAAAAGGATTTATGAAGTGGAGGTTATTAATTTTTGTGTTAACGGGCAAAAGTTGATTTGTCCTAAGCTAAAATAAAAATAGGTTGACTAGGATTACAAAACTAAAAACAAGATGAAGGAGGTAATAGGGTGATATTTCCATTTACAGCAATCGTTGACCAAGAAGAAATGAAGCTTACCCTTATTTTGAATGTAATTGATCCAAGCATTGGCGGAGTTTTGATAATGGGAGAAAAGGGAACTGCTAAATCAACTACGGTTCGGGCTTTAGCAGACCTTCTTCCTGAGATTGATGTAATAAAGGGATGTAGGTTTAATTGTTCGCCGGAAGGTCCCTTTTGTAGTGATTGCCTTGAAAAAATAAAAGATGGAAAACCTCTTGAAACAGAGAAAAAGAAAATGAGAGTGGTTGAGCTTCCTCTTGGGGTTACTGAGGATAGGGTAGTTGGGACCCTTGATATTGAACACGCGATAAAATTAGGTGAAAAAAGGTTTGAGCCAGGAATCCTTGCAGAAGCAAATAGGAACTTTCTTTACATCGATGAAGTTAATTTACTTGAAGACCACATTGTTGATCTTCTTCTTGATTCAGCTGCAATGGGAATAAATACAGTAGAAAGGGAAGGCATATCATTTACTCATCCTGCAAGATTTATCCTTGTTGGGACGATGAACCCAGAAGAAGGAGAACTTAGACCTCAGCTTCTTGATAGGTTTGGTCTTTGTGTTCAAGTTAATTCACTGAGAGATAAAGCATTAAGGATGGAGGTTCTTAAAAGAAAGGCAGAGTTTGACGATGATCCAGAGGGATTTTTTAAAAAATGGGAACCTGAACAAAAAAAACTTTTAGAAAAAATTCTACAAGCCAAGGAAAATCTCAAAGAAGTAAAAATTACAGAAGATGCCCTTTCTCAAGTAGTTGAAATAACTTCAGAGTTAAACCTTGACGGGCATAGAGCAGATATTACCATGTTAAAATCTGCCAGAGCTTATGCAGCTTTCAATGGGAAAGATAAAATAACCAGAGAAGAAATTAAAAAAGTTGCTCCATTAGCTTTAAGACACAGACTAAAAAGACTTCCTTTTGAGGATATCTCAAGTGAGGTAGAAAAACTTCATGCCATACTTAATAGAATATAATTTAATAGGCTTTTCCAGTTTTGTTTCTCAGGAAACCGCAAAGCTCGCCCTTATTTTAAACGCTATTGAACCAAGATGTGGAGGCCTTCTTTTAATTGGAAAAAAAGGAACCGGTAAATCAACCCTTTTAAAGGCTTTTAAAAATATAGTTTCTTTTCTCAAACTTCCTTTTATTGAAGTCCCGTTAAATGTTACTGAAGAAGCCCTTTTAGGTGGGATTGATATCGAAGAAACTTTAAAACAAGGAAAGAGGATTTATCAAAGAGGTCTTCTTAGTAAGGCACACGGAGGTTTTTTAGTCGTTGAAGACATAAACCTTTTTCCTAATGATATCCTTTCTCTGATTTTTGAGGTTCAATCAAGAGGAGAAAATATCGTTGAAAGGGAAGGAATTACCCTTAAAGAACCTGCAAACTTTGTAATCCTTGCAACTATGAATCCAGAAGAAGGAGAGCTTTCAAGCCATTTTCTTGATAGGTTTGGTATGTGTGTAGTTATGGATGATATTAAAGACAAAGAAAAAAGAAAAGAGATTATAAAGCTAAATCTTCAAGAGTTTTTGGATTTAAAAACAGAGACAGAAGAAAGTGTTAAAGGGATTTTAAGGTCTAAGGAGTTAATTAAAGAGGTAAAGTTATCTGATGAAATAGAAGACTACATCATAGAACTGGTTTTAAAGTCTGCGGTATCTGGGCACAGGGCTGATATTTTTTTGAGGTATGCAGCAAAAGCTTATACAGCTTATCTCGAAGAAAAAGAAGTAAAAAAAGAATATGTTGATGAGGTTGCTCATCTTGTTTTAGTACATAGAAAAAGATTAATCAAGCCCCCACCTTATCAACAAGAAGAGGAAAAGCCTCAGAAGGAAAAGGAGGAATCAGAAAAACAAAATCAAGAAAAAAAAGAAACAAAACAAGAATCCGCTTTATCTTTGTCTTCAACAGGAACCATCGAGAAACCATCTCAAGAAAAAGAGGAAGTTTTTCCTGTGGGAGAAGGTTTTAAAGTGAAAAGGATTTTATTAAAAAAGGATAGGATCATAAGAGAGGCTTTAGGTAGAAGGACTAAGACCAAGGTAAAAGGGAGAGGAGGAAGATTTGTTAGAAGTTTCATTCAAGAGAGGGAGGAGGTTGCTATTTCTGCAACCATAAGGGCAGCATCTCCTTTTCAGATTATAAGAGGAAGAAAAGACAAGCTTATCATAAAAGAAGAGGACTTAAGATACAAGGAAAAAGAAAGAAAGATGAGGCATATTGTTATTTTTGTGGTTGATGGTTCTGGGTCTATGGGAGTTGAGCAGAGGATGATACAAACTAAAGGAGCTATACTTTCTCTCCTTATGGATTGTTATCAGAAAAGAGATAAGGTTGCTATGATTGTATTTAGGAAAGATAAAGCAGAAACCGTTCTTCCTCCTACTTCTTCCCATGAGCTTGCCTTAAAAAGATTAAAAGAAATCCCTACAGGTGGGAAAACTCCTCTTTCAGCAGGATTGATAGAAACTTATAATTTAATAAGAAGATTAAAACTAAAAGAGCCTTATAGCAGGTTTTTGGTTTTTCTTATTACTGACGGAAAAGCAAATGTTTCTTTGACCGGAAAACCTGTTTTTGAGGAGCTTAAAAGCCTTTGCACCCTTTTAAGTGGTATTTTATCAGCTGATTTTGTGGTGATAGATACAGAAAAGAAAAACAAGTTTATAAGAATGGACATTGCTTTTAAAGTTGCAGAATGGCTTAATGCAAGGTATTATTTAGTTGAAGATTTAAAAGCAGATAATATTTTGGCTATTACAAAAAGTTATAAATTTTAACTTTTGAAGGAAACGAATATGCCAATTCCAAGAACATGGAGTGAAGAATTAATAGTAGAGTGGTTGCAATTGAAAGGATATTTAGTAGAAGTCGGAATTCCTACAAAGACTTCTAAAGCAGGAGGAAAAAGTGAGGCCGATGTAGTAGGTGCAAAAGTTAAAAATGATGGTTTAGAAATTATTCATGTAGAAATAGGTGCCCCCTTTCTAAAATTAAAAGATTTAAAAAAAATTTTCTAAAGAGGTCTGCGGCAACATTGTTGCCTATTTCAAACAGAAACTTGGGTTTAAAGATCAAAATCCAATTATAAGTTATAAAAAAATAGTCGTAGTCACGTATGGCTCTAAACCTAAATTATATGATAATTTAGATGTTAAATGTGAGCTATTATCAGATCTTATCCGTAATGAAATTATTCCAACCATTGAACTATGGAAAGAAAGTCCTCCTCATAATCCCAAAAAACCAGGAAAGATATTACCTTACCAGAAAGCCTTTGGTTATTGCAATTGATAGATTACTTGAATAGTAGAGTTTATGGTAAAAGTTGAAGGGCTTAAAAATTATGAGAAGATAAGAGCGGTTGATGGAGTAAGTTTTGAGATAAAGCAGGGAGAGATCTTTGGTCTTCTTGGTCCAAACGGAGCAGGAAAAACAACCACGGTAAAGATTTTAACTACTTTAACTAAACCTGATGCTGGAAGATGTTTTATCAATGGATTTGAAGTTACAAAAGAGCCTTATCAAATTAGAAAATTTATGGGGGTTGTTCCTCAAGAAAATAATTTAAATAGAGACTTAACGGGTTACGAAAACCTTTTGATTTATGGTAACCTTCACAAGATAAAAGGAATTAATAAGATAAATATCTAAATTATTTAAAAATAATCGCTTTCTTTAAATACTTCTGCGGTAAAAAGATAAATTTTGGCTTCAGGACTTTTATAACAATCTCGAGGTAGTCCTGCTTTTAAACATACATGCTCTAAAAAGGTTTTTTTATCCCATCCATATTCTACTGGAACCTGAGGAAGTAAGACCCCTCTATACGCTCCCTTTACTAAATAAATACCGTGTTTACCAACTTCTACCTCCTTAATAGTTCCTCTTTTTAAAGGAGAAAGCACAGAAATTTCTATTTCTATTAAAGGAAGTTCTTTAACTTCTAAGGGAGCAAACCTTGGATCTTCAAAAGCAGCCTCTATTGCCATTTTTTGTATAGTTTCATAAAGAGGATAAAGAGGTTCAAGAATTCCTATACAACCTCTAAGATGCTTTTCTTTTAAGAGAGTGACAAAAGCTCCTCTTTTTTCCCACAAGTTTTTAAATTCTTTAGGAGGAATCTCAATTTCATAATCTCCATAAAAATATTTTTCTAAAGTTTTTCTTGCCAGTTTTAAAGAATATCTTTTTTCTTCTTCGCTAAGCATTATTTAAATTTTTGTAAAATATAACTTTCTGGCAATGTACCGGTAATTATTTCACCATTTGGAAATATAAAAGTAGGAGTTCCTCTTATCTTTAATTCATTAAAAAGAAAACTAATATTTTGGTTTATTTTTTTCTTACCTTCTTCACAAAGGCTTGAGCTTTTATAACCCTCCATTAACTCTTTAAATCCTTTATTATCACATATTAGAGATATAGCTTTAGGCTTAGCCTCTGGATGTAAAGCCTCTATAGGTAAAAGAATTACTTTTACAGTAAGTTTACCTTCATTTACTAATTTATTTAAAATGTCTTCTGCCTTTTTACAATGAGGACAATCTGGATCAGTAACAAAATATACTACATTTTTAGAATCTCCATAAGTAAAATCTACCATTTTATCAAGTTTTGAAAGTTGCTCTTTTGAAAGAACCTTTTTATTTAGGTCTCGAAGTTTTTCTTGAGTTAGATTTTTAAGGGTGTTCATCTCAACAATGCTTCCAGTGATAATATATTTTCCAGTAGAATCAGTGTAAAAAAGACCCTTTTCTTCATTAGGGAGATTAACTACTACCTCACATAAACCTTCCACAGGAGAAGATTTTATTGTTTCTACCTTTATGCCAGGTTGAATAGAATCAAGACTTTTTTGAATTGAATCTATTTTTGGACAATTTTGAGAACTATTAACTTTTTGACAGGAAATTAAAAAAGAAAAACTCAAACAAAAAATCATTAAACCTTTTAAAATCCAGAAATAATTTTTCATATAAAGACCCCCTTTTAATTAGATTATATTTCTTTTAACAGAAAATGTTCAAGAGGATACCTTCCTGCTCTTTTGCTTTTATCATCAGGATAACCAAGAGCAACTACTGCACATAGTTCATATCTATCTTTTTCTAAACCTAAAATTTCTTTTACTTTATCCTCATTTTTTAAAATTTCTCCTAACCAGCAACTACCAAGTCCAAGAGCATAGGCTGAAAGAAGCATATTTTCAATACAAGCTCCAGCTGATTGATGATCTTTTATTTGATGATACATATCCCTTCTGTCAAGAAAAACAGCTATTAAAACAGGAGCTTGGTTAATAATATAAGCGGAGGTTGTTAATTCAGCAAGTTTTTCTTTTATTTTTTTAGACCAAATAATAACAAATCTCCAAGGTTGATTATTATGTCCCGAAGGTGCCCATATTCCTGCCTCAAGAATTTTATAAATTTTTTCCTTTTCAGGTATTTTATCAAGATACTTTCTTATACTTCTTCTTCCCAAAATAGCTTTAAATACTGCTTCTTGAAAAGCTTCTTCTTTCATAATATTCTTTAGGAGAAGTTTCTTTTAAATTAGATATTTCTTTCAATACCTCTTTTCTAATTTCCTCTAATAAAATTTTATCATCTTTATAGGTTAATAATACTTTTTCTCCTTTCAGAACTTTTATCATTTTAGTAATTAGGAGACCAATATTAATGGCATCCATTAAAGCTTTATCATCCCAAATAGCTTTTTTTCCATTATGAGAATAGGCAATCCCCCAGGGAGGAACTATTGCTCCCATAGAGGTTAAGGTAGTAATTAAATATCCACATGTCCATACAGCACCTGCATCAGCTCCTACTGCTATAGCTCCAACTACTTTTCCTTCCATATAACTTGGTTCTCCATAACTTACCATATTTTCAAGACATGCCATCCTATCAATTAAAATTTTTAAAAGCCCAGAAGGAGCAAACCAATAAATAGGTGTTGAAAAAATTAAGCCCTCAGCTTGATTCATCTTTTCTAAGATAGACTTTCCAAAATCATCAAAAATGCAAGGGAATTTACAGACAGGTTCTTCATTATTAATACATCCCATACAGGGGTTAATTTCTCCATCGTATACACTGACAATTTCAGTTTTCGCTTCTTCTCTTTCTGCAGCTTTTAAAGCTGCAAGAAGAAGTTGTGCTGAACCTCCATCTTTATGAGGGGAGCCTAAAATTCCTAAGATTTTCATTATTTCAAAACCTCCCTCCAAAATTTTGGGAGTCCAAAGGAGGCTTTATGAATTTCGTGGGTATAATAATAGGTATTAGGGATTTCTTTCCATTTAGGTATTTCTGGATTGGTGTAAGGAGATCTCAATAAATAGGCATTGTCTCCCCCAAAAGAAGGAATATTTGCTCTATAACAGTATATCTCTTTTTCAGGATAAACTTTTTTAAAAATTTTATAAGTTTCAATTAAAATATTTTTCATAGTAAAAGGAGTTCCGCATTGTTGAACAATAATTCCTTGGGGACAAATTTTATAAACCATTTGATGAAAATCTATTCCAAAAAGTGCATGGGATAATTCTTGAGTAATCCCTGTTTCACTTATGTCTGGATCTGTAGAATCTATAATTACTAAATCAAAAGTTTTTCCTTCATCTTTATATTTTTTAACTATTTCATAAGCATCTGCTACAATAAGTTTTAATCTGGGGTCTTTTGGATTTTCTGGAAGAAGTTCTGGAAAGTATTTTTCTACTATTTTTGGAATGTGAGGATCTATATCTACAATAATGACCTCCTCAATTTCTTGGTATTTAAGAAGTTCTCGAGCAGCTCCATAATCTCCACCACCGCAAATAAGAACTTTTTTAATTGAATTTTCAGGAGAGCCCTGAACAGGAATATGAACTAAAGCCTCATGGTAAATAAATTCATCTCTTGAAGTAAACTGAAGATTATTATTTATAAAAAGCATCTTTCCCCAGAATTTATTTTCTAAAACATATACATTCTGCAAATCTGATTCTCCATAAATTATTCTTCCTATATAACCAAATACATAATCCACATTAACAAATTCAGCAAAAAAAACCTTTACTCCTTTGTCTTCAGTAAAAAGAGCATTAGCCATTATTTCTTTATTCATAAAGAACTCCTAATTAAGAAATTTCTTTGAAAACTAAAAAAATTTTAATCATTTTGAAATGGTTTGTCAATAAAACAAATTAAAGTCCGGTGCTTTTAAGTTTTTCTATTAAATTTTTTTGTTCTGAGGTTAATTTATCAGGAATTTTAGGCTGTAAAACTACATATAAATCTCCTTGTGAACCTCCTTCTAAAGGTAATCCCAACCCTTTAAGTCTTAATTTAGCTCCTGGTTTAATTAAAGGAGGAACCTTTGCTCTTACCTTTTTTCCATCAGGGGTTGTTACCTCTATTTCATCACCTAATAAAAAGCTTGTAAAGGGGATTTCTTTTTCAATAATAATATTCCTATCTTCCACCTTATAACCAGAATCAGGTAATATCCTTACTTTGAAAAGATATTCCTTTGTTTTTCTACCTTCCTTTCTTTTAATCCTTAAGATTTGCCCATCTTTAACACCTTTAGGTATTTTTATTTTTATAGTTTCAAAGGTTCCAGGTAAAATTACTTCTTTTTCTCCCCTTTTTAAAATATCTTCTATAGTTAAAGGCAAATCCATTTGTACAGTTTCATATACCTCTCCAAAGGGAGAAAATTCTTCTTCTCCAAAGTAGGTACCAAAAAGATTACTAAATAGATCTCCTAAGTCAAAAATAAAAGTTTTTCCTCCCTTTCTATTTCTTTTAAAAAATCCTCCTAGGTCAATCCCTAAATCTCTAAAAATGTTTTCAAAATCAAATCCTTTAAAGATATCTTCAGTGGTATATCTTCTTTCAAATTCTGCAGAACCATACATATCATATAACCTTCTTTTTTCAGGATCAGAAAGAACTGCATAAGCCTCATTTATTTCTTTAAATTTTTCTTCAGCTTCTTTATTACCGCGGTTTCTATCAGGATGATATTTCATAGCAAGACGTCTATAAGCTTTTTTTATTTCTTCTTGAGTTGCATTTCTGGGAACTCCAAGAATTTCATAATAATCCTTAGGCATAAATTAAACACCTCCTGAAAGAGGCTTTAATAAAAAAATAATTTTATATAAGAAAAAATCAAGAAAAAAATTAATCTGTAGGAGGAAGTCTTCTTTTAGAAGTTGGATAGGGTAAAATTTCTTCCAAAGCTTTTAATGTTTCTTCCGAGACCTTTATTTGTTTAAAAACTTTAATCTTTGCTTCTTTTATGGCAGTTTTCCAAAATTCGTCTCTTTCAAAGTCTCTACTTTCGTAATCATACTCGTAATACACTTCTTTAATTCCTGCTCCCGCAAGTAGTTTTAAACATATATAACAAGGAGCTAAAGTACAATAAATGCTTGCATCCTCTACAGAGATTCCAAATTTAGCTGCTTGAGCTATGGCATTAGCTTCTGCATGAGTTGATCTGCAGAAATTGTATTTATCTCTATCAGGAATACCTTTTTCTCTTCTAAAGCAATAATTAGGTCCTTTATCTATACAATGCCAAGCACCAGGCATAGGACCATTATAACCAGTTGCTAAAATTCTTTTATCCTTTACAATCACAGCTCCTGTAGGGCGAGAATTACAACCTGAGCGTAAGGCTACTATTTTAGCAATTAGCATGAAATACTCATGCCAATCAGGTCTACGGGTCTTATTGTCCATTTTTTATTTTTTATAAAAAGGAAATTTTTTGCAAAGTTCTCTTATTTTTTCCCTTATATTTTTTCTTAAATTTTCTTCATCTGGATTTTTTAAAACCTCGCACATATAATGGGCTACTTCTTCGACTTCAGCTTCTTTTAACCCTCTTGTAGTTATAACAGGTGTTCCTATTCTTATACCACTTGTTATTCTTGGAGGGCGAGTATCAAAAGGAATAGAATTTTTATTTACTGTAATACCTGCTTCCTCTAAAATTTTTTCTGCTTCTGCTCCAGTAAGTCCTTTTGCAGAAACATCTACTAAAATAAGATGCGTATCTGTTCCCCCAGAAATAACTCTAAAACCTTCTTTTTTAAAAACTTCAGCAATTACTTTTGCATTTTTAACTACTTGTTGTTGATAAGATTTAAATTCAGGCTGTAAAGCTTCCTTAAAACAAACAGCTTTTGCAGCTATAATATTCATGTGAGGACCACCTTGAATTCCCGGAAATACAATTTTATCAATTATTTTAGCATATTTTTCTTTACAAAGGATAAAGCCTCCTCTTGGTCCTCTTAAAGTTTTGTGAGTAGTTGAGGTTACAAAATCTGCATAAGGTACCGGAGAAGGATGAATGCCTGCAGCAACAAGCCCTGCAATATGAGCCATATCAACCATTAAATAAGCTCCTACTTCTTGAGCAATTTTAAAAAATGCTTCAAAATCTATAACCCTAGGATAAGCACTTGCACCTGCAATTATAAGTTTTGGTTTTTGCTCTAAAGCAATAGCTCTAATTTCTTCATAATCAATCATTTCAGATTCTCTAGAAACTCCATAGTGAACAATTTTGTAAAATTTACCAGAAAAATTAACTCCTGCTCCATGAGAAAGATGACCTCCATGTGAAAGACTCATAGAAAGTATAGTATCTCCTGGATCTAAAATAGCAAAATAAACTGCCATATTTGCTTGAGTTCCTGAATGAGGTTGTACATTGGCATGTTCTGCTCCAAAAAGTAGTTTAGCCCGTTCAATAGCAAGCTTTTCAACTTCATCAACATTTTCACATCCCCCGTAATAGCGAGAAAAGGGATATCCTTCTGCATATTTATTCATTAAGCAAGAACCCTCAGCTTCCATTATAGCTATATCTGCTAAATTTTCAGAAGCTATCATTTCCAATTGATATTCTTGTCTATCTATTTCTTTTTGAATTAAACTCCATATCTCAGGATCTATTTCTTTCAAAAAGGACATTTGCTCCTCCTATTTTTAATTTCATTTTATCAAAAGATTAAAAAATTTCTTCTACTTTAAAAACCCCCTCTTTTTGAGCTTTATTAAAGCGTTTTAAATTTTTCCATATTATATAACTAAATAGACACAAAATCAAAGAAAAACCAGGAATAAAAACTACTTTAAAATAAGATAATTTTAAAAAAAAGATGAAAACGATACTACTTAAGAAGATACATAAAAATAATATAAAAAAATATTTAAAAATCTTTTCAAATTTGAGGGGATTTCTTAATACAAAAGGTATGGTGAATAACTCTCTAATAACTTCAAAGGTTCTTTTAAGACCATAATGAGTTTTTCCATATAATCTTGGTCTATCAATAACAGGTATTTCAAAAACTTCTTCATTTTTTACTCCAAAAATAGCAGGTATAAAACGATGAAAACCATGGGGGATTTGAAATTTTTTAGGTATGGGAGAAATATAAGCTTTTAAAGAACAGCCATTATCTTTTACTTTAAGACCCGTGACCACACTTATAAGCCAATTTGCAATTCGAGAGGGTAAAATTCTTGTTAAAAAAGGTTCTTTTCTTTTTATTCTATAACCTGTAACTACCTTATAACCCTTTTCTAAATTTTCGACGAGATCTTTAATATATTTGGGATCATTTTGTCCATCTCCGTCCATAGTTACAATTATCTCACCTGTTGCATAATAAAAACCAGCAGTAAGTCCTGCTGCCTGTCCCCGTTGTTTATCCATATTGAGAATTCTTAAGTAGGAATCTAAATTTTTTAAATTTTTAAGAACTTCCAAAGTATTATCACTGCTCCCATCATTTATAAATATAATTTCATAATTGTAACCTTTATTTTTATATAAATCTTCTAAAACTTTTTTAATTTCTTCATACACTATAGGTATGTTTTTCTCTTCATTATGAACAGGGATAACTAAGGATATTTTTCTCATTTTTGAGAATTATAACCCAAATTTTAATTTATTTAACCTTTTATAAAAATTTTATTGAATAGGTTAATTCTTTTTAAATCAGCAAAAATATAGAAGAGAGATTACCTAAAAAATATGAAAAGATTTTCGCCTTTTTGCTGGCAAAAGATAGTTGATGAATAGAATGTTTGTAATAGAAGTGCTTGATAAAAAAGAGGTAAAAAGCAGTTCTCAAACTTTGTAATGCTTAGAAGAGCGAGATACTTTTGAATTTTTAGAAATTATCAAAGCCTTTCAAAATAGGGAGATTGGAAGTTTTAAATTGTCTCAAAAAAGCAAAAAATAAAATTAAATAAAAATTCTATGTTGCAAAATATTTAGTAAAAGTTTTAAACTTAAGACCTTAAAGTTGCTTTAAGTTTTAGTGGGTTTAAAAGAAGGTCAAGTCCATCAAGGATGGATTTTACTAAGATATCGGCAGAACTTAAGGCTTCTACTGAACAACCTTCTTCAAGAAGCACCGCAACACCAATCCTTGCTACCTTAAGCATATTTTTATCATTATTTCCATTTCCGAAGGCTATCACTTTATCAGCTCCAAGAGTTTTAACAAATTTTTCCTTCTGCAAGTCTTGATCTTTGCCTTGTAAAATGTGGATTTTACAATTTACTCCAGAAAGTTCTTCTTTTGCTTTTCCAAAAGTATCTGCAGTTAGCACATGAATTTTTAAAAATTCTGAGATTTTATTTAATCTTTCTTTTACACCTGGGATAAGTTTTCCGTCAACGGATAGGGTTCCAGTAAAATCAGTTACCAAATGCTCAAGGACTATCAATCCAAAACCAGGAATTTCGAGCTCAAACATAAGCTTCTTCTAAAATTTATACAGTTTTTTTATTTAAATACTTTTTCCATCTTTTAAGCTCTTCATAAGAAATAGCTTTAAATCTTACAACTTTATAAAGACAAATGTAACTCCACCAATTAACGCATATTTTATTTATTTTTCAGCTAAAATTTTAAGTACTTTTTCGTAAAACATTATATAAATATAAATTGTTTATCAAACCATGCCAAGTATTTTGTCCATCCATTTTAGGAGATGGGAATTTATTTTTTACCTCAAAAAGTTTTTACTTTCTTTGACCAAATTTAAAAAAATGGTATAATATTTAAACTTTTAAAAGTAAATAGTTTAGCTAAGAACCCTTGACAATATAATAAAAAGTATTATATAAAGCTTTGCCAAATTTTAGAAAATTTAAAAGAGGGGGACTATGCCGACTATTAATCAGTTAGTAAGATTGGGGAGAGGTAAGAAAATTAGAAAATCAAGAGCTCCTGCTTTGCAGAGTTGTCCCCAAAAAAGGGGTGTTTGTGTAAGGGTTTATACAGTAACACCCAAAAAACCTAATTCTGCTTTGAGAAAGGTTGCAAGAGTTAGACTTACTAACGGAATAGAAATTACTGCCTATATTCCTGGGATTGGACATAACTTACAAGAGCATTCAGTAGTATTAGTAAGAGGGGGGCGTGTAAGGGATTTACCTGGGGTTAGATATAAAATTATAAGAGGTACTTTAGATGCAGCAGGGGTACAAAATAGAAGGAAATCTCGTTCTAAATATGGGACGCCAAAACCTAAATAAAGTTTAAAAGAGGAGAGTATTTATGCCGCGAAAGGGACCAGCACCAAAAAGAGAAACTTCTCCAGATCCCAAATTTGGGAGTGTTTTAGTAGCTAAATTTATAAATAATCTTATGAAAGATGGCAAAAAAAACATAGCTCGTAAAATTTTTTATGAAGCCTTAGAAAGATTAAGAGAAAAATCAAAAGGAGAGGATCCATTAAAAATTTTTGAAAAAGCTGTGGACAATGTAAAACCTTTACTAGAAACTCGCACCCGTAGAGTTGGAGGAGCAAATTACCAAGTTCCTGTGGAAGTAAGACCTGATAGACAAATTTCACTGGCTATAAAATGGATTATTAATGCTGCAAAAAGTCGTCATGAAAAGACCATGGTTGAAAGATTAGCTAATGAATTGTGGGATGCCTACAATGAAAAAGGAGCTGCTATAAAGAAAAGAGACGATACTCATAAAATGGCAGAATCCAACAGAGTTTTTGCTCATTATCGCTGGTAATTTTTCCCTTTAGAAAGTTAAAATTGAGAAAGGTAATTTATAGCAATGTATTTTGTTTTTAAATATAGGTAAGGTGAGAGGATGGTACCAGAGGAACTAAAAATTTTAAAAACAACAAGAAATATAGGTTTTGTTGCGCATATTGATGCTGGTAAAACTACTACTACGGAAAGGGTGCTTTATTATACTGGTAAAACTTATAAAATTGGTGAAGTAGACGAAGGTACAGCAACAATGGATTTCTTACCTCAAGAACAAGAAAGGGGGATTACTATTACTTCTGCTTGTACTACTACTTTTTGGAGAGGGCACAGAATAAATATTATTGATACTCCTGGGCATGTTGATTTTACTATTGAAGTAGAAAGAAGTTTAAGGGTTCTTGATGGGGCTGTAGTAATTTTTTGTGCTGTTGGAGGAGTAGAGCCTCAATCAGAAACTGTTTGGAGACAGGCAAATAAATATAAAGTCCCAAGGATAGCCTTTATTAATAAAATGGATAGAACAGGGGCAAATTTTGAGAGGGTGGTAGAACAAATTAGACAAAGATTGGGAGCAAACCCATTGCCTCTTCAGATTCCAGTAGGACAAGAAAATGGATTTGTGGGGGTAGTAGATCTAATAGAGATGAAGGCTATTATTTGGGATGAAGAGTCCTTGGGTGCTAAGTATCATTATGAAGAAATTCCAATTTATTTAAAAGATAAAGTTGAAGAGTATAGAATAAAAATGATTGAAACATTAGCAGATATAAATGATGAAATTATGGAAAAATACTTAGAAGGGAAAGAAATACCTCCTGAGGAAATAAGAAAAGCAGTAAGAGAGGCAACTATAAGTTTTAAAATTGTCCCAGTTTTGTGTGGAGCAGCTTTTAAAAATAAAGGGATTCAACCCTTACTTGATGCTATCATAGATTATCTTCCCTCACCTCTTGATATACCATCTGTAAGAGGAATTAACCCAGATACAGGAGAAATAGAAGAAAGGCCTACAGATCCAGATGCTCCTTTATCTTGTTTAGCTTTTAAAATAGTGACAGATCCTTATATAGGGACACTAACCTTTTTAAGAATTTATTCAGGAAGATTAGAAAGTGGGATCTCAGTATATAATTCTACTAAAAGAAAAAAAGAAAGAATTGGGCGCTTGGTAAGGATGCATGCTAATCAAAGGGAAGAAATCACAGGAGCTTTTGCAGGAGATATAGTTGCTGCTATAGGTTTGAGAGTAACTACAACAGGAGATACTTTATGTGATGAAAATCATCCTATAGAACTTGAAAAACTTGAAGTTCCAGAACCTGTTATTTCTGTAGCAGTTGAGCCTAAAACTAAAGCTGATCAAGAAAGACTTTCTATTGCATTACAAAAAATAGCTATAGAAGATCCCTCTTTTAGAATAACTGTTAATCATGAAACAGGACAAACTCTTATTTGGGGAATGGGAGAATTACATTTAGAAATTATTATAGATAGACTTTTGAGAGAGTTTAAAGTAGGCGTTAACGTTGGTAAACCAGAAGTAGCTTATAAAGAAACTATTACCATTTCTGCAGAGGCAGAAGGAAAATATATTAAACAAACTGGTGGAAGAGGTCAATACGGGCATGTAAAATTAATTGTGGAACCAAATCCAGGTAAAGGGTTTAATTTCGTTTCAGAGATTGTAGGAGGAGTTATCCCTAAAGAATTTATACCTGCTATAGAAAAAGGTGTAAGAGAGGCTACTCAGGAAGGAATTTTAGCTGGATATCCGGTTATTGATGTTAAGGTAAAACTTATTGATGGAAGTTATCACGAAGTAGATTCTTCTGATCTTGCTTTTGCAATTGCTGGGTCTTTAGCATTTAAAGATGCCTGTAAAAAAGCTAACCCCGTTTTGTTAGAACCTATTATGAAAATAGAAATTGTAGTTCCTGAAGAATATTTAGGAGATGTATTGGGAGATATTTCCTCACGTAGAGGAAAAGTTGAAAGTATGGATATGAGAGGAGATGCAAGAGTTATTTTAGCCTATGTTCCTCTTGCTGAAATGTTTGGATATGCTACAACTTTGAGATCCCTTACTCAAGGAAGAGGGACATTTATTATGCAATTTTCTCATTATGAAAAGATACCTACCCAGTTAGCAGAAAGTATTATAAGAAAGGTTAAAGGATTATAAAAATTAATTTTTAGGAGGAAAGGAAATGGCTAAGGCTAAATTTGAGAGGAAAAAGCCTCATTTAAATGTAGGAACTATTGGGCATATTGATCATGGGAAGACAACTTTAACAAGTGCGATGACGAGGGTTTTA
>Ga0185307_1001070_pt1 | contig 15896 bp, 19 predicted proteins | sample LHCtaG_FD_128010 | JGI IMG/M metagenome (GOLD analysis project Ga0185307, IMG submission 128010) | Hot spring microbial communities from Little Hot Creek, USA to study Microbial Dark Matter (Phase II) - LHC4sed_matched (SPADES... | ecosystem: Environmental > Aquatic > Thermal springs > Hot... | reverse complement strand
TCGTTGTGTGGTTCTGAAACAGTTCCAGAATTGGCGTGTCCCAGGTGTGGTCGAACCCTCAATGGAGGCGGAGAGTGCCCAGTTTGCAAAGTGTCAGCCGTTGCTTATGGTAGGCGAGCTGTTAACATTAAAGGGCTGTTGGAGGATGCTTGTAACAATCTTGGAGTTTCTATGCCTAAGATTCTGAAAGGTGTTAAAGGCTTAACAAATGATATGAAAATGCCGGAAATCATTGAGAAGGGGATTTTGCGGGCGAAATATGACTTATCGGTTTACAAGGATGGCACCATCCGTTTTGATGCAACCAACGCTCCACTTACACACTTTAAGCCAGTCGAGATCGGGGTTTCTGTTGGAAAACTTGTCCAGCTTGGCTACTGCTGTGACGTTTATGGTAATCCGCTGACAAGCCCAGACCAGATATGCGAGTTGAAGATTCAAGATGTAGTTATCCCAATTAAGTGTGCAGAATATTTTGTCCGTGTTGCCAACTTTTTAGATGAACTTCTTGTGAAAGTGTACGGGCTTCAGCCTTACTATAACGTGAAAAGTGTCGAAGACCTTGTGGGGCACTTGGTTGTAGGTTTGGCTCCCCACACCTCTGTGGGCATTTTGGGGCGGATTATCGGCTTTACAAGCCTTAACGTGTGCTATGCCCATCCAGTTTGGCACTCTGCCAAGCGTAGGGACTGTGACGGCGACGAAGATGCTTTAATGCTTGCGTTGGATACTTTTCTGAACTTTTCTAGGAAATATTTGCCAGCGCAAATAGGCGGTATAATGGATGCGCCTTTACTGCTTATATCGGTTGTTAACCCACGGGAAGTGCAGCGACAAGCCCACGATTTCGATGTAGCGGCCGCATATCCATTAGAGTTTTATGAAAAGACTTTTGAGAGGGTGGAGGCCAAACACGTTAGCCCCTTGATAGATCTCATTGAGTATAGGCTTGGAACAGAAGCACAGTTCGAAGGTTTCCGCTTCACCGTGCCTGTTTCAAACATAAACATGGGGGTTGAAGAAAGCGCTTATAAACGATTCAAAACCATGGTGGAAAAACTTAACGGGCAGCTTGCCCTAGCGGAGAAAATTGAGGCTGTGGACGCTAGAAAAGTGGCTCTCAAGGTTTTAACAAGGCATTTCATCCGCGACATCGCTGGAAACCTAAGAGCCTTTTCAACCCAAGGTTTCAGATGCAAATCGTGCAACAAGCGTTTCCGTCGAATACCACTGCGCGGCAAGTGCCTCCAGTGCGGCGGAGAACTAACCCTCACCGTTTACCGTGGCGGCATAGAAAAATACCTAGAGGCTGCCGAGCATATAATTAAAAAGTATGGACTTCCAAAATACTACGCTCAGAGGGTTGCGTTGGTAAAAGACGAGATTAACTCTCTCTTTGAAAGCAGAAAGCCAAAGCAAATAAGCCTAACAGACTTCGCTTAAGTGAAATCTTTTACTACCCTTTCAATCAATAAAGAGTTTTGATAGATGATGCCTAGAGAAGGATACCATCCCAACGCGTACCTAACAGCCTTCAGAAACGTTAAGCTTGGCTTAAAAACTAGAACCGCTATACTGGACTTTTTGGAAAAGGCTCAAGGGGACGCTAAGGAAATTTCCAAAGCAACGGGCTTACCCTACGCCGTTGTTCTACACCACCTCAAACTTTTGGAGGCAAGGGGCATAGTGCAAAGAAAGAACCGCCGCCCCTCTGTTTGGGCGCTCACTGGGCTTGGACAAAAACGTTTGGCATAGACTTTTTTAAAAAGGACATTGGCAAGGCAATTGTCCGCATTTTGGACACTTGCCATCATATTTGTGGAGGGCTGCTTCTTCAAGGTTTACGTTGGCCACGTTTGCCAGCGAAGCCAACCATGCAATAACATCGGCAAACTCGTTTTCTAAAACCTTTCTATCCTCCGCTTTCAATGCTTCACCCAGCTCGGCAACCTCCTCCACTAGCCATTCAAAAGTTTTTTCCAAGCCCCTTTTAGAGTCTTTGTGGAAGTATAAGCGGCGCATTAAGTCTTGAAACTCGCATATGTGCATAGCTTTCCCAGCTGAACAGTGTCTGCTTTAACTGTTTAAAAGTTTAGGCTATTGGATAAGGCTTTGCTGTCCCTTCGCTATTATGTGGATGACTTTCACGCCTTTCCTTTCCAAGTGGGTTGCGATAAATTTTCTATGGCAGTATTTTGGGTTTGGCTCCATGCACATTATGCAAGTCCTTTTTTGAGAGGCTATTTCCAAAAGCTTCTTTAAACCTTCTCTGAAAAGTTTTGTTCGCATATGCCTCTTATACCCGCCTTTGCGGTAACCTCCCAGCTCTTTGCCAAGCCAAACGTACTCTATCCCATTTTCTGGAAGCCACTTCTCCATTTGTTCCCTCTTAAAATGTCCAATTTTTGACGTTGGAAAACTGCGAACATCCGCCAGAACTTGGATTTCATGCTCCCTTAAAAGTTCGAGAAAGACGTTTACAGAACGGTTACTGTGACCAATGGTCCAGATGGTTGGCTTATTCAAATTTGAACCTAGCGGATTTTTACGTATTTATAGGCCTCCGTTGCGTTTTCGAAGCAGTAATGCACCTTCTGGTAATCCTTTCTGAACTCTGCAACATCCGCCCTAACTTTTTCCAGCGGCTCCTTGTCTATTACCACGCGTTTTATGAATTCCGCTATTTCCACCATTTCCGACTCCATCATGCCGAGTCTTGTAACTTCAGAGACGCCGAGCCTTATGCCGCCTGGATGCTGGAAGTGGCGGCCCTCTTTAATGTCCCATGGCAAAAGGTTTCTGTTTACAATTATGTTTGCCTCTTCAAGGGTCTCTTCAATGGTGCCTCCATCCCCATACTTTGTTATGTCTATTAGAATTACGTGGGATTCCGTGAACCCTTTGTGTTCAGCTAGAACGTTGAAGCCTCTCTCGTAAAGGGCTTGGGCAAGAGCCTTAGCATTTTTAACTATTTGGCGGGCGTACTCTCTTCCAAACTCAAGCATTTCCGCAGCCGCAATAGTCACGCCTGCCACGGCATGCAAGTGGTGGTTGCTCACCATGCCTGGGAAAGTTGCCCTTTTTATCTTGTCAGCGTACTTCTCCCATGAGAGGACTCCGCCGTGCTGCGGTCCGAAGAAGGTTTTGTGGGTGCTTAGGCTCACCACGTCTGCGCCTTCCTTAAGCGGGTCTTGGAAACACTTTCCAGCTATAAGCCCAGCCACGTGTGCCGCATCATAGCCCACTGTTCCGCCAACCGCGTGGATGGTTTCCGCCAGCTCTTTCACTGGATGGGGGAATGGGAAGACGCTGGCTCCAAACATGACAAGTTTTGGAGGTCTTCCTTCCGCTGCCAACTTTTCAATTCGTTGTTTAGCCTTATCCACATCGATGTTTAACTCCTTATAGTCTAAGGGTAGATACTCCACTATTAAACCGTGGACGGCCCCCGCCGTGCCTCCCAACTCCTTCTTTCCCATGGTGATGTGGCCGCCGCAGGGTATGGACAAAGCCATCATGGTGTCGCCGGGCTCAGTGAAAGCCGTGTAGACGACAAGGTTTGCCACAACGCCGGAAATGGGTCTAACATCAACAAACTCTGCGTCGAAAAGCCTTTTCATAAGCTCAATACATTTGAACTCCACCTGGTCTATGAAACGGCAACCAGCATAAACTCTTTCTCCAGGCCATCCCTCTGCATAGCGGTTTCCAAAATCCGTTGTTAGCGCCTCGCGCACTGCAGGGCTCGGAATGTTTTCGCTTGCAATTAGGGGAATACATTCCCGAAACCATTCATGATGCTTTTGGAGAAGCCCTAACGTGTACTCATATTCTTCACGGGGTGTTGGCATGTGAATACCTCGCTCACAGTAAGATTTTTCTAGGATAAAACCATTTTGAGTTCAACACAACATTAATAATGGAGAAGGCTTCATGTCTAAATGTGAAAAGTTAGAGGTGGAAGAGATTAAATGAGCAGGAAGAAAAAGAGCGAATCCGCGCCTATGCCCGCTGCGGGCGCCGGACTATTAAGGTTTTTTGAAGAGGAAACAGAAGGGATCAAGGTTAGACCAGAGCTTCTGATCGTGGCAGCTATCGCGTTGATAGTTATATGTATTTTAGCGCGCGTGTTTTCTAAAACTTAGCGTTTTAACGGCGAGAAGGCGGATGTAAAACTTCTATTCTTTGGACAGCATTGAGATGGATGAATATTTCGCTTCGCTCTTCTCTTGCTGCCACCTGCGGTATTGGCTGTGCAATGGTTGCCCGCAAAACTATGGCCTCAGCGTCTGAAAGCCATATTCCCGCCGGTTCACGGGTGACGGCGGCTAATGTTCCCTCAAAACCATAGGAAGGATCTAGGATAACCCTTACGCTTTTGCCGAGATTCTTCTCCAGCATGTGGAATATAGTCGGCGGTATGTTTTGCTCGGGCATGGGATCAGCAAAGTCTTAAATTAGCACTTTAAGGATAAAACAGTTACTCTTCCCAGCAACATTAGAGACAACCTTAGGGTTAATTGGTGCCCCTTTTGCCTTTATATTCCATTTTTAAATTTTTACGTCAGAGGTTTGCGACACTTTAATATGTTTAAATATGTTTGATGTGTTTTCATAAAACCGCTTGGTCGAATCTCCATGACTGCCAGCGACCTGGTCAATCAATATTTGGATAGGGCTGTTAAACATTATTCATCCCTTTTCGCGCTGCCCTCTTATAGGAACGTCGTTGTGTTTTCGGCGCTTACTTGCTTGGTTGCTGGATTAGCATCCGCCTTGATTTTTTCTCCCCCGCATGCGGGGTTGATTATTGGGCTGCTTCTGGGCGTAGTCTTTTTTGCCATAACGGCCATTTTAAACTATTTTTTAACAGTTCTGTTTTTTAAAAAGGATCCTGTTTACAATTTGAGACGCGTGTCAGCGCTTTCTCTTTATTGTTGGATTTTATGGCTGTTTTTCATTTTCGTGGGATGTGGCGTTGCAGTTTTTTACGGCGCCATGTGGGCGGTAAGGCTTTGCCTAACTGGATTTTCAGCTGTTTTAATTTTGCGTTTTATCGTGCTTTATGTAACATCCTCTTCCGGGTTTAAACGGTTTCTAATAGCCTCCATAATCCCTCCTTTTCTATGTTTGGTACCATTCACGTTTCTGTGGTTGGGTGTGGCAGATTTTTGGAGGATTTCCATTTTCTTAGCTTATGCCTTGGGTGTTGCGTTAGCCTCGAGTTATTTCTTTATTTTCCTTTTGAACAGTGTAGGCAAGCGAAAGGTTGGATTTTCATCTCTATCCATCTTTAAGGCGTTTTTACTAAACTGGATTGCGGATTTAAACGCGCCCTTCGAAGTTTTCCTTGAAAAATTAAGTGAGGAGCAAGACGTTAATGTTTCAGTTTTACGTTTTGACGGGTCCAAAGTCAAAGCCTTCATAGTTGTACCTTCCGTCCATCCCGGTCCCTTCAAAAACATTGGAAGCAGCCTTCTTCCTTCCATGCTTAAAAAAGCCTTGGAACAAAAATTCGGCGGCGTTGCGTGTGTGCCTTTAGGATTGCTTGGACACGAGCTTGATCTGGCCTCTCAAGTTCAAAGTCAAAGAATAATCGACTGCGTTGTTGAATCAGCCTTTTTCAAAGCTGAAGGGGATAAGGCAACGCCCTTTAATAAGGTTAAAAATGGGTTAGCGACTGCTTGTTGTCAAGTATTTGGCAAAACAGCTTTCATAGCCCTTTCTCTGGCTCCGAACACCACAGAAGACCTTCCGCAAGAATTGGGCTCAATAATACAGCGGGAAGCCAAAAAGCATGGATTAAAGGCATGTGTTGTTGTAAACGCCCACAACAGCATAAACTGCCCTTTAGACTCGAAACAAGCTTTTGAGGCATTAGAAGCCGCTTCGAAAGCTTGTTTGGAAAAAGCTGTTTCTATGGATAGGCAACCGTTTAAGATAGGTGCCGCCACAATAATGCCCAAGGACTTTGGCCTTGCAGAGGGTATGGGTCCAGGCGGCATAACCGTGTTGGTTGTTGAAGTTGGTGGACAGAAAGCGGCATACGTGATATTTGACGGAAATAATATGGTTTCTGGTTTGCGTGAAAAAATCCTTTCAGCACTGCAAACCATAGGCATCGATGAGGGTGAGGTTTTCACAACGGATACGCATTCTGTTAACGCCGTAACATTGAATGCGCGGGGATACCACCCTATAGGCGAAGTAATGGATCATGAAAGGCTAATTGAGTATGTAAAGGAGGCGACGTGTACGGCGCTTGCCAGTTTGGAACCCGCGAGGGTTGGGTTCCGTGATGTGGTGGTTCAAAATGTTAAGGTTATTGGACAAGATGCCTTGGAAAAATTGTGCTTGCTTCCGGATATGGTGATTCGCCGGGCTAAACGGGTGGTTGTTCCCTTGTTCGCTTTAACTTTTCTGCTTTTAATGTTGGTTTTGCTTTGGATTTAGGCTAACACTAATAAGCGTGAGGGTTTCAACTTTCAGATTCCAAGAAGGGTTATAGTCTTGCTCAAAGAGGTTAGATTTCACGGTAGAGGTGGACAAGGAGCGGTTACTGCTGCCCAGCTGCTGGCCCACGCCGCATATATGGAAGGCAAACATGTGCAAGCCTTCCCGTATTTTGGAGCTGAGCGCCGCGGCGCTCCAGTGAAGGCCTTCGCCAGAATAAGCGACGGCCCAATACTCCTCCACAGTCAAGTTTACAACCCGGACTACGTGGTGGTTCTGGACCCGCAACTTTACAAGATAATAGATGTGACTGAAGGGCTAAAGAAAGATGGAATAATAGTTTTGAACACAACTAAGAAGCCAGGCGAACTTGACCTAGGCGGTTGGCGTGTTGCAACAGTTGACGCGACGGGCATAGCCCTTGAGCTGGGGCTTCGTGTTGCTGGACAACCCGTTGTTAACACTTCTATGGTGGGGGCTTTTGCTGGAGCGTCAGGTGAGGTTCGCCTGGAGAGTGTTGTAGAGGCGATAAGGGGGAACTGGCGGGGCAGTGCTGGGGAAAAGAACGCCCGTGCAGCTGAACTTGCATACGAACGGTTAGTGAAGGGATGGTGAAAGTGTGAAAGTTCCTAAAACTCGTAGGGAGATGCCCCTCACTCCGTTGTCCTTGCCAACCGTCGGCAGTATGGGAAAAACTGGTTCATGGCGAACCTTCCGACCCATAGTTGACTATTCAAAATGCACTAAATGCACGCTTTGCTGGATTTACTGTCCAGATGCGGCGATAACGCGCCGCGAGGATGATTCTCCGGAGATTGATTACGACTATTGTAAGGGCTGCGGGATATGCGCCAACGAATGTCCAGTTAAAGCCATAACCATGAAGAGGGAGGAAGAATAAGAATGGCCCAAATAGTAATAGATACAGCTAATCACATAGCTGGCTACGCGGCGAAAGCCGCGCGGGTCAGAGTGGTGGCAGCCTACCCCATCACACCCCAAACCACCGTTGTTGAAAAGATTGCAGAGTTCGTGGAAAGCGGGGAAATGGAAGCCGAATACATTCGCGTCGAGTCGGAGCACAGTGCCATGGCTGCTTGTATAGGCGCCGCGGCCGCCGGTGTAAGAACCTTCACGGCAACATCTGCGCATGGTTTGGCTTTGATGCATGAAGCCTTGCATTGGGCTTCCGGCGCCCGCTTGCCCATAGTGATGGCTGTTGTGAACCGCGCCATGGGGGCGCCTTGGAGCATATGGCCTGACTTCAGCGACTCGTTATCCCAGAGGGACACTGGTTGGATTCAGTTTTACTGTGCTGATAACCAAGAGGTTTTCGACACGATCATACAAGCGTATAGGCTTTGTGAAGACGAGCGGGTTTTTCTGCCGGCCATGGTTTGCCTTGAAGGTTTTCTTTTATCCCACACCTACATGCCGGTGAAAATTCACGATCAAGACGAAATCGACGCCTTTCTGCCTCCCTACAAGTCTGGATGGACCCTAGACTTGAATAATCCCGTTTCCCACGCGAATCTGGTTTCGCCAGAATGGTACATGGAGTTTCGCTACATGATTCAAGAGGCTATGGAAAACGCGAAGAGGCTTATTCCAGAAATCGACAAGGAGTATGGTAGACGTTTCGGCTTCCAGTACGGTGGACTCATTGACAAATACCAATGCAAAGATGCAGAATTAATAATTTGCACAATGGGCACCATGGGAGCCGAAGCCAAAGTAGCCGTCGACAACCTCAGAAAAGAGGGTTTCAATGTAGGAGTTGCTAGAATAAGGGTTTACCGGCCCTTCCCAGTTGAGGAGATCAGAAAACTTGCAGAACAGGCCCGTATGATTGCCACAATAGATCGTCACATATCCTTTGGAATGGAAGGCTTCCTTGCAACAGAAGTTAAGGCCTCCCTATATCATATGGAGGATAAGCCTCTGGTTGCCGGTTTCATTGCAGGTTTAGGCGGAAGGGATGTCACGTTCAAAACCATTGAAGGAATCGCCAAAAAATCGCTGAAATGGATGGAAAGGGGTAGAGTTGAGAAGGAAACCGAATGGGTTGATTTAAGGGAGTGAACAAAATGGTGACAATAAAAGAGCTTCCAAAAGAAGAGTATCTGCTTAAGGGCCACGCGGCATGTGCTGGCTGCGGTCCATCCATAGCTTTGCGGCTGCTGTTTAAAGCCTTAGGAGACAAGGTTTTTCTGGTTGTTCCAGCGTGCTGCACAACCGTTATTCAAGGGCCTTATCCATTCACGTCTTTTGCTGTTCCCCTTCAGAACATGTTGTTTGAGGCTACCGGCGCAACATGCTCGGGTATAGTGGCCGCCCTAAAAGTAAGAGGTTTAGAAGACATAACCGTGGTGGGATGGGCTGGCGACGGCGGAACAGTAGACATTGGCATACAAGCCTTGTCCGGGGCGGCTGAAAGAGAAACAAACTTCATTTACATATGTTACGACAATGAAGCCTACGGCAACACGGGACTGCAGCGAAGCGGAGCAACTCCTTACGGCGCGTGGACAACCACAACGCCTACTGGCAAAAAGGAGAGAAAGAAAGACATGCCCCTCATTATGGCTGCCCATAGGATACCCTATGTTGCCACGGCATGCCCCTCTTACCCAATAGATTTTGTCAACAAGTTGCGGAAAGCCAAGGAAATCAAGGGCACAAAATACATTCATGTTTTAGCGCCGTGTCCCACTGGCTGGCGTTATGACACAAGTAAAACCGTGGAGATTGGAAGGCTGGCGGTTCAAACTGGCATGTGGGCCCTTTACGAAATTGAAAATGGCAAGTTTCGGCTTAATCCTCCAAGCGACCGACTAATCGATAGGTCAAAACGTAAACCAGTGAAAGACTATCTGTCTATGCAAGAGAGATTTCGCCACTTAACCGAAGCCGACATAGAACGAATTCAAGCATGGGTTGACGAGGACTGGGAATTTTACCGCAAATTAGCCTCCCTTTAAAAGTGTGATTGACAAAGCATCCCACGGAAAAATATAAGAACCTCGAAGAATTATGGTATAGTCTGCTGTTGCCAGCATCGCAAAAACAGTAAAGGAGGTAGAGTATGGCGGAGGAAAAACCGAAAAAACCAGCACCAGCAAAGGAAGAAAAAACTGCAAAATCAACAGCACAAGCAAATGAAAACACTGTGCTTATCGGCAAAAAACCAATAATGAACTATGTGGTTGCCTGCCTCACCTTCTTTAATTCCGGCGCGCAAAAAGTTGTTGTAAAAGCTAGGGGGCGGGCAATCAGCAGAGCCGTTGACACCGTTGAATTGTTGAGGAGGGCTTTTGTCAAAGACCTACAAGTTAAAAACATTTCAATAGGCACAGAGGAAGTCACTCGCAGCGAAGGACAAAAAGCTAACGTTTCAACCATAGAAATAACAGTGGCAAAACCATAGAAGCCCCATATCCCCCATACATCATTAGAGAATTCGCAAACTTTCCGCTTTATTGTACACTATGAACTTTTGTATTCTTAACACAGATAACTATATAAAACTAGTTTTCCAAATGGTTAGTTCCCTACCGGTGAAGCGTATGACTGTTTACCCAAAAATTGTTGTGACTCCCCCTGGACCGAAAGCAAGAGAGCTTGTGAAAAAGGATGAAAGATTTATTTCGCCGTCCTACGTGCGTTTCTACCCCCTTGTTATCGAGTCCGGTCAGGGATGCATAGTTCGCGACGTTGATGGAAACGAGTACATAGATTTCAACGCTGGACTGGCCTGTTTAAACGTTGGGCACAACCATCCAAAAGTCATCGAAGCCATAAAAAAGCAGTGCGACCGCTTTCTTCACTATTCCAACACGGATTTCTACTACAGCGAAGTTATCACTTTAGCAGAGAAACTTTCAGAAATCACGCCAGGAAATTTTGAGAAGAAAGTCTTTTTCGGCAACAGCGGAACAGAAGCCATTGAAGCTGCGGTGAAGCTGGCGAAGTGGCATACCCGGAAACAGCTTTTCATAGGGTTCATAAACGCCTTTCACGGTCGCACTATTGGTGCTTTGTCTTTTACAGCTAGCAAACCCGCCCAAAGGCGTTATTTCTTTCCGCTGATGCCAGGCGTAGTTCACGTTCCATACCCATACTGTTACCGTTGCCCCTTCAAGCAAACATACCCCGACTGTCATTACTGGTGCATTGACTTCATAGACGAGTTTGTGTTGCAGAAGTATGCCCCTCAAGAAGACGTTGCGGCAATACTTTTTGAACCCATCCAAGGTGAAGGAGGCTACGTTGTTCCGCCGCCAGAATACTTTAAGCTTCTTAAAAAGCTCGCTGACAAGTATGGGCTTCTTTTGATAGACGACGAAGTGCAATCTGGCATGGGAAGAACTGGGAAATGGTTCGCCATTGAGCATTGGAATGTTGAACCAGACATAATCTGCAGTGCTAAGGCTTTAGCTTCAGGACTGCCCCTCGGAGCAACTATCGCTAAGGCAAAAATAATGGATTGGACCGGCGGCTCCCACGCGAGTACATTTGGGGGGAACCCCCTTTCATGCGTGGCTGCAATGGCTGTAATCGACGTGATTAAAGAGGAAAGACTGCTGGAAAACGCTACAAAACAAGGAGCACACATAATGAAGAGGCTGGAGGAGCTGAAAGACAAAAGCGAAATAGTCGGCGACGTTAGAGGGAAAGGCCTAATGATAGGCATGGAGCTGGTTACAGATAAGGAAAGCAAAAAACCGGCGCCGGACAAAGCAAACGAAGTTATAATGCGTTCATGGAAACGTGGAGTAGCCGTCATTACATGTGGAATTTCAACCATAAGGATTATGCCGCCTCTAAACATAACAAGGGAGCTCGTCGACTCGGCGCTTGACATAATCGAAGATGTTGTAAAAGAAGTTGAACAAGGAAAATAGCCAAGAAAATACTATGGAAATCCGCAGACTAACCCCTAACGACTACCACAAACTCGTTCGCCTCTGGCTAAAGGCCGGACTGCCCTTCAAACCGAAGGGAAGAGACAACCCGGAATCCATAGCAAGACAAATGGAGGCAAACCCAGACTTTTTCATAGGCGCCTTTGAAAACGGTGAACTTATAGGTGCAGTTATTGCCAGCTCCGATACGCGAAAGGGTTGGATAAACCGGTTAGCCGTTGACCCTAACTGCAGACGTCGGGGAGTTGCTAAAACCCTTATAGCTGAAGCTGAGAAGGCTCTTAGGCAACGGGGAATCAGAATTTTCGGCGCATTAATCGAGGATTATAATGTGGCTTCTAAAGAGCTTTTTAAGAAGTGTGGCTACGTTGAGCACCGCGACATAATTTACTTCAGCAAACGCGACAGCGAAGACGTCTAAACCCTTCACGCTTCCCTCTTTTCCGGTTTGGGTTCATGCACAAAAAACAGTATTAAAGCAATAGAAGGTATGGCTAAAACCGCAACCAATAGAAATGGAAGCTGCGGAAGAACCTTCTCGTATAAAAGTCCTCCCAGAGCACCGCCTATGGCCATGGCGATATAAGTGAAAAAGTTCATGGAACCAATTACTTTCCCACGGTGTTCTTGTGGAACCAAATCGGCAAACAAAGATTGATAAGAAGAGAATCCCAAAAGCATTGAAAATCCTGCAAGAGGCATGGCTATAAAAAGGGTTAGGTAGCTTCCATAAATGAAAAGGAACATAGCGGGAATTATTGTGAGATGCGCTATTATTAAGGGGATTTTCCTTCCAGCCTTATCTATTAGTTTTCCCGCCGGAATGGCGGAGATTACCATGCAGATGAAAAGGGCTGTCGTAACATATCCCCATTTGATGCGGGCGAGCTGAAGCGCCGAGTCCTCTTGAGGCGGGACACCTGGGGTTGGTTTTCCCCCAATTTGCAGTTCATAAAAGGCGTAAACCAAAAATTGTGCTTGAATCATGGAAAAGGATGAACGGGTTATCAGTTCCGAGAGGAATAGGAAAAACATTGAGCGGGGCATAACTTTCCAAACGTTTATACCGTCCTTCAAAGCTTGAGGGTAAGAACGAAGGGCGTCTTTTAGGCCTGCTTTTTCAACGTTCTTCATGGTTTCTGTTAGTTTCAGCCTTACAGTTGCAGCTGCAAGATAAAATATGACAACTATTGTGTAGGCTATGCGCATTCCAGGCATGGATCCAAAAGTGGCGACTAGAAAAAGGGCAACGACAGGCGCGGGGGTTGTTGAAACACTCATAATGAGGTTTAAGACAGAAAAGCCTATCCCCCGCTTTTCAGGTGGGAGAGAGTCAGCCATCATGGCATTTAATGCTGGCTGGTAGAGGAGGCAGATATTTTGCAGAACAGCTCCAATCAGTATGAAGTGCCAACTTGGGGCTGCTGCGTAGAAGGCAAAGGATAGGGCAACGCCAAAAGTTAGTGTAGATATTAACCAGCGTCTTCCATATTTGTCCGCTAGGAAGCCTCCCGGAAATTGGACGGATGCAAGGGCCAGCAGCGAGGCGAAGGTTATAAGCCCAAGGATTGAAGGGCTTCCGCCCAATTGTATGACGTAATCGGAATAGTATGTTCCGGGAAGTTCGTTCGCGAAGTCCATCAAAATCCAGCTTATAGTGAGAATTAGGTAGTTTCCTCTAAAAAATGAGAATTCAGCTTTAAGCTTGTCCTTAAGCGTCAATTTGCTACTCCTTTTCGGCTTTTCCCTTTAGAAGTTGGAGGGTTTCGCTATGACTTCTCTGATTCTTAGGTCGAAGAATCTGCTGGTGTTGGCTGGTTTTATGCGTAGGGCGGTGTCCGCGCCTCTCCCAGTTCCCGCGATAGCTACAACATCCCTTTCAACTGGAATTAAGCCGGCATCCGCGGCCATGAGCGTGATTTCAACGCACACTTTTGTTCCTTCGCCCATAAGCCTAAGGGTGTTAGCAATTAATTCCAGCGGCTGGATTGTGCCGAAGTCTTTGCGGATTGCCCGCTCCACACTGCTTAGGGCGTGGGTTCCAGTGAAAATTTTGGCTCCATTTTTTAAGATTTCTTCTTTAAACTCTTCTTTCAATTCTGTTTCGCCGGGCTTCTGGAAGCCGACGCAGTGGGTTACCACGACAACGTTGTAGCCTTTGAAAATTTTTGACGCTTTTGCGCCTGTTTCGCCTGTTGTGGAGGCAACCACGATATCTTTTATCTCCTCCCGTTCAACGTATTCCTTAACTATTTTCAGCAAAGTATCAGCGTTTTGTTTTCCAACCGTTTGGAAATACGCCACCTTCTTTTCGGTGTAGCTCACTTTTGCCCACCTATTGCTTTATCTTCCTAGATGGTTTTCTTAACGGTTTCCTTTTTAACTCTGTACCGCAAACTTTGCAGTGTTTAAACTTGTATTCTGCTGAATATTTTCTGCGGCATGCTGGGCAGTACCTAACCCATTTTATGGGATAGCGTATGCCGAAGGTTGTGAGGGAAGCGAACTCTATGCCTAAATGTTTAGCCACATTCTGTATGGAATAGTCGTCAGTCGCTATGAGAGGCGTCGCTCCTCGCATTTTAAGCTGTAAGGCTAAAGCTAAAACTTGCAGGTCTGTTTCTGAAAGGAAGAAGGAATCTCCAACGGCGTCGGCTGAAGCTTTAACCATTTCAAGGAACTCTTTCTCGGGGGTTTGAATCTTTAACTTTCCGTTTTCAATGGCTGTTTTAAGCCTCGTCCAAGCCATGGGGCTTCCAGCAAATTCATCCTTAACCATGGGAACAGTATATTGTTCGTCGCTTATCGAGAAGGGGTCAAACCCGGCCACAAAGGCTGAAGTGTCTAAAACAACAACTTTCCTATGGGGGTAAGCCGTTAGCTTTTCCTCCAACTCCGCGGAAAATAAGCCTGCTCCTTAGGCGGTTGTAAAAGTTTTCCCGAAATCTTATGAAGGTGGTTTCATTTTCTGAACGTGTAACCCTTACGCATGCTTCGGGAGTCTCCATAACATGCCTATAAACGCCGTCAACAACTGTTAAAACCCTTTTTGGCCTATGAACTTCCACGGTGATTTTTGAGTCTGCTGGAAACACTATTGAACGTAAAACGCTTAGGGAGCATATTGGCGTTAAAACGAAAGCATCAACCGAAGGGTCTATTACTGGGCCGCCGGCAGAAAGGGAATAGCCCGTAGAGCCCGTTGGTGTTGCTATCATTAATCCATCTGCTTGGCAGTCTAAAATGGGTTCGTTGTTCTTTGAAACCCTTGCGTACAACAGTTTCACCGGCTCATCAGCGGTTATTAGAACTTCGTTTAGGGCGTCTGGCAGTTTTTTGTCGCCAGCCACTATGGATAGTTTTGCATATTTTTCCATGATAAACTCGCCTTTCAAGCACTTATCAATGGCGGTGAAGGCGTCTTTTGGCGAAACCTCTGTTAGAAAGCCGCGAACCCCCATGTTTATTGCAAGTATTGGAGGTTCCGGTTTGGGAATAGCGACACACGCCCTTAAAATTGTTCCATCTCCGCCTATTGTGATTATAAAGTCTGTTTTCATTTTCTCCAGGGGGCGGAAAATCCAATAGTTTTTCATTTTGCCCTTAAGAGTTTCTTCAATGTAGACTTCCAGTCCCCTTCTGCTTAGATATTCGGCTGTTTCCCCTGCGAGTTTTATGGCTTCTCTTTTGTCGAAGCGGGCGACGATGCCGGCGCTTTTAAACAATTTTCTCCCCTTTTTGAAGACAATCGTAAATTTGCCACCTTAACTTATATATGGGTGTTGTTTAAAATTGCTGTGGTGGAACGTTAAGCTGGTGATGATGTGAGCAAACCAGTTGATGTTGGAAGCCTCCGGGAAGGCGGATACCTCATAGTTGATGGCGAACCATGCCGAATAGTTGAAATAACAAAATCAAAGCCGGGAAAACATGGTTCAGCCAAGGCGAGGATAGTTGCCATAGGAGTTTTCGATGGTGTTAAGCGGAGCATTGTTAAGCCTGTGGACGCCACAGCCGAAGTGCCAATAATCGAAAAGAGAAGCGGTCAAGTCTTTGCTGTAACGCCTTCCAGCGTTCAGATTATGGACTTAGAAACCTATGAGTATTTAGATGCGCCATTCCCAGAAGAGGAAGATTTAAAGGCGAAGCTTGCACCAGGCGTTGAAATAGAGTATTGGCGGATAATGGGCAAGGTGAAAATCGTCAGAACAAAGTAGGCGGGCTACGCCCAAAATCCAAGTTTGAACGGAGTTTCTGTTTTGGAGACTTTTAAAGTAAAGTTAAAGGATGGAAGGATTGTCCAAATGAGATTGTTCCAGCTGAGGACAAGGAGAAGCTCGTAGAAATGTATGAATCCCCCTCTAGTGATGCCGTGCGTTGGGCACTGCCGCCATACACAAGGGAAAGACTTGAAGAGGGATAGTTTAGAAATCTCCAGCATATAACGGCAATAATCGCCCTTTACGGCGACAAAGTTGTGGGGGCATGCCCAAATTTTTAAATTTCCCCACCCAAGGC
>Ga0185307_1001069_pt1 | contig 15901 bp, 17 predicted proteins | sample LHCtaG_FD_128010 | JGI IMG/M metagenome (GOLD analysis project Ga0185307, IMG submission 128010) | Hot spring microbial communities from Little Hot Creek, USA to study Microbial Dark Matter (Phase II) - LHC4sed_matched (SPADES... | ecosystem: Environmental > Aquatic > Thermal springs > Hot... | reverse complement strand
TGTTGCTATAATGCTTTCGATAATGAGAAAGGTTCCACAATCATTTCAAAGGCTGAAAAATGGGGAGTGGCCGTCCTCAGGCAATTTAGAATATTTTCTAGGCGATACATTAATGGATAAAATTATCGGATTCATAGGTCTTGGAGAGATAGGATTCAGAGTTCTAGAGCTGATCAAGCCATTTAAGCCTAAAGAGATTATAGTCTATGATCCATATATCCCGAGAGAGTTCATCAGACTAAGTGGAGCATTGGTGGCTACCACTATTGAGGAAGTTCTCGCTCAATCGGATGTAATAACCATACACGCTCCCTTAACAAAGGAGACTAAAAAGCTCCTGAACATCGAGAGATTCAAGATTATGAAAAGAGGAGTATACTTGATAAACACAGCCCGGGGGGAGATAATAGATACTGATGCCCTTATTTGGGCTCTTAAAGAGGGGATAGTTAAGGGCGCAGCGTTAGACGTCTTTGATCCAGAACCCGTTCCGCCAAACCACCCGATATTCCAATTCGAGAATGTCATAGTAACGCCGCACATAGCTTATGGCGTTGATAGGAGCTGCCAGCTCATGGATCGCTTAGCGATAGAAGAGGCATTAAGAATACTGCGAGGAGAGAAACCCTTATGGATCCTAAACCCAGAGGTCTTAGATAAGGGGAGAATTAAATCTTAAAAATTTTCTAATCAATCCTACTTGACAAGAAAACTGCTAAGCGTCTCCTCCACACATACATAATTTAATTTATCTCCCTACACTTATTGTTGAGCTCTTCTTCCTAACTGCTTAAACTCCATTATTGAGAAAGGAATATGTGGAGAAAAAGTTGAAATTGATTCGCTAAACATTATTGCTGACCCTTTTCCGAAATTAGATCAAAGGCGGGCTTTAGTATCGGGTAAAGCTTTTCATAAATTTTGAAGAACTTTTCATATTTTTCATGATTCTGTGGGTTATGCTCGTTTTCATAAACCACTTCTAAGCTTTCTACAGCATCCTCAAACTTCTTCCAGAATCCAATCCCAACGCCGGCCAGTATTGCTGCCCCCAAGGATCCGCCTTTCTCACTATATTTTAGCGTCTTTACCCTTGCTCCAAAAATATCCGCGAATATTTGTCTCCAAACACTGCTCGCAGCTCCACCACCAGAAAGATATACCTCCCTAATCTCCCCACCGGACTTCTCTTTCAATATGTCTCCAACACTTCTCAGACTATAAGCTACTCCTTCAAGCACGCTTCTGACGATGTCAGGCTTCCTTGTCATCAGGTTGAGACCTATGAAAACCCCACGAGCGTTTGGATCCGTATGCGGCGCACGCTCACCTGTAAGATAAGGTAAGAAGAACACGCCTCCGGAGCCTATTTGAGCTTTTTCCGCCTCCTCAGACAATATGTCAAAAACGGATTTCTCGCACCATTTTGCCACGGCTTCTTCGGAATCGGCAAATACTTGCCTAAACCACTCTAATGAGCCTCCTGCTGCCAGCGTGCATCCAAAAACTATCCATTTATCAGGCATCACGTTGCAGTAAAACTGCAATATCCCCCCACTATTTTCAAAATATCTGTCAACAGTTAGCCCAACTACCCCGGCCGTGCCTATTAGTATACAAAGCTTGGTTGGGCTTGTTGATCCAGACGCGGCAAGCTGCACAACTGCATCACCACCGCCTCCCACCACGGCCACCTCGCCTTTCACCCCGATGTTCCTTGCAACATGATCACTAATGCAGCCCGTTATCTCGCTCGATTCCACCACCCTATCGGGCAGCATATCTTCAGGAATATTGAATATTTTCAGGATCTCATCACACCACTTACGATTCTTAACATCAAACATGTGTGTTCCTGAGGCGTCGCTCACATCGGTAATATAGTCACCTGTGAGCCTAAACCTGATATAATCCTTGGGATTAAGAAGCTTCTTCGCCTTAGCGAATATCTCTGGCTCATTTTCCATGACCCATAATATTTTCCCTATTGTAAATCCCGGCATTATGCCATTGTTTATTAGCCTTATGACTTTCTCAAGTCCCCCCAATCTTTCGATTGCGTAAAGGCACTGTTTGTAATTCCTCTGATCATTCCACATTATACATGGTCTCAGGACTTTACCACGCTCATCGAGCAGAACGAGCCCATGCATCTGGCCGGTAAGCCCTATCCCGGCAATCTCATATCCTTTCTCACGTAATTCCGCGGACGTGTCTGTTAGCAAGCTTTTAACAACAGTCCACCAATCCTCAGGGTTCTGTTCAGTCCAGCCCGGTTTAGGCACATAGATAGGATATTTCCCCGATTTTTCACTTAAGATTTCCAAGTCACGTGATATTGCTAGAACCTTGCAGGCGGAGGTCCCTATATCAATGCCTACAACACATTCTTCCAAATGTATCACCTGAAAAGCTTGTAACTAACTATCCAATAAAGCTTACTTAGTAACATTTACCATTCCAGTTCAGCTGGATTCTCTAACAGTGCCTTGATCTCGTTTAGGAACCTTGAGGCTGGCATTCCATCAATAACCCTATGATCAAAAACCAACGTCAGGTGGCCCACATTGCCTATCACTACTTTATCACCAGAGATTATCGGTTTTACCACTATCGCGCCTACACCCAATATTGCACAGTCCGGTGGATTGATTATTGGCGTGAAGTATGTCACGCCGGCCATGCCAAGGTTTGTTACAGTAAAGCTATGCCCCTCCTGATCCACCAATGTTATCTCCCCCCGCCTCCCCTTTTCCGCGAATTCATCGATAATTCTCGTAAGCTCTTCCGGCGTCTTCTTATCAGCATCTTTAATGACTGGCGCTCTTAGGCCCTTAGGAGTATCCACTCCAACAGCGATATTAACCTCCTCATGATAGATGAGCTCCTCTCCTTCAAATGTAACATTAATCTCCGGATGTTTCTTGAGCGCTAATGCTGCTGCTTTAACAGCACAGGCGGTGATCGATGGCCTACCTTTCTGCGCTCTATACTCCAGAAGCCTATCCGCCCTGAATTCCGTCATTAACGCCACGGGGAGCGCCTGATGAAAGCCGGGACTGAGCCTTTGAGTAATCACCTTCCTTACTCCCGCAAACGGTATCCTTTTAGATGACATTTCTGAGCACCCCGCGGGAATAATAAACCCCCTTTGGCAAGGGTTAAAATCATTATTCAAGAATCGCAATCACTTCTCCAACTTTTGCAACTTCTCCATCCTTTTTGATAATCTTTACTAAATTCCCCTCATAGGGTGACTCGAGCTCAAAGGTTGTTTTCTCACCTTCTATTATTGCTATTTTTTCACCCCTTGCTATAGGCTCTCCCTCAGTTTTTAGCCACTGGACTATTCTTCCCTCCTCCATCAAAGGATCGAATCTAGGCATCTTTATCTCTTTCAGAAATACCACCACCCTACTTTAAACTATGTCTCCGGTTTCCTGGATTTTTCGATCCTCATAGGTGGCCACTTTTCTTCTGTAAAATTCATGCGTAATACAGTTTAATACCCCCATTGCCCTATTATAATCAAAGTACCTATCGCTGTAAAGTCTTACAAGCATCTTGTAAAATACATAGTTCAGTCTAGCATCAAGCCTGTCAGGAGGGGATTTCTTCAAAACTTCTATGAGTTTTTCAACGAATGGATCGAGCTCCTTACGCTCCTCTTGGGATATGTATGGCATATTTATTTACATGCTGAGACTAGCTATTAAGTATTTATTTTATGCGATTGTAAAATTTTTATTGCAATTTGCAGGAGATATCATTATGACAGCTCCCCAGCATGATAAGATAAAGATGGGCTATTATGTTGTAAGCATTCGCGAGTTAGAACCTGACTTGGATGAGGATTCTTTTAGAAAAGTTCTTCAACTCGATGAAGTTAAAGTATTGCGTGAGACCTACTACTTGATCACGTCTGAAAACTCCCCATCTAGGAGGTTGAGCTTTGGTTATACAATAGTGTATCCTAGAGGGAGAACTACCGGCCATGCTCACCCGGATCTGGAGGAGATCTACTTCTACATTCAAGGTAGAGGGGAGATGCAGATGAATAATGATAGATTTCCAGTAAAGGAGGGTGATGCAGTGTATATTCCTGCTGGGAGCTATCATGTGACATACAATACTGGGATTATACCAATTAGGTTCGTATGGGCTACATTCAAGCTGACAAATTGCGTTAACAATTATGGTGAAAAACGAAAAAGTAAAGGTTAAAAGCCGTCAACGCATGAAAAAGGAGAGTCTGGAGGGGATATATTTGATACATGGCGCAAAATATCAGCCCCCCGAGGTCATTAATGAAGTACCTATTGATGAGTATGCTAAACTTGGCTTAACACGTGAACAACTTCTTCAGATGTTTAAGAAAATGTTGCGCATTAGAAGGTTTGAAGAGGCTGTGGAAAGGCTTTTTCTGATTGAGGGAAAGCTGATAGGCTTATGCCATCCATATTTTGGAATGGAGGCTGTTGCCGTTGGGGTAATTTCAGCATTAAGGCCTGATGATCCTATAATATCGACTCACAGAAATCATGGGCATGCCATAGCTAGAGGAGTGCCCTTCAAGAATCTGATGGCCGAGCTGTTCGGTAAATCCACTGGAACATGTAAAGGTCTCGGAGGCTCTATGCATGCAGCCTTAAGCGTGGAGCATAATATCCCGGTTGTAACAGCCATTGTTGGAAGCGGCATACCGATTGCTTGTGGCGTTGGACTAGCTCTACAGTATAGGAAGGAGAAAAGAATAGCTGTTGTTTTCTTCGGGGATGGTGCTGTGAACACGGGCGCATTTAATGAAGGTCTGAATCTTGCAGCTGTCTGGAGACTTCCCATACTATTTGTATGTGAGAATAATCACTATGCCCTTTCAACACCATTCTACAAGGTTTGCGCTGGAGAAAGTATCGCTTCTCGAGGCGCTGCTTATGGAATAAAATCCTTTCTGGTTCCTAATGCTAATGATGTGATAGCGGTATATTTAGCAGCTATGAAGGCTGTGGATCGTATAAGATCCGAAAATGGCCCAGCTTTTATAGAATGTAGAACTTATAGGATGAAGGGACATGGAATATATGATACTGGCTGGTATCGGCCGAAAGAAGAGGTTGAAGAATGGATGAAGAAAGATCCTATCGACATCTTCATGAAAAAATTAAAGATGTTGAGAATCTTGGATGATGATACTCTTAGGCGCATGGAGGAAGAAATTGAAAGGGAGATCGAGCAGGCAATTGAGGAGGCTGAGAAAGCGCCCATATTAGACTTTGACGCTCTTTGGGACCTGCTTTATGTAGGGAGTGGGGCGAGATATGGAGAGTGGCGTTAGGGAACTATCTTATGCAGAGGCGTTAAGAGAGGCGTTGATAGAGGAGATGAGGAGAGATGATAGCGTCATAGTTTTTGGCGAGGATGTCGCCATCTATAGTGTTTACAGGGTCACTAAGGGGCTCATTGATGAATTTGGACCGGAGCGCGTAAGAGATACGCCGATTTCAGAGGCGGCAATAGTTGGGACAGCCATAGGAGCAGCTTTAATGGGGCTGCGCCCTGTAGCCGAGATAATGTACATGGACTTCATAACCTTAGCTATGGATATGATAATAACCCATGCCGCTAAAATGCGGTTCTATAGTGGTGGACAGATAAAGCTGCCACTAGTAATTCGGACAGAATATGCTCTAGGCAGAGTCTCAGCAGCGCAACATAGTCAAGTACTCATATCATGCTTCCTACAATCTCCTGGGATCAAGATAGTTGCTCCCTCAACTCCGAGGGATGCTAAAGGTCTTCTAAAATCAGCGATAAGAGATGACGACCCAGTAATATTTGTTGAGGCGGCGATGCTTTACAGATTACGAGGGCCTGTTCCTGAAGATGAATATCTCATACCCATAGGAAAATGTGATGTCAAACGTGAGGGAGAGGATGTAACCCTGGTCGCGATTTCTAGAGCTGTTCCAGAGGCGTTAAAAGCTGCCGAAGAATTATCGAAGAAGGGCATAAGCGTTGAGGTGATAGATCCCATGACTATTCAGCCCATGGATTATGACACAATCATAAGATCTGTTGAAAAGACGGGTAGACTCGTAATAGCCGATGATAGCGCGAAAACCGGCGGCGTCTCAGCTGAAATCGCGGCGTACATCTCGGAATATGCATTCAACCTCCTCAAAGCCCCGATAATCAGGGTGAACTCGCCTCCACTCCCAGTTCCGTTCTCACCATCACTCGAAAGACAATACATGGTTAACCATGAAAAAATAGCCGTGGCTATCAAGAAACTCCTCAGAAGATGTTAAACAAGTTAACGCCCCGCGCCACCTTATCTCCTCATATATTTGTTGTACATCTCCCTCATAAACTGTAAGCTTTTCACAGCAACCTCATCTATAGATGGCATGACCCTCTTCCAACCCATTCCTATAACGCTCGGGGTATAAAATTCAAATCCGAGATAACCGTCATAACTCACTTCACTCAACGCCTGGAAGAACTCGTCCCAACATATGTGGCCTGTGCCTAGTATCCCCCTGTTATTCTCCGAGCAATGAACATGATATAGCCTTTTTCCAGCGGCTATCACGGGACTATAAAAATCACGCTCCTCAATATTCATGTGATATGTGTCTAGATGTATTCCTAAATTATCTTTACCAACGCTTTCGAGGAATTTAATGGCATCTTCGCAAGTGTTGATCAAGTATGTTCGATAATGGTTTATAGGCTCAATAGCAATTTTAATGTCAAATCGAGAAGCATATTCACAAACATGTTTTAGGGAATCAGCACTTCGATACCAATCATCCTTGGGAGATTCGCTCACCACCTTACCCCATGGAGCATATACCACACCAGTCATCAGTTCTCCATTCAGTTCAGCCGTTATCTCGATACAGCGTTTTAGAAAATTTATCCCATATTCTCTAACTTTCTTATTATTACTTGTGATATCAGCGTCCTCTGGGAGGATAACGCAGCTTATGCAATCGAGATTATGTTCACTCAGCAATTTTTTCACAATACTTATCTCCTGTGGGGATAGTTTCTGAACGAAAAGCTCAATAGCATCATAGCCAATACTCCTGGCCTTCTTTATCCAAGGAATTATTTTCTCAAAAGCGTTAAACCAGATAAGCAGGCTTAGCTTCATAAAAATAAAGAGAGAAAAAGAAAAATGCTTATCTTTGCTACCACTTGGGTGGCCACTCTAGCTGTTCAAGCGGTATGGGCGGCTTCTCGATCTCAGCAGTCTTATAATCCTTGCCGGTTACGCTCTCCCACCATCTAATGTATTCTTCAACCAGCCGTGCACTCCATGGTGGTGGCGTTCCCTTAGCTGGGAATTCCTTGTCCTGCAGAGCCTCCTTGCCTAGTAGCACAGTTACTAGGTTGCCCCACATCTCCCATGTATTGACGTTCTCATAAGTCACCTTATAGCCTGGCGCTTGTCCTGATGGCGTCTCAGACCAATCAACCTTATCTATTATCAGGTACTTATCTTTACCGCCCCACCAAGTTCCAGCAGGCTGCCTCCATGCCAATGGAAGCGGTATTTCCGGCATAGTATAAGGTGCCTGCTGATAGGATGCATCCTTGATTATATATTGCCGCGCTATCTCCCAAGTAGAGAAGTAGATGGCGTCCGGACACTGTGGATAGACGGAGGTTGTGTATCCCTTCCTAACCCACATAGATGCTGATGGTTTTCCGTCAATACTTGTTACAAAGATATGCTCCGGGTTGCCATAGTAATAGAGCTTACCATATCTCGCCAATGCCTCCAATGTGCCAACGAGGTATGGGCCGTCACTAGCGGATACTATGGCATCGGGTGTTGTTGTGGATATAAAGGCATCCGCAGCATCCGCCCATCCCTCCGGCGAAACTCCACCGATAAACTCCTTAAAGTCGACGTCAGGATACTTCTCTGGACAGGTTCTGAACCCAAGGTATCTGTAGAGCCATCCTCTGAATGACAAGTCACCATTCTGGGCAAGCAATATTCTGCCCTTCTCGCTACCATACTTCTTCCTAAGGAAGTCTATAGCGTCATCGACCATTGACGTTGATGCCCAGAAGTCGGAGAACTCTATCTGGAATCTTCCTTTTCCGGAGATGATATCCTTCACCGGTATAACTGGGCAGTAATATGTCTCCTCCGCCTTCCTTACAGCAGTGTTTATTCCATCAATGCTAACCGCGTTAACAACCAATAGGTCACTCTTCTGAGCATAAGTTTCGATCATTTCAGACTGCCTTGTATCGGAACCCTCAGCGGTATCGAGGACGAATTTCCATCGTCTTCCACGCAGGTCAGGTATCTTGGACACTGCAAGCTCAAAGTACTTTGCACACGTGTACCACCAGTACTCCCCGAGATAACCCATTATCAGCGTTACTGTTCCCCCATACTTAAACTCCGTTGGTGGCGGAGCAGCTGGCCCTGTTACAGTAACTGTTTCCCTAACAGTCGTTGTAACAGGCTGAGTAATCGTTGAAGTTACTGTTCTAACGACCTCTGCGGCGGGCTTGCTCAACCATCCAATCACTCCACCAACAACGAGGCCGCCAATAACGCCTGCTGCAACTTTAAGCGCATCTCTTCTCGAGGTTTTTTCCCCCGACATTCTCAAGACCTCGTTTACTATAGTCCTGAGGGATCTATAAAAAGTTTAGGATTGCATAAAAAGATGCTTTTCTTCACTCGTTATGACGTCTAAAAATCTAATTAATGGTATAAATGATGTGGAGGCTAAAAAATGTAGAAATGTAGAAGTTGAATCTCTCACTCCAGCTTCATGATTCTTCTTCTGATAGTGTCCACAATTACTGCTATGAATATTAGTAGTCCTTGAGCTAGTTGGTAGAACCATCCTCCCAGTCCGCCGATTCTTACAATCAACACTATTAATTGTACTAGGTATGCGCCGGCAACCACGTTTATGACGTCACCTCGACCTCCTCTTAAGCTCACTCCTGAAATTACTGGGGCGGCGATAGCTGGCATGAGCCATTCCGTCGCGAAGACTGGGGATACGAATCCAAGCCTAGATGAAAGCGTGTAACCAGCTAAAGCGGCGAAAATCCCGGATAGCATAAATGCTATCGTCTTGATCTTCTCGACCGAGATCCCCATGTTTTTAGCTGCTTCAGGATTACCTCCAACCAAGTATATTCTCAGACCTGTGACTGTTCTTTTAGCAATAATTACAGCAATAGCAACGATGATTACGAGGAATATTAGTACGACCCTCATCGGACCTATAGTTCCCATTCCAATATATGTCCAATAATCATCATAGCCGGTCATTGATCTTCCCTGAGTCCAGAAAAGCACTATTCCAGAAATCATCCACCAAGTTGTAACTGTTGCCACAAGCGATGGTATTCTGACTTTTGTCACAAGTAATCCATTGATCGCTCCAATTACCGCGCCAAGCAACAGTATTAGCAATAATGCCATGTATCCTGGGAGTTTTAGTTCCATGATACAGTATAGCCCGAAGAGTGCTGAAAGAGCTGCTACCGATGCTACGGATAGGTCTATTTCGCCCGTTAACATGACAAATGTCATTCCTATTGATAGCAATACTACTGTTGTTCCTTGAACAAGCATGTTCCAGAATGATTCTGTAGTCAAGAGCACCGGGAATGCTGCACCAAATGCTAGATAGCATCCTGCCAGTAGAAACCAAGTGGAGTAGTGCGTCACAAAGCTTTTCACGGCTGGTATAACAGGCGCTTTCTCCGGCCTCACAGTGACGCCCCTATCGGTTGATATACTTGGATTCTTCCTATTTTTAAACTCTCTAACATCACTCATGGTATACCAAAATCTCACCATTAGATCTGAATTTAAACTTTTTTAAGACATATCCTAGCCAATTTATTCGGACGGCCTTTGAGAAATGCGGCTATGGGGGTTTAGAACTAGCTATAGAATCAAACTATAAATATAACATGCAGAACCCTGTAGATATTAGGTGGAGAATGGTTAGTTCAGGCGTTATTCTACGGGTTGAGAATCTATCTAAAAACTTTGGTAAGATTTGGGCTCTGAGGGATGTTTCTTTTGAGCTTGAGCGTGGTAGGATTCTTGGTCTTGTTGGTGATAATGGTGCTGGAAAATCAACACTACTAAAAATAATCGCTGGTGTTATTCCGCCGAGCAGCGGGAGGATATATCTCAATGGTGAGGAGGTTAGGTTTAGGAGCGCTGCTGACGCCATGGCCAGGGGCATAGCGGTAACCTATCAATTTCATAATGAGCAGCTCGTGGAAATAGCCAGGGTTTGGGAAAACTTCTACATGGGAAGGGAAGCGACGAAGAGAATAGGTCTGTTGAGAATATTGGATGTGTTCCGTATGCGTGAAACAACAAAAAACGTGATTGACAGTTATCGATTAGGATTTAATGAGGCTAGAGAAGTAAGAGAACTGTCCGGAGGCCAGCGTCAATTAGTCGCTGTCGCTAGATCCATGGAATCCGAGCAAGCCTTTAGAATACCTTTAAAACTATTATTACTTGATGAGCCATATACAGGCCTATCGGTCCGGGTTTTTGGCGAGATATGCGATAATTTGAGAAGGATAGCTCAGAAGGGAGTATCAATAATTATTGCTGCTCAATGGTTTGATACAATAGAGAAAGTGGTTGATGAGGTTATTGTAATGAGACTTGGCCGCATTGTTGGTAGATTTAACAAAGATGAAGTCGATAAACACACGATCTATAAGCTGGCCATAAGCGGTGCATAGGGGCACACTCCTTACACTTCTTAATATCTTTTTGGCTTCCATTTCCAAGTGTCGTCTATTGCGACTTTCTCATAATCTCTCCTCAGCTCTCTGCCAAGTCTTAATTCAAGCTTTCTAGCCTCTTTATGTAATTCTTCTAGAAGCTCCTTATCCTCATGTCGTTCTTTAATTTTCTTCTTTGTTGTAAGCACATCATCTATCCTCAATATCATTAGCGTTGCTTCAATTGCTGTTTTGATAATATTTTCCTTTACGGATGCGGGCTCAAATACTCCCGCTTCACGCATGTCACCAATCCTAGAATTTAGAACATCTACCCCAAAAGTCCTATTGCCTCTCTGATGCAATGCTTTAAGCTCGGTTAACGCCATTATTGGATCTAATCCAGCGCTTTTAGCCAGTTGAGCGGGAATTTCCTCTAAAGCCTCTGCAAACTTCTCTATAACTATTTGTTCCATGCTTCTTATCGAATAAGCGTAGTCTTTTAGGAATAGCGATAAGTCGATTTCAGCAGCTCCACCCCCATATACTATCCTTGAATCCCTAATTACGCTTCTAGCGGAATAAAGTCCTTTTTTGATCAACCTCTCAGTCTCTTCGACGATAACACAACTTGAGCCTCTAATTATAATACTTACAACTTTGCTCTGGTTGCCACATTTCACTATAATCATCTTGTCATCTCCTATCTTAAGCTCTTCAACGCTCTCTGCAAATCCAAGATCGTCCGCTGTTGCTTCTTCTGGGTTAGAGATTATTCTTGCCCCGGTCGCATGAGAGATTTTTTTCAAATCGAACTTACTGGCCCATCTAATCGCCATTACATTATTCTTAGCAAAATATCCGAGTGCCATTTCATCTATGTTTTGCGAGGATATGACGACGTTTGCCCCGGTCGCGACTATTTTCTCAGCCATGCCCTCCAGCACTTTTCTCCTCTGCATTATTATTTCGTGAACGTGTTTGGGGGATGTAAGTAGGGCTTTGATGTTTTGTTCTATAAATTTGGCTTGATGTAGTGCTAGGGGGACGTTTAAAAGAAGTATCTTCGCATTTTCAATCTTTTTTGGCATATTAGGATCTAATCCTTTTCTATCGAGCACCACTCCATTAATCAGGCAGCTATCTGATAAGTATCCTTCTTTAACATGGATTATCTTCACGTAATCCAGGTCTAGATCGGGTTTGCCATTTTCTCCGGATAGTACCTTCATTGTTGCGTCGAGAAGAAGTCTACTGAAATACTCGGCATCAGTAGCATCTCCTTGCTTAATTGCCGTCTTTATAACGTTCTTTAATATCTCTTGCTGGGAGATCGATACTAGTATTGATATCTTCTCTCGAAGGAGCTCTATTGCCTTGTTTAGCGCCCTCTTATATCCTTCAATTATCGTGGCTGGATGGATGCCTAGTTTGAGAAGATTTTCAGCTTTTGACAAGAATTCTCCGATTAGTAAGACTGTTGATATGCAGCCGTCGCCGAATTCTAATTCCTGAGCGCGAGCCGACTCTATCACCATTTTCACTACGGGGGGTGATATTTTCAAGAGGTCAAGCCAGCGTATTATCGTGCCGCCATCATTTGTAGCTACTAAGTCACTTAATTCCATGAGAATCAACTTTTTCATCCCAAGGGGACCTAGGGAGGTTTTCACTACGTCGGCGAAAATTCTGCATACTCGGATATTACTCAGAAGAATTTCCAAATTCCTGTCCTTCTGTAAACCTGTATATTCTTGACCACCAGCCATGCTCCCTCACAAACCTCTAGATCTTTTTTGGAGGCTCCGGAACTTTAAGGTTTTATGGGCCGCAAATTCATGAGTAAGCGCCAAGCATGTATGCTACTATATCGTCAACTGATAATTGATCAGCAGGTCCATAGAATACTTTCCTTCCTTGCCGAAGCACCATAATATAATCGCTTAGGTATTTTATCAGGTCTAGGTCGTGGCTTACCACTATAACTGTAATACATTTTTCCCTGTTTATCTTCTTGATAAAATCTGCTACTCTCTGTCTCCCCTCTATTGAAAGGAATGTGAAAGACTCATCAAGCAGCAGGATTTGCGGATTCATATCAACGGCTCTGGCGATAGCCAGTATTTGTCTCTCCTCTCCAGTTAATTTTCCAACCTCGTCGTCAATATTTAGGTTTACGCCATATTGTGCTAAAGCAGCCTTAACCTTGTTTTTCATATGCGCTATATCCAGTATTTTCAGCGGCCCTATTCTCTTTGTTACCTCTCTTCCCATGTAGAAGTTTTCCCAAACCCTGGCCGTCTCTACAAGCTCGAGGAATTGATGGGTCATTGCTATGCCCCTGGCCATGGCGTCAGCAGCGCTCCTAAACCTAACCTCCTCACCATTGAGATATATCCTCCCGCTGCTCGGCGGAATAACACCAGCGATTATTTTTAGTAGTGTTGATTTTCCAGCACCATTATCACCAACAAGACCAAGAATCCTACCACGCTCAAGCTCAAAAGAAACATCCTTCAATGCTTCAACCCTACCGAAATACTTTGAAACATTCTCGACGCGCAGAGCAATGTTTGAGTTCGTCATTCCGTTTTCACCATCCGACTGGTTATCCCAAAATATGAGCGGGTAATGCTGTATTTTAACCTTATTTAAGCATCAAGCTCCTCAGCTTCCCGGAGCCACGCTAAAGCGCATAAGTTTCAATCAGCCTGTAAATGAGGGCTCGGATCTCTATGAGTGGAATAAAAATGGGGGGTGTTATGCCTTAAGTCGGAGGCGGTGGAGGTGGTGGAGCCTTCTCAGCAGGTATCTGGAAGAATGCGACTATCTGGAGGATTATCGCGATGAGAGAGAGAATGGCGCCCACGAGGATTATCGTCAATATCGCGCCGATGAAATATAGGAGGGCTGCCGTGGAGAACATCTTAATGTTCAGGGCTATTGATATCGAGTTGAAGCTTCGCCTGATAAATATCGCGGCTATGATCCCGAGTATCCAGACGACGATGAGCACCACTATCAGGGTCATGAGCATTCCAGTAAGGGTGGCCATAGGCCCGCCCGCCATGAGTAGGCCCATGCTTCCGAGAAATCCCGCAACACCCATTACCGCAGCCACGATGGCCGAGATTATCCCTATTATCACTGCGATCAAGTAGTTGTTAAAGATCGTGCGATCGCCCGTGTAGTCCGAGATATACTTAATCGCAATGAGGACTAGGATGAAGCCGATGATGCTCAGCACAGGGCCGGCATATGGAACGAATGTCAAGAGCATTAAGATTGATCCGATGCCTCCAAGAAGCCTTGCTTGCTCTAAAGCCGGCATGTGGCAAGTACTGTTATATTCCCGGTATAAAAGGCTTTCAAAAACCGCGCGCTAGAGGTTCTCGAGAATTCTAATCAATGCTTGTTTGAAGTCTTCTGGGGATGCTCCTTCAATCCACTCGACCCTCTCTCTTAGGAAGGTGTCGAGCTTTTTCAGTAGCTTATCTCTCTCCTTGATGCTCAGCCCTACGAGGGACTCCCCGATTCTATTGAGCTCCTCAGCCGGTTCTCCGAAGAAGTCCCCAGTAAAGGTTGCATGCATTATCCTGTCGTCGCGTATGGTTATACATAGCCTCACTGTCTTTCCCCTTTCAGACCTGTATACGATGCTTCTCCTAATCTCCGCCTGCAAGCCCAACCCTCCTTAGTATCAACGCGTCCCTATCCCTGTCTGGGCACCCCCTACATGGCCCCAAATTCCACTCTATTGTCAAGTACTTGCTCCTATAGAGATCCTCAGTCATCTTCTCTTCCCAGCTCGTCAGCTCGCCAGGTATGAACTCCGCGCCGAATACCTCCTCGAACCCTTTCAGGAGCGCAGTCTTAACCTCATCCATTGTTATCTCGCGGTTGAGCTCGTCCCTCAAGGTTGTAACCCTCGCCCTTACACTACCCACGCCCTTAGCTTCAAGCTTCTCCCTCGGTACGTTAAGCACCTTTGAGAGTATCTCGATATTCGATCCTACAAGTAGACATCCATGAATGAATAGGAGGTTTTTTGTGAGTGTCCCGGCCATGCCCGATATCTTCCTACCCCCAACCTGGATATCATTTACCGGGATGAGCTCGGCTTTCACACCGAACTTCTCCAGGCCCGCTATCACCGCCTCACCCACCATCCTATATCCATTTAGGACATCGTCGCCGGGTATCGGGCTCGGTCTCCTAAACGAGATCGCATAATTGAGATTGCGTATGTCATGATATACTGCTCCTCCTCCAGTAAATCTCCTGACGACCTTCACGCCATACTTTACACATTCCCCAAGTCTTATCTCGAGGCTCACGCACTGGAAGGCCCCTATAACTATGGCATTATCATTTCTCCAGAATCTCAGGGTCGTCGGGGCGACCCCCTCGCCGACCACCCTGGCCACCGCCTCCTCAACCGCCAAATTATAGTATGGGTCCTCTGGCCGCTCGACTTCCAGCAGTCTCCACCGATTTCTGGGGAAGCTCATCTCCTATTCACACCCCTAGATCTTCTCAAGAGATAAGCAACCACCTCGCCCTCCTTTAATCTTTCCCACATGGATAAGTTGGAGAAATATTCATCCTCGGATAATGGCACAACTATAACATCTGCGCCGACACTTCTACCAAGCTCGGCCAGCCTTGGTATAAACTCGAATGGCGGTCGGATCGAGTAGATCAGGTCCGCGCCCTCATAAATCTCCCAATGAGGCTTGAATATGTCATTGACGATAGCTCTTATACCTATCTGATTCAGCTCCCTCATAACATCCTGATCAATATCCACCGCTATAATCTCCGAGTCCCGTAGAAGAGATTTTAACTGTAGCAGGGTGTAGGGTGATCTGCCCACCCCCACTTCAATTATCTTCCTAGCTTTTGGATATAGTTTCGAGATGAGGTGGGCTATTTTGGAAAAATATGTTGGTGGGTTAGTCGAGCTCGGGCGACCATTCGAATATCTTTCCGCGTTCTCGCGTCCTCCTGTCAAGGTTGTTGAGCCTCTCCTCGAGCTCCATTAGCCTCTCCAGCATGATCTTTCTCTCGATCGAGGCCACAAGCTCCCTCGTCTCGATGACCTTGTCCGGGTTGACGGATATGCTCGTGACACCCTCCCTCACGAGGAACT
>Ga0185307_1001068_pt1 | contig 15903 bp, 13 predicted proteins | sample LHCtaG_FD_128010 | JGI IMG/M metagenome (GOLD analysis project Ga0185307, IMG submission 128010) | Hot spring microbial communities from Little Hot Creek, USA to study Microbial Dark Matter (Phase II) - LHC4sed_matched (SPADES... | ecosystem: Environmental > Aquatic > Thermal springs > Hot... | reverse complement strand
AGCCTTGAAAGCCCCACCGCCCTCCAGTTCACCACCACCCCGCTGACCCTTCCCTCCCTCACCACCAGATCCTCCGCCTCCAGACCCACGAAGATCCTGGCCCCCGCGTCTATGGCCGAGGAGGTGCACTTGCTCACGGCCTCCACGGCGTCCGCGGTCAGCAGCTCCCCTTCCCCCTTGAGCCTGACCCCCACCTCCTCCAGCAGGGGGGCGGCCTCCCTCTCCACCACTATCCTGGGAAAGAGCATCCCTCCCCCCCACATCCCTCCCCCCACCCAGAGGTTGCGCTCGAAGACCGCCGTCTTTACTCCTCTCCTGGCCAGGTACCGGGCGGCCGTGAGGCCGGCGGGTCCGGCCCCCACCACCGCCACCTCCAGCTCCAGGCTTTCCAAGAATGAACGGGAAAACTCCTCCACTATCCTGCCGGTTATCTCCCTTTCCACTTCTGCTTTTTCCTGGGTGACGTAAAAATAACTGTCGGTGGCCCCGAGATTTCCAGGATCGACCTTCCACCGGCTTCAGAAATGAATCTCCCCGGATCGGCTGGCGCCGGGGGAGGGATTTGAACCCTCGAGACCCCAGAGGGTCAACAGCTCTCGAGGCTGTCGCCTTACCTGGCTAGGCTACCCCGGCCCTTTTTACTTTGGAGGAGGGAGATATAGCCTCAGCGGGCAGGAAGGCCCTGAAGTCGCAGTGGGGATCTCCCCTGGAGTAGCATCTGAGCTCCTCCACCCGGTAGTCCTTTCCGGTGAAGTGCTGGGTGGCCCCCGCTATGAAGCCGGCCAGATAGTAGCAGGTTTTCCTCCCCATCCTCCCCATTTCCCTGGCGAAATAGCTTCCACCCTTGAACCTCAGGATCTTCCCTCCCTCCTCCTTGAGGAGCTCTATTTCCCCCATCCCGCTCTGGGAGAAGAAGACGTCCGTGTACAGGGTCCTCTCCTTCAGGCTCTTCCTCCCCAGGCCGAAGGTGCGGTAGAGCCACTGGGCCGTCCTCTTGCCGGACTTCAGGCCCGTCTCGTAAAGGAAGGTGTTGCAGGTTTCCAACCAGATGTCCTCCCTGACCATCGGGGGGACGAGCTCGAGGATCCTTCCCGCATCCACCAGGCATCCCATCCAGAGCTCGAAGGCCTGCTTCCAGTTGTTGCTCAGATAATCCCGTACCTTCCTTTCCACTTCCTCATAGGATTCCATCATCACTCTTCCTCGACCCTCATAAAAAAATTGAAATCACAGAAAGTCCGCCAAGCTGGTCTGTCTCTCGGCATCGCTCTCGAAGACCGACTTTATGTCGCTCTCCATCAGCCTCAAGCGCTGCTTGGTGTACTCCCTCACCCCGAACTCCTCCGCCACCCTCAGGGCGGTGCGCAGGTACTTCTCCACCCCTCCCCTCGGAACCGTCAGGACGAGGTTCCCCCCGCACTCCGGGCACCTGCCGAGGAGGGGGAGGCGCCTGTACTTGGTGTTGCAGCCGGTGCACCTGAACTGCTGGGTGCAGAACTTGCGCAGGTTCCCCTTCAGGTCGGGGATGAGGTGGTGCTCGATCACCCGCTCCGCCACGTCCTTCTCGTCCACCGCCCTTATCCGCCTGGCCAGGGTCAGCTGGGCCATCACCTTCTCCTCCATGCTCTCCAGCGTGGAGTAGGTGGAGGTCAGGGGGCCTAGGGCCACGTCGGAGGTGTGGACGTTGAAGGCCAGTCCCTCGTACTGTCCCTCCTTCCCCAGTCTTTTCTCCACGATCTCCATGAAGGGAAGGACCTCGGTGGGATGGGCTCCCCTGAGGGTGGCCTCGTAGAACTCCAGGGGATACCTGAACATCACGTCCATGTTGTGAACCTCCTTGTCCACCTCCCTGGGGTCTATCCTCACGTTAAGGACCAGCGGGGCATCCATGAAGCCCCCCCTGGTGGCCGGCAGGAACCTCCTGCTGAAGTTGAGGAGGGCATCCAGCAGGAGCATCACGGCATCTTCATCCCCGTCGCAGTCCCTGCGCTTGGCCGCGTGGAAGTAGGGATGGGCGTAGCCCACGTTGGCCCTCGTGAACCCCACGATCCTCCCCACCATGCCCACGGAGGTGTGGGGGGAGAGGCCCACCACCAGGTGCCCCAGCAGGTCCTCCTTCCTCCTGGCCCTGTAGTAAGGGGGCAAACCGTAGAACTTCTCCAGGAGTTCGTCCAAGAAGCAGGCAACCCTCAGCAGGTACTTGGCCGCCTCCTCGCAGAGGATCACGTCCTGAACCTTCAGCTCGACCAGCTGGTCCTCCCTCTCCAGCGGCTCCCCCAGGTAGTCCCTGGTGTAACCCAGCTCCCTGAGGCGCTCCACGGAAACCCCCACCTCCCTGGGGGTGAAGTGGGTTAGGGGAAGGTTGGTGGCATCGAAGCGGACCGTTCCGTCCTTGAAGACCCTCAGGTCGTACTTGGCCCTGAGGATCCCCTTCTCCAGCGGCTCGGGTATCTTGTAGGCGCTGCTCATCCCCTTCACCCCCTTCAGCTCGGGGGGAGCCTTCTCCCCCAGTCTCCTCTCGGCCTCCTCCAGCATCCCCCTGAGATCAAGCATCCTCTCCTGGAAGAATTCCTCCCTGACCCCGCAGGTCTGGCACCTTCCCTTCAGACCAGGCCTGCCGCACTTGGGACAGGCCTTCACGAACTCCATCTTCTCCCCGCAGGTGGGACACCGCCTGGTGAGCCCCACCGTTCCGCAGGACGGACACCTCAGGTTGGCGAGCTCCACCTTTATCCCCTCCCTGCAGGAGGCCGCCTTCAGGATGCTGCGGGTGGGTCCGCCGGCCTGACCCACCGGGAAGAGCAGGTGAGGGGGAGGGTCCATTTCCCTGGGCTTGGCCTTCTCCGGCCTCCCCATCTTGCTCCCTATCCAGGTGGGGGCCTTCTTCCTGACCGGGAAGCCCGCCACCTTCTCCAGCAGAACCATCACGTCCTGCTCCTCCTCCCTCTCCAGCCTCTCCGGTGTCCTCTCCCTGCCCTTCAGGATCCCCAGCGTGCGGCAGAGGGGAAGGGCATGCTCCTCTATCCTGACCCTTCCGTCCCTCACCCAATGGGGAACGCCCAGGAGCTCCAGGATCCTCTTGGGTGCTTCCTGCAGGGGAAGGACTAGGGCCCTTAGCTCCTCCCCCTCGAACTCCGCCTCCCCCGAACACAGCCATCTGGCCAGCTCCACCAGCTCCTCCCTCCCCACCTCGTGGTAGAAGTAGGTGTAGTGGGGATGGAGGGGGACGCCCAGCCTTTCCGAGATCTCCACCGCCAGCCTGGGAGGGGGGGGAGGATAGGGGGGGAGGAGGTAAGGGGAGAGGTCGACCGGGAACTCCCTGCCCGACCTCTCCACCTCCTGCGCCCACCACTCCTCGCAGTAACCCGCGGGCAGGAGGGGATGGTTGTTCTCCAGGAACTCCCCGAAGTCCACCAGCAGATCGCCCAGGAACAGGATCTCCTCCACCTCCCCCCTCAGCCTCTCCGCCTCCTCCACGGAGGAGATCCTGACCACGGAACCATCCCGCAGCTTGACCGTGGGCCCCTCTATGGTGTCCACGGGAGCCACGGCCCCACCCTTCCCCGGCCGCTCAAGCTTGAGCTGCGTTCCCACCGCCAGGAAGCCCTCCAGGATCACCATGGTGGCGGGGTGCACCCCCACCGCCGCTATTCCGGTGTTCCTCGACCTCCCGTACCTGAGCCTGAAGCCCCCCGGCTTTCCCGGGTAGGAAATCACCGGGCGTCCCCCTATCACCTCCTCCAGGTACTTGGCCTCCTCCTCCCCCTCCCCCCGCGGGGAGGAATTCTTCACCAGCTCCTCCAGCCACTCCCAGCCGTCTATTCCCAGCTTGTTCACGTACTTCAGGATCTTGGGGGCCTTCTGCAGCACCCCCTCCGCGAGGGCCAGCACGGCCCCCCCTCTGACGAAGTTGTGCCCCACGCGGGGCAGGTCCCGGTAAGCCATGACCATCACCTCCCTGCTGGTGGGTTCCCCCGTCAGCTCCACGGGCAGGTTGCGGATCGCCATCCTCACCTCGTCCGGAGTGGGGGTGTACTGCAGGTGGGCTATCTCCGTGGAGTAAAGGCTCACCTCCTCCACGAACCTCTCCACCTCCTTCTCGGTGGGCTTGTACCTGTCCAGCAGGAGCTTTCTCCGGATGAAATCCCCCACCAGAACCGCCAGGGCCGCGGCCGTCCCCCCCGCCGACCTTATGGGACCTGAGAAGTAAAGGGCCAGGTACCTGCTCCGATCGGGGTTCTCCCTTATCTTCACCTCCGTCAGCCCCTCTAGCGGGGCCGCCACCGCTATCCCCTCGGTGATGATGGCCAGGGCGGTCCGCAGGGCCTGCTCCGCCCTCTTCTCCTCATCTCCCTCCCCCAGCTTTCCGTCCACGATCATCTCCGCCACCTTAAGGGCCAGCTCCTCCCTGGGCATTTCCTTCTCCAGCTCCCTTATCACCCGGCTCACCCCCCGGGGACCGACTATCTCCTCCACCCTGGAGGCCATGTCCTCCGCGATGGGTATCTCGGGCTCCAGCTCCGGATCCTTCCCCAGCAGCCTGGCCTTCCTGGCCACCTCGTAGGCCTCCTCCACCTTGCGCTCTATCTCCGCGAAATAGGCCCTCATGCCCTGGCTCGCCACCACGCTCATCCCACCACCAGCTCGGGAAGCCTGTTCAGAACCAAATCAGGCTTCCTCTCCTCCCCCAGTCCCCTCAGGGCCTCCCTGGGTGTGGCCCCGCTCAGCACCAGGACGGAGACCAGTCCCAGCCTCTTGGCCGGCAACACATCAAGGTCAAGCCTGTCCCCCACCGCCGCCGTCTCCCGCGGCTCCGTTCCCAGGAGGCGAAGGGCCATCCGGTACATCCTGGTGGAGGGCTTTCCGATGAGGAGGGGCTTCCTCCCGGAGGAGAAGGAAATGGCCGAAACCATGGCCCCCGCCCCTGGCTGAAGCCCCTTCTCGGTGGGGTAGGTGGGATCCGCATTGGTCGCCAGGAAGCCCGCCCCTCCCCTCAGAACCTCGAGGGCCCTCGCCAGCTTTCTGTAGTTGAACCTCCTGTCTATTCCCACCACCAGCCAGTCCGCCCCTTCCTCCACCAGCCTCATCCCCACCCTCCTCAGCTCCTCCCTGAGCCCCTTTTCCCCCACCACGTATACCCTTCCTCCCGGGCTCCTCCTCCTGAGGTATTCGGCCGCCACGTACCCGGAGGTTATCACCTCCTCCACCCTTGCCCGGATGCCCATTCCCTCCAGCTTCCTCACGTAATCCCGCCTGGAGAGGGAGGAATTGTTGGTCACGAAAACCGCCTTTCCTCCCCTTTCCCTCCACCTCTCCATGAACTCGGGGACCCCCTCCACCGGTGTGTTGCCCACGTAAAGAACACCGTCCAGGTCCAGGATGAGGGCGGAGAGCTTAAACAAAGCTCATCACCCTGGGTTCGTTCCTCTGGAGGTCCAGCACCGTAACCATGCCGGGGGTGGGCACGATGCCCCTTTCCCTCATGTAGCTAGTCATGCTCTGGAAGGTTCCGGAGTTGATGGCCCAGACCCCCCGGTACCTCTTGTACCCCGAAACGTGAAGGTGCCCGCAGTGCAGCACGTCGGGAACCTCGTCTATCACCAAGAAATCCCTCCTTTCCGGCACCACCGCCACCTTGCCTCCGTAGACGGGGGCCAGGTGCCTGGACCTGAGCAGCCTTATCATCATGGAGGCCACATCCCTTCCCGCGCTCCCCGGCAGGGCGGTGGCCAGGTCATCAAAGCTCCTCCCGTGGTAAATGAGGAACTTGATCCCGTGGAGGGAAACCCAAGCGGGATTTCCCACCATGACCGCCTTCAGATCGTAAAGCCTTCCCGCCAGCTCCTTGGGGATCGCCGGCTGGGGTTCGGAGGGCCTCACCGCGTCGTGGTTTCCCGGGGAGAGGATCAGCCTTATGTGGTCGGGTATCCTGCCCAGAAGGTCCGCCACCTCCTCATACTGCTCAAAAACATCGTCTAGGTAGAGCTCCTCCTCCTGCCCCGGATAGATGCCTATGCCGTCCACCAGGTCCCCCGCCACCACCACGTACTTCACCCTCCCCGCCAGCTCCCTCTGGGAGGAATTGCCCAGCCTTCCCTCCAGCCAGAGGAGGAACCTGTTGAAAACCTCCCTAAGAAACATCCGGCTCCCCACGTGCAGGTCGGAGAGGAGGACGGCGCAGACGGGCTCCTCCACGCTGGGGGAGGCGGAGGAGGTGGGAAGGTCGGGCCAGGCTATGTCCCTGGCCACTATCCTGGGCTCCCTGTCCCCGGAGCGGAGCGTGCCCTCCACCCCTATTACCTCGTCCAGAAGCACCTCCTCCGCCTTCCGCATCAGCTCCTCGCTCTTGCCCCGATACACCCAGACCGCCGCCGAGCCGGTGGGATCCTCCAGCCTTATGAGGAGATGGCCCCCCGGCGTTTCCCTCTTCTCCACGACCATCCCCACCACCCTTACCTCCCTCCCCTCCTCCATCCCGGTCAGCTCCGCCAGCGGGGGAGGGTCGGCGTAATCCGCCCTCTTCATCAGGAGGGCCTTCAGCCTCTCATACCTGTCCAGGAAGAGCTGCAGGAAGTCCCTCACCCCTCCCTTGCCGTAGCTCTTCCCCGTCACGTCCTTCAGGACCTCCACCCTCTCCTCCACCTCGGCCGCCAGGGGCCTGAAGCGGGACTGGGGAGACTCCACCCATTCCTGTCTGGGGGGAGATGGCTCCAGTACCTTCCTCACCAGCTCCGCCGTCACGATGAATTCTTTCCCACGCAGGGCCTCCAGGACCCTCTCCGCCTCCTTCTCCCCCTTCTCCTCCAGAAGGCGGAGGGCCTCGGGGGTTAGGCACATCCTTGCCTCCTGGAACCTCCTGACCAGCGCCGCCCCGTCCAACCTATCACCACGGGAGCTTGGACTGGCGGGGGAAGGATAGGTTGGGGGAGAAGCCCTCCCCCTCCAGTATTTTCCTCAGCTGGTGAGCGGGAAGGTTGAGGAAGATCTGCTTGGTCCTGCCATACCTCCCGCTGTTCAGGATCCTGGTGCCCACTATCCCCAGCATCTCCAGCTCCGCCAGCAGGTCGCTCACCCTCCTCGGGGTGAGGACATCCGCCCCCTGCTGGAGGGCCACCCTCCGGTAAGCCTCATAGGCCTGACCGGTGGTTATCCTCTCCTCCCCCCCCTCCGCCAGCAGGAGGAGGCCCAGGAGGAGGAACTTGGACTGACTGGGCAGGGTGCCGATGAGTTCGAGGGTCTTGTCCTCCTCCAGCTTTCGGTAGGCCCTGTCCACGTGCTCCGGCGTGACTCCCGTCGCCCCCTCCTGCTCCGCCAGCTCCCCCGCCACCCTGAGGAGGTCCAGCGCCCTCCTGGCGTCCCCGTGCTCCCTGGCCGCATGGGCGGCGCAGAGGGAGATCACCCCCTCCCCCAGCACCCCAGGCTGGAAGGCCTCGGAGGCCCTTTCGGAAAGGATGTCCGCCAGCTGGAGGGCGTCGTAGGGCGGAAACACCAGCTCCTCCTCCCCCAGGCTGCTCCTGACGCGGGGATCCAGGTACTGGGTGAACCTCAGGTCGTTGGAGATCCCTATCACGCTGACCTTGGCCCTCTCCAGCTCCGAGTTCACCCTGGTCAGGTCGTAGAGGACCTCGTCCCCCCTCTTCACCACCATCCTGTCCACCTCGTCCAGCACGATGATCACCACCCTGTCCCGCGAGTCCAGTGCCCTGACGAAGCGATCGTAAAGGACATCCACGGGCCAGCCGGTGGTTGGGATGGGTGACCCGTCCAGCAGGGCGTTGGTCAGGGTGGCCAGGACCCGGTAGCGGGTATTGACCCTCTCGCAGTTCAGGTAAATCCCCCTTATCTCCCTGTTGAGCTCCCTGCCCGTCCTCTCCAGCTCCCCCAGCACGTATCTTACCGTGGCCGTTTTTCCCGTCCCCGTCTTTCCGTAGATGAAAACGTTGGAGGGGGCCTCCCCCCTCAGGGGGAAGGAAAGGATCCTGGCCAGCTGCTCTATCTGCTCTTCCCGGTGCGGAAGCCTCTCCGGCAGGTAGCTGGGCCGGAGGAGCTCACGGTTTCTGAAGATCTGCGGGGCTTCCAGCCAACTCCTGAAGAGCTCTCCCTTCATCTCCCCCCACCTTCAGCCTTTTCATCATCCAGCCCCTCCACTCCTCGACCTTCTCCCCCAGCTCCCTCAGCAGCACCTTTTCCTCAGGGGTGATCCCCTTGGCCTGCGAGGGGAAGAGGGAGAAGCGCACCAGCTTGCCCAGCCTGAGCTCCAGGAAGTCCTCCACAACCCTCCTCAGCTCCCCCTCCCTTCCCTCCCTCCTCAGGTGCTCCATCTCCTCCGCCACCAGCAGGTAGAAGTCCGGCGGGAGGGGCTGGAGGCCCGCCTGCCTGGCCTCCGAGAGCTGGAACCTCTTCACCGCGGCCGGCCCCATGGGCTGCAGGGGCTCTGCCAGCCCGTGCCTCCTCAGCACCCTTAGCTGCCAGTGCTCCAGCTCCACCTCCTCCCCGGCCCTGAGGTGGGAGAGGGGCTCACCCAGCCCCAACTCCAGGTCCTGCCTGATGACCGAGCGGATCTTCATCCCTTGACCACCCTCGTGACGTAGCCCTGCTTGGGCTCGTAGAGGAAACCGTCCCTCTTTTCCTCCTCTATCACCCTCAGGGTGAAGTTCTCCTCTATTCCCTCTTCCCTGGCCCTCTTCACTATTTCCTCCACCGGCGCCATGCCCCCGTGCTTGTTCTCCACCTCCGCAATCAGATCCATTATCCTGAGGATCTTGTCCCGCTGCGACTTGCTCCTGCCCGTCATCACCAGGTCTATGTCCAGCTTTCCCGTGGAGGTGTCGAAGCCCGCCTCGCGCAGGTACTTGGAGATGAGCTCGATCGCCCTGCTCACATCCTCCTCCGTCACCTCCTGCCTGAAGTGCATCCTGGCGCTCGCCTTGGCCAGCCTTATCATGGCCTCCAGCTGCCTGGGGGTGATGGGAACGGGTGCCTCCCCCCTCTCCGCCACGCTCCTGTTCCTGACGTAGAACTCCTCCATCTTCTTAAGGACCTTCTCATCCTTGAGCTTGGGGTGGATGTACTTCTTGGCGTAGATTATCAGCTTCCTCAGCGTTTCGGAGTCGATGGGGGGTTTGGCCACCTCCGGCTTCCTGTGGAGCTCCAGCATGTGCCTGGCTATCTTCTTGTCCCTCTCGCTCTGCGGCTCATCCCGCAGGATGAAGATGAGGTCGAATCTGGAGAGGATCACGGGCTCCAGGCCTATCTGCTGAACCAGGTTGCGGGTCCGATCCAACCTCCCCATCTTGGGGTTGGAAGCGGCGAGGACGGAGGTGCGGCAGTTCAGGGTGGCCACGATCCCGGCCTTGGCCACCGAGATGGTCTGCTGCTCCAGCGCCTCCAGGATGGCGCTTCTGTCCTCCTCCGACATCTTGTCGAACTCGTCTATGCAGGCCACCCCCCCATCCGCTATCACCAGGGCTCCGGCCTCAAGCGTCCACCCTCCCCCCAGCTCGTCCCTGACCGCCGTCGCCGTGAGCCCGGCCCCCGTGGCCTTCTTGCCGGAGGTGTAAAGGCCCCTGGGGGCCACGCTTGCCGTCCAGGTTAGCAGCATGCTCTTGGCAACCCCGGGATCCCCCGTGAGGAGGATGTGGATGTCCCCCCTGATCCTGGTCCTGTCGGGAAGCTGAAGGGGATCGCAGCCGAAGAGCATGAGGGCTATCCCCTCCTTCACGGCCTCATATCCGTGAACACTCGGTGCTATGGACCGGATGATCTTGTCGTAGAGCCAGGGATCCTTGATCATCTCCCTGATCTTCCGCTCATCCTCCTCCGTGAGCTCGGTCTCCTCCACCCCCTTCTGCTGGACCTCCAGGTACGAGATGTCCAGTATCTTCCGGAAGGTCTTCCTCTTCTGCCTGGGACCTCCCTCCTGGAAGACCTCCAGGATTCCGCTCGCGACCACGTGGTTTCCCGGAACGGCCACGTCCACCAGGTCGTCCCTCACGATGCAGTCCAGCATCATGGGCATGCGTCCCCCCCTCAGCTCCTCATGCCTCTCCTGAATCCTCAGGCTCTGCCAGTCCCTGAACTCGGACTTCTCCACCTCAAGCTTGAAGGGCCCCCTCCTCTTGCAGTTGGGGTTCTGGCAGCTGAGGGGCTCCCTGTAGCTCTCCTCGCTCTGCAGCACCGGGTTGAGCTCGCCGCAGTGAAGACACTTGAAGAGGGCCTCCCTGAGCTCAGGCTTTATCTCGCTGGCCCTGGTGAGAATGCCCTCCACCTGGATGAACTTCCCCACGTGCTCCGCCCTGAGGTCCCTGATCTTGACGGTCTCCCCCGCCCCCCTCACCCTGAGCTGCATCTTGGGGCGGCCGGTGATCTCCACCAGCAGCTCGTTGGCTATGCGGAAGAAGTGGCGGGGGGATTCCAGCAGGGCCTCCGCCAGGGTCTTCTTCCCTTCCCACTCGGAGGTCGCCAGCTCGTCGAAGGTCAGAACTAAAGAGTTCTCCCCCTTCGCCTCCGCGTTCTTCAGCCTCCTTACCATTTCCTTCTGCGAGAAGAACTCCCTCAACTTTTCCTTCAGTCCCTCCTCAAGTATGGCAGGCTCCTCCAGAAAATCACCCCCTTTGCCCCGTTTTCGCGATCCCGTTTAAGCGAAGTGGTGCTAAGAGAGCACCCTTTTCCTTTCAAATGGGGAAAATTTTTTCCGTCGAAAAAAATTGGATATACCATTTTTTCACCCCTCCGTTCCCTCCTTCTCGTGTTTTTACTTCTGTAACAAATTTCTTCCGGAGAGAGAGGTGACCCGAAGTTTTGAATCCCTAGCGGAGCCTGATGTACTCGTAGGCCTCGGCCGCCGAGTCAAAGGCGTAGTGGATCTTGGTAAACTCCTTTCTGAACTCCCTCACCTCCTGAGCCACCCTTTCCGGGGCCTCCCCCTTCACCACCACCCGCAGGATGAATTCCGCCACCCTCCCCATTTCCTCCTCCTTCATTCCCAGCCTGGTGACCTCCGAGACCCCCAGCCTTATCCCGCCCGGATTCCGGTAATTCCTCCCCTCCCTGATGTCCCAAGGCAGAAGGTTTCTGTTCACCAGGATGTTGGCCCTCTCCAGCTTCTCCTCCACCGCCCTTCCCCCTCCCTCCCTCACCACCTCCACCAGGATGGTGTGGGAGGAGGTGAAGCCCAGCTCGGCCGCCAGCACCCTCATCCCCCCATCGTAGAGCTCCTGGGCCAGGGCCCTGGCGTTCCTTACTATCTGGGAGGCATACTCCCTGCCGAACTCCAGCATCTCGGCCAGGGCCACGTTCAGGGCGGCCACGCAGTGAAGGTGGTGATTGCTCACCACTCCCGGGAAGACCGCCCTGTTCACCCTCTCGGCCAGCTCCTTCCTGCACAGGATCATGCCGTGCTGGGGGCCGGGGAGGGTTTTGTGGGTGCTGCAGGTCATCACGTCCGCTCCCTCGCGGAGGGGATCCTGGAACTGCTTGCCCGCTATCAGCCCGGCCACGTGGGCCGCGTCGTACCCTATGTAGGCTCCCACCTCATCGGCCACCTCCCGGAGCTCCCGCACGGGGTGGGGGAAAAGCATCACACTTCCGCCGAACAGGAGGAGCTTGGGCTTCAGCTCCCTGACCTTTTTGGTGGCCTCCCCCACCTCTATGTTCATCCTCTTCTCATCAAAGGGCCAGTACTCCACCTCCAGGCCGTGGACGGCTCCCGCCGTGCCCCCCAGCTTCTTCCTTCCCATGCTTATGTGCCCCCCGGACGGTATGGAGAGGCACATCATCGTGTCCCCGGGCTCGGTCAGGGAGGTGTACATGGCCAGGTTGGCCGTAACGCCCGAAACGGGCTGGAGGTTGGCGTGCTCGGCCCCGAAGAGCTCCTTCGCCAGCTCTATCCCCAGCAGCTCCACCTCGTCTATGTACCTGCAGCCGGCGTACACCCTTTCCCCGGGCCATCCCTCCGCGTATCTGTGCTGGAAATCGGTGATCAGGGCCTCCCTCACGGCCAGGCTGGTGATGTTCTCGCTGGCTATCAGGTTTATCGTTCCCTTCATCCACTCGTGGTGTTTGCGCAGGAGTTCGAAGGTCCTGTCAAAGGCTTCCCTGGCTCCCATCCTCATGCCAGAATCCCCCTTACCTCCTCCACCTCCACCTCAAGGGGTGCCCCCGCCACCCTCACGATCTCCTCGGGATCCTTCATCAAATTTCCCGTGGCCACGCAGACCACCACCTCATCCCTGTCCACCTCTCCTGCCTCCACCAGCTTTTTAAGCCCTGCCAGGGAGGCGGCGCTGGCCGGCTCCACCCCTATTCCCTCCGTCCTCGCCAGCAGGAGCTGGGCCTCCACTATCTCCTCATCCGTAACGCTCTCCGCCGTTCCCCCCGAGTTTCGGATGGCCCTCAGGGCCTTGGGTCCGTTCACGGGATTACCTATCCTGATGGCCGTGGCTATGGTCTCCGGATTCTCCACCGGGATGAACCTGTCAAGCCCCCTCTTTATGGCATCCACGATCGGTTTGGCCCCCTCGGCCTGGATGCCCGTCATCCTGGGCATCTCCTTTATCAGGTCCATCCTCTGAAACTCCAGGAAACCCTTGTAGATGGCCCAGATGTTGGCGCAGTTCCCCATCGGCACCACCACCCTGTCGGGGGGCCTCCAGTCCAGCTGCTCGATCACCTCGAAGGCAAGGGTCTTCTGGCCCTGGGGTCGGAAGGGGTTCACGGAGTTCAGCAGGTAGGCTCCCCCGGCCTCACACATCTCCCTCACCAGGGAGAGGGCCCTGTCGAAGTTCCCCCGGATGGCCACCACCCTGGCCCCGTAGGCCAGGGCCTGGGCGAGCTTCCCCATGGCCACCTTTCCGGCGGGCAGGATCACCAGGCACGGAAGGCCTGCCTTGGCCGCGTAAGCGGCCAGGGAGGCCGAGGTGTTGCCGGTGGAGGCGCAGGCCACCGCCCTCGCCCCCAGCTCCAAGGCCCTGGTGACCCCCACCGTCATCCCCCTGTCCTTGAAGGAGCCCGTGGGGTTGGCCCCCTCGTACTTCACGTATATCCCCCGGATCCCCCACCTCTCCTCCAGCCTCCTGCATCGGTAGAGGGGGGTCCCACCCTCCCCCAGCGTCACTATCTTGCCCTCGTCCTCTATGGGCAGGAGGGGCCTGTACTTCCAGACCCGGAGGGGCTCCCTTTCCCACCTCCCCCTGTCCACCTTCTCCCTTACCTCCTCCAGATCGAGCTCTATCTCCAGGAGCCCCCCGCAGCGGGGACACTGATACAGGACCAGGTGGGGATCCCACCTGGCCCTGCATTCAATGCACTCGTACTCGAACCAGGCCCCCATTTTCCCCTTTTTTCTCCCGGGAGGTTATAGCCTCCCACCCCTCAGAGCCTGGTGGACATCCACCAGGTCTCCCAGGAGGGAGCTGGAGGTCTCCTGCGGCCCCGCCCCAAAGCCCGTGAGGGTTATCTCCCTCGCCAGATCCAGCTCAAAGGTCACGGCGTTGAGCGTCCCGCTCACCGCCAGGGGGTGATGGAGGGGAACCAGCTTGGGGCCCACCTCCAAGACCCTCTCCGTCGCCGTGCCCACCAGCCTGACCGCATATCCTGCCTCCTGCGCCAGACGTATGACCTGCGGGGTGATCCTGGTTATTCCCTCCCTCTTGACATCCTTCAGCTTGACGTTCCTGCCCAGCACGGCGTTGGCCAGGATGGTTATCTTGCAGGCCGTGTCCACTCCCTCCAGGTCCAGGCTGGGATCCCTTTCCGCGATCCCCAGCTCCTGGGCCTCCCTGAGCACTATCTCCAGCGGCACCTCCTCCTGGCTCATGCGGGTGAGGATGTAGTTGGTGGTGCCGTTGAGCACGCCGCGGATGGCCAGGATCCTGTTCCCCGTCAGGAGCTTCCGGGCAAAGCCTATGACGGGTATGGCCCCCCCCACCGAAGCCGAGTACCTGAACTCCACCCCCCTCTTCCGAGACAGCTCCTCCAGCTCCCTGAAGGCCACCACCAGCGGGCCCTTATTGGAGGTGATCACGTGCTTTCCCGACAGCATGGCCTCCTTTATGTGCGTCAGCCCGGGTTCTCCCGTCTCTATGTTGGTGGGGGTGAGCTCGAAAACCAGCTCACCCTCCACCTCCCTCACCACCTCCCTCCCGCTGATCTTCTTCCCCTCCACCCTCCCCTTCTCCACCAGCCGCAGAAGCTCCTTGGGGGGAAGACCCTCCTCCCTTACCAGGGCTCCGTTCCTGTCCACCACCGCCGTTATGGTGGGGGAAAGGCCGTACCTCCTGCTGAGAACCTCCCTCTTCTGCAGCAGGGATCTCACGAGCGCCCTTCCCACGTTCCCGAAGCCCAGCACTATTACCCTCAAGCCCCCTCCTCCAAAGCCCTCATGAAGAGGAGCCCCCTCTCCTCGGAAATCCTCTCCAGAAGGGCCAGCACCTCCTCCAGCTCGTCCTCGTTCCTCCCCTCCAGGCTGAGGCGAACGGCCATCTCTCCCTTCCCCATGAGCAGCCTCATGTCCGAGATCCTGGCCTTGCCCGTCCTGCTCACCCTTTCCGTTATCCCCCTCAGGTCCTCCACCCCCATCCTTCCTGCCATCAGAACCGTCCTCCCGAAGAACTCCTCCTTTTCCCCCACATACTTTATCCTGACACCCCGGCTCTCCAGCTCCGACAGGATCCTCCTGAACCTCTCCCTGCTACCTATCTCCAGCACCACCCTGACGGGAACGAAACCGGACTTGGTCTTCTTCTCCCTCCTGTGCACCACGCTCTTGATGTTCCCCCCGAAACGGGAAATGGGTTCTAGAGCCCTCACCAACTGCCCTGGAACGTCCTCTAGCTCCAGCTCCAGGCTGACTAGAATCTCACTCCCTCCCGTTCCTCATCTCCTTCTCTTCGGAATTATCAGGAGCAGGAGGCCCTCCTTCAGCCTCAGGGTGCGCTCCTCGGGGACGGCCTTGGGGGGGAGCTCGAAGGTGGAGAAGTAAGCCTTTCCGTCCCTCCTCCTCGCCACCACCTCGATGGCCCTCCCCCTCCTCCTCACCTCCACCCTTTCCCTTTCCACTCCCGGAACGTGCATGCAGAAGATGATCTCCCAAGGTCTCTCCAGGTAAAGGTATTCCGTTTCAAGCGTTCCCTTTATCTCCCGATCCTCCGATTCCCTGATCCTCCGAACCCCCACCTGGGAGCCACCCGATCCCTTCACCCCTATCGTTTCACCCCCCTTCTCCATCTCCCCGACCAGCTTCCGTATCTTTTTAAAAAACTCCTCCTCAAACATCTTGGTTATCTGTTCTCCCCACTAATAAAGCTTCAGCCACCCCTTCGTTTCCACTGGAAACCTCTATCCCTTTTTATGGCTCTTTTTGTGATATATATACAGATGAAGCTTTCGGAGGAGGAAAGGGGCTGGGTGCTGGGATACTTGGAGGCCAAGGGTTGCTTTTCCCACAACAGGGTGGTCACCAAACGGGGGCTCTACCAGAATCCCGCCTTCTTCGTGACCCACAGGGAAAAGGAGCCGCTCCTGCTGCTCAAGGAGAAGACGGGGCTCGGGGAGGTGAGGAGGGCGGGGGGATTGTTTCGGTGGGAGGTGAGGAGGAAGGCGGAGGTGATGGAGCTCCTGGACCTGCTGGAGGGCGGCCTCAGGCTACCCTCCAAGATCCGTCAGTACGAGAGGTGGAAGAGGGAGGTTCTCCAGTGGAAACAGAGGGGGATCCCCAAAGCCTTATAGCGGGGTAACTTTGGTTGGGGGTGATGCCGATTAAGTCGCTCGTTCACAGAGGGGTGCTCGTTCCCTCCTACGAGTGGAAGGGCCTTCACCTCTTCTATCGTGGCAGGAGGCTGGAGCTGAATCCCGTTCAGGAGGAGATGGCCGTGGCCTTCGGAAGACACCTCCTGGCGGGAAGGG
>Ga0185307_1001066_pt1 | contig 15929 bp, 14 predicted proteins | sample LHCtaG_FD_128010 | JGI IMG/M metagenome (GOLD analysis project Ga0185307, IMG submission 128010) | Hot spring microbial communities from Little Hot Creek, USA to study Microbial Dark Matter (Phase II) - LHC4sed_matched (SPADES... | ecosystem: Environmental > Aquatic > Thermal springs > Hot... | reverse complement strand
AGCAAGTTTCACGTTTACCCCCACTTATCCCGAAGTAAACCAAATTGTAACCTTTAATGCTTCTGCAAGCTATGACCCAGACGGCAATATTGTAAGCTATACTTGGGATTTTGGCGACGGTACTCCGCCAGTAACTGAAAATGACCCTATAACTTATCATGCTTACGCTTCCTATGGAGACTATACTGTTAAATTAACAGTTACAGATAACGACGGCTTAACGGGCCAGACGCAGGCCACAATCCATGTTAGCCAGCATCCAGTAGCATCCTTTACATTTACGCCTCCAGAACCGTTAGTACATGAACTTGTAACCTTTGACGCTTCGGCATCCACTCCTGATGGAGGCGAAATAGTCAGCTATACTTGGGATTTTGGCGACGGCAACATAAAGACCACAAATAACCCAATAATCACTCATGCGTATGAAACATATGGCACGTTCACCGTCACGTTAAATGTTACCGACAGCGAAGGAAAATGGGACACAACATCCCAACAGATAACAGTGGAAAAAGCGCCAATAGCTGATTTCTGGTGGAATCCTTACTATCCGCAGAAGGGCGAAACAGTAACCTTTGACGCTTCGGCATCTACGCCTGACGGTGGAGCAATAATTAGCTATGCATGGAACTTCGGCGACGGAACGCCAATAGTTGAGACAGACCAGCCCGTTATAACCCATGTTTATGCTGAAACAGGCGACTACCTTGTCACGTTAAATGTTACTGACAGCGAAGGCAGATGGGACACGGAAACACACACCATAACAGTTGTTCCAAAAAGGTATTACCTAACAGTGAAAACAGACCCAGAAGGCGTAACAACAATTCCAGGAGAAAACTGGTACAATGAGAGTGCAAAAGTTCAGCTAATCGCTCCAGACCTGGTTCCAGTTTCAATTGGTGTACGTTACAAGTTTTTGTATTGGGATGTTGACGGCACACAAGTAAATGGAAACCCAATAACCGTTGTTATGGACGCTAATCATACAGCCACCGCCCACTATAGGCTAGAGTATTATTTGACGGTCCTCTCCCCCTTTGGCACAGTGGGCGGTGAAGGCTGGTATCCAAGCGGAGCAACAGCCTACGCAACACTAAACACGGGCTTAATTGATCATGGAAACGGAACCCGCAGAGTATTCACCAGCTGGAGCGGAGACGCTTCGGGTAACAACTACGCCCTAAGCGACCCAATAATTATGAATGGTCCAAAAACTGCGGTGACAAACTGGAAGACCCAATACGCAGTATTGTTCACTCAAGAAGGTGTCCCCCCCGAAATAGTGCCTATCGTTGAATATACAGCTGATACAGACCCTATAGGAGAATTGCCCTTCACCATATGGGTTTCAGCAGGTTCGCAAATCACATATACCTACTATGACATAATCCTGATTTCTCAAGGTACATGTTACACCGTAGTAAACGTTGATCCTCCTTCACCCCAGTTGGTTAACGCACCCTTAACAATAGTTGGATACTATAAAGTTCGATATTATCTGACTGTGCGAACTGACCCCTCCGGCATAACAACGATTCCGGGAGAAGGCTGGTATGATTCATCGCAAAGTGTTCAGCTAACCGCCCCGACTGTGCCAGGATACACATTCCAATACTGGGATGTTGACGGAACATCTCAAGGCACGGGCGTAACAACAATAACTGTTGTTATGGATGGTCCTCACACAGCGACAGCCCACTACACGCCCCAAGTAGTAACTTACAGGCTTAAAATCGAAACCACAACCGGCGGTACGACAAATCCCGCTCCGGGTATATACACCTATTCAGCGGACTCCCAAGTCCAAGTGACGGCTATTCCAAGCAGCGGCTACATCTTCGACCATTGGGAGCTTAACGGCACAAACGTTGGCACAGCCACCACATACACTGTCACCATGAACGCAAACTACATCCTAAAAGCCTTCTTTAAACAGGCCACGCCATTAACGGTTTCAATAAGTCCCATGACCGCCTCAATATTTGTAGGACAGCAAATAACCTTCACATCAACCGTGACGGGCGGAACACCACCATACACGTATCAATGGCTAGTAAACAACAACCCAGTTCCAGGAGCCACATCCAACACCTTCACATTTAAGCCAACAACCCCCGGCATATACTACATAACACTAAAAGTTACAGACGCAAACGGTGCAGCAGCCCAATCAGAACCAGCGCGGATAACAGTTTTGGCGGAGGCTCCCGTAGGTGGATTTTCAATATCTCTTAGCGGAGGCATCGCTTCCACATCAATCTATATTTACGGACTATTGCTAGGCCTGTTTGCTGCGGTTCTAAGTATAGCCAAACGTAAACGAGAATAACCTTTCTTTCATATTCTTTAAACGTGAGTGTGCGTTATTTTTAATTTGGCTTTAACCTATGACAAAGAAGAAGAAAACATTCGTCAAAGAGCCGCAGAAAGGTTTTCCAAATAAGAAATTGCTGTTTATTTCAGTGTCCATTGCCCTGCTGATAATTTTCTGCACTGTAGCCTACCACTTTTTTTGGGGTCCTTCTGACGTTAAATTCCCTCTAAGAGCGGTGATAGTAGATCAGGTGGGTGCAAACTATCCCTCATCTCTCGGAGAAATGCAAAGGTTTAATCAAACAGTATCCTCCTTACTGAAAAATGCTGGTTTTGAAGTGCGCTATTACGGAAGCGAAAGTGTGACTGTCAATCTCTACCGGAGAATTATAGAAGAAAACTATGGAATAATCATACTGCGGGCGCACTCAGCAACAAGAGGGGACAAAACTTTAGTGGATTTCTTCACGTCTGAAGAGTACAAGCCAGGCGTTTACTCGGCGGAGTTGAATAATGGACTGTTAACTCTAGGCAATTATTCTTGGGTGCCCAACAAATACTACTTTGCTATCACTCCGAAATTTGTGGAGACATTGAAGGGAAACTTTCCCGGAAGCATCATTATTGCCATGGGTTGTTCCAGTTTGAAACCAGAGTATGAAGAGATGGCGGACGCCTTCATCAATAAGGGCGCAAAAGTCTACATTGGTTGGACAGATAGGGTTAGCATAACTCACAGCGATAACTCGACAATAAGGTTTCTGCAACAATTTTTAGTAAATAACAAAACTATAGGTGAAGCGATAAACGAATGCGACAAAGACCCTCAATGGGGTTCTAAACTTTCTTATAGGCTTAAGGAAAACAAAATTGCCAACTATAGGCTTTCAGACTTCATTGCGAGCTTGGTTACATGTATTCAGCCAAGTTCGGTAAGCTCTTTGAAACGTTTAGAAACTATTTCGTGGAGTTTTATTCTCAAAATGTTTCCCAGGTAGTTTGATTGACGAAGTTTGCATATTTTCTCTGCAAGTTCCTTGTCTTCTAAAACCTCTGCCACCCATTTTTCGAAGTCTCCCCGGTACATATGAAACTCCAGTGACTTTATGTTGATTGTATTTATTTTTTCCATAAACTCCCTAAGCGATGAGGCGCTTTCGCCTGTATAGTTTCCTATCGACGTGAAGAAGTAGAAGGCTTTTTCTCTTGGAACAGTTTTTAACGCTTTTATTTCTGTTTCATTTTTCATTTTGTTTCCCTTCATTTTATCTGTTTATTGTTGGTTGGTGTTAACTTTTTTGGGTCATTCCCTATTAAAGGTTGAGTTTCTTTATATTTTTTGGTGACTATGGAGGTTCTTATCCGTAGAACTCCCGGAAGTGGTGCGATGGTGGTGGCGATGAAATCGTGGAGTTTTTCTTGGTTTTCAGCTATAACTTTGGCTATTATTTGGAGTTCTTCGGATAAGGATGTGTAGACTTCGAGGATTTGGGGTATGCTGCAAAGTTTTTCAGCAACTTTTTCGCTTTCTTTTGGGTCTGTGTAGATGGTCATTAGGGCGGTTACTGTTTTTGCTCCAGCTTTCTCCATATCCACTAACGCTGTATACTTTTTTATTATGCCGTAGTGTTCCATGCGCTTTATTCGGTCATAAACTGTGGAGTGAGCTAATCCGAGACGTTTACCTATGTCCGTGTATGTTTTTCTGGCGTCCTCTTGGAGCATTTCTAAAATTTTGATGTCTGTTGAATCGAGCGTGACGCTGTTATTCTTCACCTTCAATTTGAATGCCTTCTTCACCCTTCACATAATAGTGTTCGGTTTGCGAATATATTTTGTTTATTGTCGGAATAATGTAGAAAAATGTTTTGAATTTCGAAGGTTTTTCGGTTAATGAGTCACCTCTAGGCATTGTTAAATTGCTGTTTATCGAAGCTTTTGCCTACAATTCTTCAATTTTCTAAATAAAAATTCTACATTTTTGCAGATAAACTGCAAATAAGTTTAAATCTGTGTATAGAACATTTTTCTATATGATTCCTACAAAAGTTTAAGTGGCTTGAAAATGAAGGCTTCAAAGGCTTGGGAGATTCTCAGAAAATTTAAAGAGTTTTGCAAGTTCCGCGGATGGAGAACAACAGAAAGTGAAGACTGGATTGAAACAGAAAATAAGTATCACAGTTTTCTTTTAGCGAGAAGGGTTCATCCCTCATCCTTCAAGAGTATAGTGGTTAATAGAAAATGTGTTGTTAGAGAAGGCGCATCTTACCGTGTTGTTGAAGCCTCATATATAGCATGGCTTTTTTCTGAACCTCCTCCGGAAAACCTTGTCAACGTTTTTCTTGAAAACCCAGATTTTTCCAAAACAGTAGCCCTATATGACTTAAGCCCAATAATGAAGGGTGAAAACGCTTGTTTTAAACTTAACTACACTGATAGTCCAGTTTTTCAAGAGTTTGAACGTTTTCTTGAAAATGAGTTCGACGTTAAATTTGAAGAGTATGCTTGTTTAAAACATGGTTTAGAGGATGCTTTAACTAGAATTACATAGCCAATGTTATCGATCAAAGGCTTGATAAGCGGAACACTGCATAATATTAGCTGTGGGTCTGGAATGCCTGAAGAAGCTGAAGAGGTTAAAAGGCTTCTCTCCTTCAAGAAGAGGGTTGAGAAAAGAATTGAAAAGCTTGAATCTGAACTTAAAGAGCTTCAAACAGTTCTTGAAACATTAAATTCAATATTGCTGGCTAAAGGTTTCAAACGGGCCGATATGGTCAAAAAACCTTCCACAACTGAGACTGTACCGCCCGCACCAATTATGGAAGAGGAGGTTCAGCCGCCTTTATCCCTTTCAACGTCCATGCTTAAGCCAGAGTTTAAAGAGGTTGTGACCCTTAAAACCTCGTCGGGAGAACCTCTCGCCAAACTCTATGTTGGAGACGGTTTTCTTAAAATTGTTTTGGCAGAGGATAAAAACTTCAACGTGAATACACCACCGTTTAACCAGTTCCTTATCGAAAGGGTTTTGGCTAAAATGCAGCAGAAAGACAGCGAATTAGCCAAAGCTGGAAGCCTTAAGCCTGAAGAAATATTCACCTACAATATTATAAGGGAAGGAGACTTTGTCCGGGAAATCCACATAAAAAACTTTGACGCCGAACGTCTAAAAGAGCTGAAGTCAAGCGTCAAATGGACCCTAGAGAAAATGTATGAAAAAATGAGAGGTTAAACGTTTTTTAAAGTAAAGTTAGGGCCATTTCCTATCGAAGTATATGTTTTTGCCTTTGGCTGAAAGTGGTATACCCATGGCAATAGTGGCTTCTGGCATAAGGTTTAGCTTTAATGCTGCTGTGCCAATGCGGTACATTATTCTATTGTCAATGTTAAGGAGACTGGCAATTTTGACGGCGGAGCCTAAAGCTATCCCAAGGTCTAAAGCCTTAAACAAGCATGTTGGTCCAGTAAAATCTTGGCCCTTTTTCTTTTGTGCTTGTTCAAATTCTTGGCATGTTTTATAGCCGCATGCTCCACAGTTGATTCCTACACTTTTACTTCCTCTAACTCCTATTAGGACTACAGCCTCCGAATATTTCACGTTTTTTGCGTCGCGTTTGAAGCCGTCGATGTTTCTTTGTTCGGCTATTTCTTCCATTTTTTTGGCAATTGCTTCTTTCTCTTCGCCGTAAACGACCAATGTTAGAATGTCGTCTATTCCCGCCGTTTTCGGAGCTGTTCTTGCAGAGGCTTGCATAAGTTTACCAACTTCAAGGATGGCTTCCTTTTCCCCCTCTTCGCTCTCAATTTTTGGACACATATATAAAGCCCCTTAAACAACATTTCACAGCCTATACAATTAATTGTTTCGTCTTTTACAGTCCTAATGCCGAGAAAATCCTCTTTAAAAGTTCGGCAACAGTGTTTAACTGTCCAGCATACAGGCCTATCGTGAACAAAGAAACACTTAGAAGTAGAAGCAGTGCGCCTATTACGCGGCGTTCCGAAATTTCCATTATTTTCACTCCAAATGCTTCTTGAGGTGGGCTTCTACATGGTTTTTTGGGACGAAACCAACTATTCTGTCAACTTCCTTTCCAGACTTGAATATTATGAGTGTTGGGATGCTGAAAACTTGGAAGCGGTTAGCTGTAAGTGGGTTCTGGTCTACATTAATTTTTCCAACAAAAACTTTGCCAGCGTATTTTTTGGCTAGTTCTTCCACAACCGGCGCCATCATCCTACATGGCATGCACCAGTCTGCGTAAAAATCAACCAAAACAAGCTTGTTTTTGTTGACAGCGTCGTTAAAATTTGAATCCGTAAGGTGAGTTACTTGCTCGCTCAAACGGTTTTTCTCCTTAAACTCTTTCATCAACTCGTGAAGTTTTCTTTCCTTTATGCGTTTTAGTTCATCATCCTCCACGGATATAAACCCTTCGTGTTCATCATTCAAGTTTTTTCCCTTTTGAAAGCTTTTCTGAAAGTGCTTTCAACTTTTTGTAAGCCTCTTTAGGATTGTCAATTTTTATGACGGCTTTTTCAAAAGGGCAAATATCCGTTCTAGAGGCGTTTAATATTTTATCCACGATGATTTCCCATTCAAGATGGACGGCGTTTCTTTCTAAGACTTGTTTTGCTTTAAGGCTTAAGTTTAACGCGTATACCGCTTGTATTCCGGCGTGTATGCATAAAAGTGCTATGGCCTTTCCGACGACTTTGTCTGCAACCGAAGCAGCTTTCATTTTGAATCCAAACTTTTCTAAGGCGTCTAGAAATGCGGAGACTCCATGGGCTCTGCTTTCAAAAAGCACTTTGGATTCTTTTACTATTGCCAGTGTTAAATTCTTTTTGTGGAGTACCTCCTTTGCTATTTCTAAGTCTTCTTTGATGGGCATCATCATGTTTAAAAGTGATCTTGAAAGGCTTTTATCTATTTTGAACTTCGAACAACTGTCTTCCGACGCTTCAGCTATAGCCAAGCTAGTTCTCGTTTGGAACTACCAACTGAGGTTTTACAAGCATTTTTATGGCTTCATCTTGACTTTACTCCTTTAACACCAACCCTTTCAAGGGCTCCTATTACTGGCAAAGCAACTATTAAGGTGATTATCCCACCCGCTAGGTGCAGACACCCCAGAAAGTTAATGCCCACTCCAACGAGCGATTCATGAAAATTGTTCCAATGATGACTCCTGCAACATATGCAGACACCGTTGTTGCGATTGACGCTATGCCTATGTCATATGGTTTGAAACGGATTTCATGCCCACAGAAAATCATTAAAGTGTCAAAAATGAAGGCTGACACCAAAAACCTATCATCTGTGTTGAAGTTGGGCTTATAGCCAAAACTATCATTGCGCCGACAAAGCCGACTGCGGAGGGGATCCCCATCTTGCCTGAAACCCATGTGACTAGCATTAAAGTAAAATAGACTGAAAAGTCGCAGAGTATTGGTGGTCTGAAAAATGTAAACCCTAATGATCCAACTGTAAGGTTTAAGATAGCCCACATGGCTGAGAAGATGGCTATTAAAGCAATATCCACTGGTTTAAAGCACATTTGAACACATGTAATAATACTTTTTTCCTCTAAAAGTAATACTGCTTTCCATAAAAACTTTATGGCTCAAACACCAGATTCCTAAACAGGGACCGCGATGGCGAAAACCGAGAAAATAGTTCGTGTTAGCGTTACTTTCCCACCGGATTTATTGAAAGATTTTGACGAAGTTATTCGGAAAATGGGCTACGAAAACCGTTCCAAGGCCGTTCAAGACGCTGTTAGGCTTTTCATTTCTGAAAGGAAGTGGCTCCAAGAGGAGAAGGGGCTTCAAGCGGGGGTTTTAATGCTCCTATACGATCATGAGGTTAGAGGTTTAGAAGACACCTTAACGGATATACAGCATAAATATGCCGATATAATTTCCTCGACAATGCATATTCACTTGACCGAGAGGGACTGCTTGGAAGCCGTGGCCGTTAAGGGGGACGCTGTAGACATTCGAAAACTAAGCGACGAACTATCCTCCAAAAGAGGCGTTAAGCTTCTAAAAACCATGATTGTTTCCCTTTAACTTGTCAACTCAAACATTTTTTCCAAGGCTTTTCGGGCTTTACTTGCTATAGGCTCTGGAACAGTTATCAAGTACTTCTCTTCTTTAAGGGCTGAATAAATTCTTTCAAGAGTGTTCAATTTCATGTTTGGGCAAACAGCTCCTTCATAGGCTAAAATGAAACGTTTACTTGGATTTTCCTTCCTTAGACGGTGTAGAAGCCCCTCCTCGGTTGCCACAATAAAGGTTTTTGCAGGATTTTCTTTGGCATACCTACACATTTGGGATGTGCTGCCCACGAAGTCGGCGGTTTTCCGCATCTCGGCGCTGCATTCTGGATGAACCATGACAACAGCGTCTGGATATTCTCTTTTCAAAACCTGCACCTCTTCGGGATGGAAAAGCAAATGCGTCGGGCAGAAACCGTGCTCTGGAATTGGAATAACCGTTTTTCCAGTTTTTTCTTGTACATATTCTGCCAAGTTGCGGTCGGGTCCAAACAACACTGTTTCAGCGTTCAAAGCATTTATCACTTCAACAGCGTTGGCGGATGTGCAGCAAACGTCGCAGTAAGCCTTCGCTGAAGCCAAGGTGTTAACATATAAAACCACTGGCACAAGGGGGTACAACGCCTTCCATTTTTTAACCTCGTCAACGGTTAACATTTGAGCCATAGGACAGCGTGCTCCAGCCGAAGGCAACAAAACCTTCTTATTTGGATTCAGAATGGCTGCTGTCTCAGCCATAAAGTCTACGGCTGCAAAAACGATTATTTCCGCGTCTTTTTCTTCCATGGCTTTTCTGCTAAGTTCCACACTGTCGCCCACATAGTCCGCGATGTCTTGAACTTCGGGCCTTTGATAATTGTGGGCTAAAATAATTGCCCTCTTTTCTCTCTTAAGCCTCAATATTTTTTCAGTAAGATCCATTCAACTTCGCCTTTAAAGGTTTTGAAAAGTGCAATGCCAAATATATTCCTTTACCCAGCAAAACCGCAGTGTACCCAAAACAGTAAGCGTTTAAAGGAGCCTTTACGCTTTTTTCATGTCGATGGAAAGGCTTCGGTTTTTTGCAACCACGGTTATAGGGTTAGAAGATGTAGCCGCAAAAGAAGTTGAAAACCTTCTAGGTGGAAAAGTTGAGCAAGACGTGGGCCGCATAATTTTTGAGGGTCAAGTGCCGGACATATACCTCCTAAACCTTAAAGCCAGAACCATAAACAAAATCTTCATCCAACTGTGTCAATCAAAATTCGCAAACCTAGAGGACATCTACAAACTCGCAAAAAACCTAGATTACCAGTGGATAATAGGCCAAGAACAATCTTTTGCTGTGAGAACCCAACGACTAGGCATACATAACTTTACAAGCATGGATGTTTCACGAGTCGTCGGCCAAGCCATAATAGATTCCTATATAAACACCACTGGCAAAAGACTTAGGGTAAATTTGGACGCGCCTGACATCGAAGTTTACTGCATAGTAAGAGACGACGAATTCTTAATGGGCGTAAACACGACGGGCTTTTCTCTGCATAAACGTCACTACCGCGTCTACAACCATCCAGCGGCACTGAAACCCACCATAGCCTCGGCAATGCTGAGGATGGGCGAGTATTCATCTGAAAAGTTTTTACTCGACCCAATGTGTGGCGGCGCCACAATTCCCATAGAAGCCGCCCTAGAAGCGAAGCGTGTTCCACCTGGAAAATGGCGAAGCGACTTTGCTTTTTTAAGCCTAAAAATTTGCAGCTTAGAAGAATTTGAAAAGGTAAGGACTGAAGTTCTCGCTGAAGAAATTAAAGGTTTGGAGAGACCGTTCGCTATACATGCCATGGAAAAGTTTATCAAACATTTACGTGGCGGAATAGAAAACGCCAAGAAAGCTGGCGTTTACGAAACAATAAGCTTCAAAATTGGAGACGCCACAAGAGCCACAGATTATCCAAACGCAGATTTTGACTTAGTGGTCGTGAATCCGCCTTATGGGCTTAGAGCAAACCCAAGAGAGGGTGTGCGTAGGCTATACGAAGACTTTCTCAAAATATTAAAAACAAAGTTTAGGGATGCAACCCTTGTCCTGATTACGGCGGCCTCAAAAAGGTTTAAAGAAGCTGCAGAAAACACTGGGGTGGCAGTTGTAGACGAACGCAAAATATGGCACGGCGACCTTTTAACAAGCATTTTCAAATGCAAAGTTTAAGTTGTTTGAAAAGTTTGGTGGTGCGGCGGGCCGGATTTGAACCGGCGAACCCCTACGGGAGAGGATGGCTCATAGGGGTTCAGCCTCTAACACCGATCTTGAGTCCTCCGCCTTTGACCTGGCTTGGCTACCGCCGCCCAAATTTGAAAATGGATACTGTGGATTTAAGCGTTACCCGTTCTCGAACCAGCTAGTAGCGCATTTATTTTGACAAAGCCGTTAGCTGTTTGTTTAGGTTGATGGTTGTAGGAAGGTTAAATATAGTTTTTAAATGAAAAAGTTTATTAGTCAGCTGTGTAGTTTTACGAGTTTAGCTTCAATATATTGGAGACTTTTTAATCTGGATGACCCAGGTCTGGAGGAAATTGAAAAGTTTGAATCCCCCATCCATCCCTAACCGTTTAATTAAATATTGTATCTGTGAGGTTGTTAGAAATGGCTAGGGTTGAATTTTCAAAGGAAGACGCTAACATACTGTTAAAAGCGTTTTTCAAAGAGAAAGGTCTTGTACGCCAACATCTAGACTCCTATAACGAGTTCATAGACCACGGCTTACAAGAAATCATAGATGAAGTAGGCGAAATCCCCATAGATGTTCCAGAATGCCCCTATAAAGTGAAGCTTGGACAGATTTGGGTTATTGATCCGCAGACACGGATAAGCGGTCCCTACGTAACAGAGGTTGATGGGACAAAGCATGAAATTTACCCCATCGAGGCTAGACTCCGCAACTTGACCTATGCAGCACCTATCGCTCTTGAAATGACCCCGGTTGTTGACGGCAGAGAACAAGACACGGAACTTGTTTTTATTGGAAACATTCCAGTAATGTTAAAGTCTAAGTTATGTTTCCTGTCGCAGCTTTCCCGTGAGGAGCTAATCGCTTGTGGGGAAGATCCCGACGATCCGGGCGGCTACTTCATTGTGAACGGTTCTGAACGTGTAATAGTGGCTATGGAGGATTTAGCTCCAAACCGAATTATTGTAGACATAGACGAAAAAGGTGCAACACCAGTTTATCAAGCTAAGCTATTCTCCACAACCGTTGGTTTTAGGGCTCGAATAGAGCTGAAAATGAAGCCAGACGGCGCCTTGTACGTTACGATGCCCGGAGTGCCAACAGACATTCCATTCGTAATCGTTATGCGCGCACTTGGACTGGAGTCAGACAAAGAGATCGCTCAAGCTGTTTCGCTTGACGAGGAAATACAAAGCGAGTTGGAGCCTTCTTTTGAAAAGGCTGCGGGAGTTGACACGGTTAGAGACGCTATATTATATATTGGTAATCGTGTAGCCCACGGGCAAGTCGAGGAATACCGCATACAAAAAGCTGAGGCGGCAATAGACAAAAACTTTCTTCCGCACATTGGGAGGACAAGTCAAAGCAGAAGAGACAAAGCCATATTCTTGGGCGAAATGGCTTGCAGAGTTATAGAGCTGAAGCTTGGAAGAAGAAAGCCAGACGACAAAGACCATTTCAAGAACAAACGTTTAAGGCTTGCCGGCCCCCTTTTGGCAGACCTATTTCGCGTGGCTTTCCGAAACCTTGTAAGAGACATAAAATACCAGCTTGAAAGGATAGGTGTTAAGGGACCAATAATAACTGTTTCCGCGGCTGTCCGTCCGGGAATAATCACCGAAAGACTTCAACACGCGCTGGCAACTGGAAACTGGGGAAGAGGACGCGTTGGTGTGACACAGCTTCTGGACAGAACGAACTACCTCTCAACGTTAAGCCACCTGCGAAGGCTTCAGTCGCCACTCAGCAGAAGCCAACCAAACTTCGAAGCGAGAGATCTTCACCCAACCCATTGGGGGCGACTATGCCCCAACGAAACCCCTGAAGGGTCAAACTGCGGGCTTGTCAAAAATTTAGCCCTATCAGCATGCATCTCTGTCGGTGTGAACCCAGAAAGAATTAAACAAGTTTTGTATAGTATGGGCGTCGTACCCGTTTACGAGGCAAACGAAACCCTGAAACGGTATGGAGCAAAAGTCTTTGTAGATGGGAACATCATAGGCTACTGCACTGCTCCTGAAAAGATTGTCCAAGAATTCAGAAGCAGGCGGAGGATGAATGAAATATCCCAAGAAGTTAACGTAGCATTCTTTCCAAAGGGCACCTATAGCGATAGAGACGAAGTCTACGTAAACTGCGACGAAGGACGCGTTAGACGTCCTTTAATAATCGTTGAAAACGGCGTTCCAAGACTACAGCGGGAGCATGTTGAAAAAGTAGCTAGAGGCGAATGGACGTGGGAAGACCTTGTTAAAAACGGCATAGTCGAATATCTAGATGCGGAAGAGGAGGAAAACGCTTACATCGCCCTAAGCCCAGAGCAACTAACCCCTGAACATACACATTTGGAAATTGCAGCCCACACTATTCTGGGAATATGCGCTTCAACAATACCATACGCGGAGCATAACCAGTCGCCTAGAAATTCCTATCAAGCGGCAATGGCAAAACAAGCGTTAGGCGTTTACGCCACAAACTTCCCGTTCCGCGTAGACTCAAGGTCCCACATTCTTCATTACCCGCAGACCCCTCTTGTTGAAACAGCCCTCATGGATATTATGGGTTACAAGCTTCGCCCATCTGGACAGAACTGTATAGTGGCAGTCCTATCCTACGAAGGCTACAACATGGAAGACGCCTTAATATTCAACAAAGCCTCCATAGAGAGGGGTTTAGCCCGCTCCACATTCTACCGAATATATGAGGCTGAGTGCCGCCAGTACATGGGCGGACTGAAAGATAAGTTCACTATACCAGAGCCAGGCATACGAGGGTTCCGAGGCGAACAATATTATAGGCTGTTGGAACCCGATGGAATAATCAGCCTTGAAGCCCAAGTTTCTGGTGGAGACGTCCTAATAGGCAGAACAAGCCCACCGAGGTTCCTTGAAGAATACAAAGAATTCGAGGTTAAAGGGCCCTCCATGCGGGACACGTCGGTGGATATGAGGCCTTCTGAAACGGGCATTGTGGACGCAGTCTATGTGACAGAGTCGGGTGAGGGGAGCAAACTCGTAAAAGTTAGGGTTAGAGACCAAAGGATTCCAGAGTTGGGCGACAAGTTTGCCTCCCGCCACGGCCAGAAAGGAGTTATTGGACTTATTGTCCCACAAGAGGACATGCCCTTCACAGAGGACGGTATTGTTCCAGACATAATCATAAATCCCCACGCCATTCCCTCAAGAATGACTATTGGACAGTTTGTCGAGTCCATTGCGGGCAAGGTTGCTGCTTTAAGAGGAAAACCCGTTGATGGAACGCCCTTCTCGAACGAGAAGCCCGAAGACCTTAGAAAAGCCCTAATAAAGCTTGGCTTCAGCCACACTGGCCGAGAAGTTTTCTATAATGGGGTTACTGGCGAAAAGTTTGTAGCAGATATTTTCGTTGGAGTTGTCTATTACCAGAAACTGCACCACATGGTTGCAGACAAAATCCACGCTAGGGCCAGAGGACAAGTGCAGATGCTTACACGGCAACCAACGGAGGGAAGAGCCAGAGGCGGCGGTTTAAGGTTCGGGGAGATGGAGCGAGACTGCCTCATCGGGCATGGTGCCGCAATGCTTCTCCACGACAGGCTTTTAGAAGAATCAGACAAATACACGCTGTACGTGTGTGAAAACTGTGGCTATATCGCATATTACGACATTAAACAGAGAAAATACGTTTGTAGGCTATGCGAGGATAAAGCTAAAATATCGCCTGTTACGGTCTCCTATGCTTTCAAGCTTCTATTGCAGGAACTTATGAGCCTTTGTATTGCTCCTAGGTTGAAGCTTAAGGAGAGGGCTTAAAATGGCGGTTGAAGAAATAGTATCCCACAAAGTTGTTGATGAAATTCGTTTCGGAATTCTTTCACCACAAGAAATACGCAAACTCTCCGTGGTTGAAATTCAGACACCAGACACCTACGATGAAGACGGCGCTCCCATAACTGCCGGACTCATGGATGGGAGGCTTGGCACGCTTGAACCGAGGCAGAGATGCAAAACCTGCGGAAACACAGCAGCCCGTTGTCCCGGTCACTTCGGCCACATTGAACTTGCAGTTCCAGTAATCCATATAGAATTTGCACGAATAATTTACGATCTTTTAAGGGTTACCTGTAGAAATTGTGGAAGAATACTGCTTTCAGACGACGCTATTAACAAGCTGCGGGCGAGAATTGAACGAACCCGCCAACTTCTGGGAACAGTTCCAGATGAAGTGTTTAAAAGGATTATTCAAGACATTAGAACTAAGACATGTCCCCATTGCAACGCTCCTCAGTATAAGATATCCTTTGAAAAGCCGACCAAGTTTAGTGAAGAAATTCCTGGAAGCGGTTCACAAGTTTTGACTTCGAGCATGGTTAGAGAAAGGCTTGAACGCATACCCAACGAAGACCTTGAACTTTTGGGTTTTGATCCCAAAAACGCCCGTCCAGAATGGATGGTTCTCCAGGTTCTGCCAGTCCCACCTGTTTATGTGCGTCCATCCATAACTTTAGAGTCTGGCATCCGTTCAGAGGATGACTTAACCCACAAGCTTGTGGACATTATTCGAATCAATCAAAGGCTAAAAGAAAACATAGATGCTGGAGCGCCAACCCTCATAATTCAAGACTTGGCTGAGCTTCTGCAATATCATGTTACAACATATTTTAACAACGAGGCTTCTGGGATACCGCCGGCTAGACACCGTTCAGGAAGAGCCTTAAAAACGCTTTCTCAAAGGCTTAAGGGTAAAGAGGGACGATTCCGAAGCAATCTTTCAGGAAAAAGGGTTGACTTTTCAGCGCGCACAGTTATTTCTCCAGATCCAAACCTCGACATTAACGAGGTTGGCGTACCCATTGAAGTTGCGATGCGGTTAACGGTTCCCGAGAAGGTGACGCCGTGGAACATTGATGAGCTTAGGAAACTTGTCATAAATGGTCCGTTCAAATATCCCGGCGCGGCTTACATCATTCGTCCAGATGGTAAACGTATAAGGCTTGAGTTTGTTGTTGACCGTGAGAAAATCGCTGAAGCCCTTGAACCAGGGTTTATTGTTGAGAGGCATCTCCGCGACGGTGACATAGCCATCTTCAATCGTCAGCCGTCCCTTCACAGGATGTCCATAATGGCGCACTATGTAAGGGTTCTCCCATACAAGACGTTTAGGCTCCACCTTTGCGTCTGCCCACCGTACAACGCGGATTTCGATGGCGACGAAATGAATCTGCACATTCCACAAAGCGAAGAGGCCCAAACAGAAGCTCGCTTGCTGATGCAAGTTCAAGATCAAATATTATCTCCAAGGTTTGGAGGTCCAATAATCGGGGCAATACGAGACTTTATAACCGCTGCTTACCTTTTCA
>Ga0185307_1001065_pt1 | contig 15930 bp, 14 predicted proteins | sample LHCtaG_FD_128010 | JGI IMG/M metagenome (GOLD analysis project Ga0185307, IMG submission 128010) | Hot spring microbial communities from Little Hot Creek, USA to study Microbial Dark Matter (Phase II) - LHC4sed_matched (SPADES... | ecosystem: Environmental > Aquatic > Thermal springs > Hot... | reverse complement strand
TTGCAACCCGGCTGGCAACCCAGTAGTAAGCAGCGTTCAGGTAAAGGCGACGCCGGAGCACTTTTACGAGTGGTTGGATCCAATTAGCTTCAATACCCCAAGCGTGCGCAACTAGAGCGAAGGAGACGCCCACTATTAAAGCTCCTATAGAGAGGGGTAGCGCTTCGCTAGCATCCAAAAGCTCCGCTTTGAACGCAGCCGAGAGGACCCTTTCGATCAAGGGCGATAACAAGCCGAGAGCCAAGCCTGCAAGGGCAAGCACTAAGTAAGTCGAGTGCTCTAAAAGGCTGCTCCTGTGCTCGTGCCCAGCGGCCGACCCGCCGGAGAAGGTCAGAAGGAGCATCCTCATGCTGTAGAAGGCTGTGACGCAAGACGATAGCGCAGCGATGGTCAGGACAGCGGGTTCGGCTGTAAGCACCGACAGCACAAGCTCTTTGCTCCAGTAGCCGCTAAAAGGTGGAACACCGATTAGCGAGGCTGTAGCTAGCAGAAAGGCTAGCGTTGCCGTCCTAAGCTGTCTGCCCGAGCCCCGTATGCCGCTGTAAAACCTGGAGCCAGCTGCATGTATCACAACCCCTGCTGCGAGGAAAAGCGACGATTTGAAAAGAGCGTGACTCACCAAGTGGTAAACAGCGGCTGCGATCGCTGCACCCCGAGCCGAGCTCGCCGCCCCTAGCGCCGCCATCATTAACCCGATCTGGCTAGCCGTGGAGTAGGCTAATGTCTTCTTCAGCTCTCCGCTCACAGCGGCCTGCAAGCCCGCTACGAGCGAGGTCGCCACTCCGCACGTCGATACAACAATGAAATCAGGATAAGGTCCGCTGTCGAGCCCCAGGATAGAGCTAGCTGTGCGAGCCTGGCCGTCAAGTAAATGCCCGCTTTAACCATTGTCGCAGCATGTATGAGCGCGCTCACGCTACTCGGCCCCGCCATAGCATCAGGTAACCACTCCATAAACGGCAGCTGAGCGCTCTTCCCGAGAGAACCTACGTACATCAGGATGAGGGAAGCTAGCAGGAACTCGCCCGGCGCGTTAGGGGTGCGATCCGCTAGCTCCGCGAGGGACGCGGTCCCAGCGATTACGACAAGCGCTAGCGCCCCGGTAACCATAAGCGTGTCCGCTAGCCTAGTAACGAGGAACGCTTTAAGCCCGCAGTGGGATGGAGGGTACTCTTCCGGAGGCTCCCCAACCCAGCGGGTAGCGCGGTCCTCCTCCCTATCCTGGTACCAGTAGCTTATCAAGGCGAAGCTGCATATGCCAACCACCTCCCAGCCCACGAGCATCGCTACAAGGTTCTCGGAGAGCACTAGAAGCTCCATCCCGCCGACGAAAAGCAGCGTAAGCGTCCAGTATCTCGTGAAACCAGGATCGCCTCGCATGTAGCCTAGCGAGTAGATGAACACTGCGAGAGAAACCCACGCTACGACGATCGCTAGCACTAAACTAAGGGAGTCAAGGAGCAGGCTGAACTCCACGCTCCCCAACTCAGGTAAACTAACCCACCTCCAGCGCAGGACACCCTGCATACCGGTAAGCGGCAAGGCGAGTGAAGCCAATGCAGCGACCAGGCACGCTGTTACGGCTGCGCCACCCCTCAACCGAGAATTCAACCTAGCTAGCGCTGGCTCAAGCAGCGCTGCGACCGTGGGCGCCGCCCACACACAGTTAACCCACTCAAGCACGCTTAACCACCCAGCTCGCCGGAGAAGCGGAGGAGCTAGAGGTTGCAGTATTTGACATTATAAACGCTCCTTTTCCTGCAGCAATTCGGCTAAGGCTTTCCCAGTAAAGCCCGCGCACCAGCATGCACCCCTTCCACTAGAAAACCGGGATAGATGGACGCTGCTATCACAACCGCAGCGAGAACTGCTTCGGAGAGCAACATGGGTAAGGGTGCGTCCTTAGTCGCGTACCCCCTTCCCTTGAATACACGATATGCAAGGTAGGCATAGTAGCCTGCCGCTAAGGCGAAGTTCGCCTCTAGCACAGCTAGCACCGTTAGTGCTACGGGATCTCCAAGCCTATAGGCTAGCCCAGCCGTGATAAGGGCCTTTCCGTAGAAGCCGACCATCGGAGGTATCCCTGCTAGGTTTAGGAGAGCTACTAGCGAAAGGGCGCCTGTAATAGGCATCCTCCTACCATAACCTTCTAAGCTCGTGAAAAGCCTGCTCCCGCTCGCCTGTATGGCGTTGCCGAGGCAGAGGAAAAGCAAGCTCTTCCCAAGCGAGTGGTTAACCAGATGAACGAAAGCGCTTGTTAGCGCGTTAACCGCTACCTCTGCGGCTCCAGCAGCCATAGCCCTGTAGCTCGCTCCAACGCCCACAAGTATGAACCCTACATTCGCTATTGTCGAGTAAGCCAGGAATCTTTTCGCGTCGAACTGCACAAGAGCTGCCGCACTCCCTACAAAGCACGAGAGAGCACCCAGTACCAGCAATGCATAGCCCACGCCGCTCAGCTGCGGCAGAACTCCGCGCGCTTAGACGCGATGCAGTACCTGCCTGTAGCGAAAAGAGCAACCGCCGCTACCGTGTAGGCGTTGAGGGAGACCATGGCGCGCCACTCTCTTCGAAAATATGAGAAACTGCGACGAGTATTGCGACCAGTAGGAGCACTTGGGCAAGCAGCTCCGCCCACCTTGCTAGCGCGCTAGCACCGAATCGCTCCGCGTTGTAGCGCGGCGAGAGAGCGGCTAAAACTTCTATGTCGCAAGCGTTACAGGCACCTGTGTTGACGAGGAGCACCCAGAGGCTTCTCGACCTCGCCCATTTGACTAGCCTAGACGACACTCAGCTCACCGAAGCTAGCAAAGCTGCTACTAGTGCAGCGCAATACGCAAGAAGGAAGCTTCGCGCTGCGGAGTGCTCTGCGGGCGGGAGGGGTAAAAGGGAAAAAGCTAGCAGCATAGCAGTCACGTCGACAACAACGAAGAAACATATGTACTTGTAGAGCGTGATCCTCACAGGCACCCTTTCCGGCGGAAGGTTCTCGCCACAGGCGTAGGGCGAAAGCTCCTTCGCTCTTAACAGCTCTCGGGGCAAAGCGCTTGTGAAAAGCGTAAGCAGCCGCAACGGTGCTTAGCGATGCCAGTAGCAGGTACGCTACCTCCTCCACGCGAAGGTCTATTCGGCGCGGTTTATCAGCTTACCTTTCGAGCTCTCTTACAAGTTCCTCGAGCCTCTCCCTCACCGCTTCGAGCTTGCTCCGCTCCTCCTCAAGCTCCTTCCTGAGCCTCTCTCGCTCCGCTTCGAGTTCGCGAATCTTCGACTCGTAAGCTGCTTTGATTTCGCTCTCTGGCACAAACCTGTCGATCTTAGGTTCCCCAAATACAAGCCTCTGTCCTTCCTCGTCGTAAGAAACGTCAACGGATATTCTGATCAGGTCGCCCTTCCCGCAACCCATCTTGTTCACTACTATATCGTAGAGCTGCCTGTTAAACTCCGAAACGTCTCGAATGATAACCTCTCTTGGAGCGTACCCTTTAAATGCCGCGAGAGCTACGCGGCGTATTTTATCTGCGAAGCGAGCTGCCGGGATAATGCCGGTGCGGAGCTCAGCCGTCCTTGCCGCCTTGAGAGTAACACCTGTGTAGATCTGCTTGTATTCTTCTACGCGTGCCTCATCTCGAGCGATCTCCTCCTCGCTAGGCACGCGTATAAAAGCTGCAGAAATACTTATAAATCTTACCCCGGAAGAACTTATAACTTAAGCATCACCGCGATGCAGCGGCTCCTCGCGAGCCCCTTCGTCGACTGCCACCACCCAGGCTCTCTTTGCACCCGCCTTCAGCGCAGCCTCGGCAACCCTCGTCCCTTCCTCCTCGCCCACAAGCGCAATTAGAGCCCCACCTAAGCCGGCGCCGCTTATCTTCGCGCCGTAAGCGCCGGCTTCTAGCATCGCGTTCCTAATCTCTTCAAGCTCGGGTAGGCTGACTTCGTAAAGATCCCGTAGCAGCTCGTGCTGCCTGTTCATAACAGCTCCAAGAGCTTCCTGGAAGCCAGCTCCTAGCTCGGTGCCGACTTCCTTCAATTCGTCCGGGAGTAGGGAACCTTCCCTGATCAGTTTCAGAGCGATCACCGTTGAGCGGTGCATGAGAAGGGTGAACCGTATTCTATCGGCGGCTTTCGGATCGATCCTGGAGAGGTACGGCTCGAGAACCTCCAGCTTAAGCTCCTCCCATTTCGGCTCCCAGTACCTCTTGCCGAGAAGCGAACGCACCTCTGCTGGGAGATCCTCCAGCTCGAGAAGCTGTGTTAACCCTTGCTCAATTTCAGCCTGCCTGACGGGGTGTATGGCAGCCACCCTGTGTTTTATGCCAGAGTCCGCAATCACGAGCTTCAAACCCTCCAGGGATAGCTCTTCAACCCTATAAGGGGGGCGAGTGCGTAGGAGTATGGCTCTGCCGTAAGCCGAGCCGTACTGGTCGAGCCTCCCGCAGGGGATACCCATGATAGCGTTCTCTGCCTTGAAGGCCAGCTCCGCCAACTCGCTCTTCTCCAGCTCCAGTCCGTAGTACGAATCTAGCAGTTTAAGGAACGCTACCTCTAGCGCCGCGCTGCTCCCGAGACCGCCTCCCGCGGGCACGTCGCTGTCGATAACCACTTTGAGACCATGCTTGAGCTCGTAACCGTACTCCGAGAGCGCGATCACGCAGGCTCGCAGGTAGTCCCCAAACCAACCTCTACCCCTCAGTTGCGGCTTTAGGGGGAACCTATCTTGGAACTCCCGCCCCTCGCGCCTGAGGTTTAGGCTTACCACCTCGAATCCGTCAGGGAGCTTGGATACTGCAGCTGCGTAGGTTCTGAGGTTGACCGCAACGGGAACGACGGGAAGCCCCTTGTAATCTTGATGCGTGTTCAAGAAATCTGCTCTACCGGGTGCCGAGACCACCTTCAAGGGCCTGCCAAACTCCCCCGCTATACCCTTCACGATCGTTTCGGCGCCCCTCGGAGCTTGGAGACCGCTCACGACGGGATTTTACGGTAAACCCATATATATTCCTTGGTGATGATCCCGCGATGCGCGCGCTAGTTACGGGGGGAGCCGGCTTCATAGGAAGCCATCTTGTTGAGCGGCTTCTGGCAGAGGGGGTTGAGGTTCTGGTAATTGACAACTTCAGCAGCGGCCGAGTGGACAACCTGAGCGGCTCGATCGGCAACCCACTTCTCAAGGTTGTAAGAGGAGATGTGCGGGATCGCGCCTTACTCGAGGAGAACATGGAGGGGGTTGAGGTCGTTTTCCACTTCGCGGCTAACCCTGAAGTGCGGGTGGGCGATCCCAAAGAGCACTTCGAGCACAACATAATGGCGACTTTCATGCTTCTCGAGGCGATGAGAAGGAAGGATGTTAGCGGGATCGTCTTCGCATCCTCTAGCACGGTTTACGGCGAGGCCGGAGCGCTACCGACACCTGAGGACTACGGGCCTTTGAAGCCGATTTCCGTCTACGGAGCCTCTAAACTGGCATGCGAAGCTCTGATTTCTTCCTACACGCACACCTACAGCTTCAAGGGCGCAGCGCTCAGGTACGCGAACGTTGTAGGCCCTCGCAACAGCAAGGGCGTGATTTACGATTTCGTGAGAAAGCTATTGGGAGACCCGAGACGCCTTGTGGTACTCGGCGACGGAACTCAGACGAAATCTTACATTTGGGTAGAAGACGCTATCGACGCTACGGCCACCGTTTGGAGGCATTTGAAGGGGGGCTTCGAAGCGTTCAACGTGAGTTCGGAAGACGCAATACCGGTGAGCAGGGTCGCTGAATTGGTCATTGAGGAAGGTGGACTCAAGGGTGTGAAGGTAGAGTACACAGGCGGCGTGATGGGTGGGCGAGGATGGGTGGGCGACGTGAAGGTTATGCACCTGGATGTGAGAAAGCTGAAATCCTTGGGGTGGAGGCCGAGGTACAGGAGCGAGGAAGCCGTCCGCTTAGCGGCTAGGCACTATTGGACCTTAGCCGCAAAGGGATTAATCGAACCCATGCTCCAGTGATCATGCCCTCGTGGAGCATCCACAGGTTCTACGCGGAGAAATTCGCGAGAGAGCTAGGCATTGAGTGCTCGTGCGTCGGTTTGATCGACCGCTTAGTAGACGATCCAGGATCCGCCCTCCCCTCGGTGCTGGAGGAGGTGCGTCGAAGCTCTAAGCTCCTTGCGCTCATGCTTCACGATGAGGTTGTGAGGCCTGAGGACCCCATCGCGGTGCACGATTGGGGGGCCTGGAGAGGCTTTCGAGCTTCGGTGGACGCTTTGAGACGTGTCGCGGAGGCCGTCGCCGGGCGGACTGGCCTCCTGATGGTCGACCTTCACCTATCCGTAGACTACGCGTGGAAGTGGGGGTTAGACGGCTACGCGGCGTGGGCCGAAGAGCTGGGCATCGCCGCAGAAGTCAGAAGCTACGTTGTTAAAGAATTCGCTAACCGTGCCTCGCAGAAAACTTTTGGGGTAGAGCGCAAGCCCTAACGGGGATGATCAAGGAGGACTGGAAAAAGCTGTGCGAAGAAGTGGTTCAAGCCAAAGGAGTTAGCAGGGAAAAGCTCATTGAGGAACTTAAGCTTAAACTGGTTCGCGAGATTGCCGGAGCCGAAATCCTCCGGTTGTCGGACTGGATCTCCAACTTCAACACCGTCATCGAGCAGCTCTCAACGACCTTGGGTGTTAAGGGCGTCGTTTTCCCAAAGGAGTTTAAATCCTTCGTGGAAGACCCCGAAGCTCACCTGCGCAAGAAGCTTTTCATCTACGCGCACGACCTTGCGAGAGGTAGGCTGAAACCCGAGGAGTTTTACGCGAAGGCGTGCACCGCCCTAAAAACTTCGCTGCTAACTAACGGAAGGGCATTGTACCAGTCGTGGGTCTACGCGGTTCTCGTCCTCCACATCGCTAAGCGCGGGTTCAGGCTAGTTTACCCCGACGATTTGTACTTGCACCTGGAGCGCTCCGGCCGGCAGCGGACCGGCACGATACCGCCAAACGCCGTCCTCTCCGACGGGTACAGGGCCTTGAGCCTCTTCCTCGAGGCGCCTCGACCCGTAGGCTGGGAGGACAGCGGAGATCTAGCAAGAGCTTGGAGGCTCTATGTGGCGCTTAGGCCTGACATCCTAGCTTACGGGGGCAGGGTCCTCAATATCGTCGCACGGGACGGCGAGCCCCCGGTGCTGAGACCGGGTGTTATAGTGGAGTGCAAGGAGCTGGAGGATTGGTACAAGAGAGCGAGGGAGCTGAAGGGTCCTATCACAGGCCCCATTAGCGCCGAGGAGTGGAGGGAACGCTGGATATCAGGGCTTCACGCCGGTTTAGCCGAAGTTCTCAACATCGAGGCTGGCGACCTAACAGCCAAGTTGAAGGAGCGGAGAGGCTTGAGGCTCCGCGACCCGCAGATAGCCGTGCTCTACAAGCGCTTCTACGAGCCTAGAACGATGGTGCTCGTCTCGAGAGCCCCTATGCCCAGCGACGTCAAGAAGTGGCTGGAGAGGGAGGGTATACACGTTATCGACAACGTCGGTTTCAATGTTGAAGCACTTGCGCCCATCGCGGATGTCTTAGAGGAGGAAGCGCGTCGCGAGTACGCGGGAGTCGACTTTGTCGAGCTAACGCCTCGCGCTAAGGAGCTGCTGAGGACGGTGGCCCTGATGGCGAGAGAGAAAGGTTTGGAGGACGCGCCCCCTCGGCTTATCGAGCACGCGCTCGAAAGCCTCGCGTCGTTAATGGCCGGAGCGCGGGACCGCGAGCAGTCCGAATAGCGCGTTCACGTTGAGTTCAGCCGCCACCACTGGCTTCTCCAACCCCCAGTTGACGAGCACCTGTGGGTGCACTTCACCCACGAAGCCTGCGTTCACCCCTTCGACCTCTACTGTTGCGTAGCGCCCTCCTATGAAGGTGGGATGCGCGCTCTTGACAAGCTTGTAGCGCAAACCCAGTAGCTTCATCAGGGAGTCTATCACCGCGTGCATGTCAGTCAAGGTGACCTTGCTGTCGCAAATCGCCATCGCGAGCCTCCTCTCCTCTCTAACAGAGTTCTCGTACCGCTCGTCCACCAGCACTACGTCGCCGCACTCGAACACCTTCTGAGGGTAGTCAGCGTGCTTGCTCTTGGACAGAACCTGGAGCAGCTGAGGGGTCAGCCACGTTCTAAGACAGGAGTACTGGGACTGGCGCGGGTTGAGCACTTCGACTGTGGTGACCTCGGGTGCGCCAGTTAAACCGTAGAGAACTTCCTTGCTGGTCAGCATGTAGTTGAGTACCTCCTGGAAGCCGAAGCCAGCTACCAGCTCCCTCAACTTCCTGCAGAACAACTCAAGCCGGTCCTCTCTGCCGGCGTGCTGGGGCGGCATGAACTCAGGGACGAGCTTATCCAACCCGTAACCCATCGCAACGTCCTCCACCAAGTCGATGGGATGGAGGACGTCCAACCTGTAAACTGGCACGAGCGCTTTCACAGTAGTGCCAAAAGCCTCCGCGCCCAACCTCATGCGCTTCAAGCACTCCGCTGCCTCTTCAGCTGTCAAGCGAACTCCGACAACTCGCTCCACAAGCTCCACGTCGAACTCAACGCTCCCGGGCTCCAAGCTCAAAAGCCAAGAGCCTTCATCGGAGAGCACCTCAACGAGCCCGATCTTCTCTCCTCGCTCAGCCAGTGCAGTGGTGACAACGGCCAGAACGTCCTCCGCCGCCTTCCTATCCGTCGCGGTTACATCGATTAGGATATCTCTAGTGCGCTCAGTTACCCTTGTTTCCTCGCTGTTGACTATAGGTGGCATCGAAAGAACCCTACCTCTGCTATCGAGGAGGAGGGGGTACCTTTCCTTACCAGCGAGGAGATGCGCGTACTGGACTCCCTTGGGGTGACGCTCTAGGATCTTCCTCAAGCTCATCTCCTCCTCGAAGTCTAGAGGGACGAACCTGTTACTATCGGGGTCCGCTTCGACGTACCGGACTGGGAAGGTGACTTTAGACAGATCGTAGACGCCGATCGATACTCGCCTGCGGTCCCTACCGTACGTCGCGTGCAGCTTTTCCTGCAGCTGCATGACCTGAACGATCGCTTCATCGTCGAGCGAAAGGCCGTGGACGGTCGCTAAGAGTATGTAGGGCCTGTATGATGGCCCCTCGTTGAACGCCTTACCCGAGCGCTCCACATGAAACGTCCTTAAGCCCAGCTCAAAGCCGAGAAGACCTCTAAGCGCCCGCGCGAGGCCTTCCGCGGAGAAGAGATCCGGCCTGTCGTGCGTAGCTTCGTACTCAACGTAACCTCCTTCCACGCCTTCTACTTCGCACTTCAACCGCGGCAACAAATCGCTCAACGTTTCGACATCAAGCTCCTCACCGACGAGGCGGCTCACATCGTACAAAGCCACCCGGCACACGGGCATTGCTCACCACCTCAGCTGGGGGCTCCAGCCCCTTAGGAACTCCAAGTCCTGAGAAAAGAGGAGGCGTATGTCATCCACGCCGAGCGCAGCCATTGCGATCCTGTCAATGCCTATGCCCCAAGCCGCCACGTTCGACTCCTTCACCCCCAGCGGTCTTAGCACCTCAGGCCTGAACATTCCTCCGGGGAACACCTCCATCCAGCCTAGCTTCTCGTGCTTTATGTAACCTTCCACGCTGGGCTCTGTGAAGGGGAAGTATGCAGGCTTGATTTTCACGGGACCCAGCCCGAGCGCGTGGGCAAGCTCGTGGAAGAAACCAATCAAGTGCCTGAGCGTTACGCGTCTGCTTACAATTATTCCCTCGAGCTGGTAGAACTCCATGCTGTGCTTTGCGTCCAAGTTCTCGGGCCTGAAGACCCTGTCGAGCGCGAAACATCTGTACTCACCGTCGCCCCTCGCGTAGAGGGTTCTCGCCGAAACTGCTGTCGTCTGGGTCCTCAGCACGAGCCTCAAGGCCCTGGAGGGGTCCCAGCGGTAGCCCCAACCTCTCGACCCTGTGTCTCCACCGCTCTCGTGAACCACACCGACCCTCTTCAGCAGCTCCTCAGGGGCCTTCCCCGCGGTCGGGTTCTTGAGGAAAAACGTGTCGTGTATCTCCCTTGCCGGGTGGTCCTGGGCTTGAAAGAGAGCGTCGAAGTTCCACAGCTCCAGCTCAACGTGCGGTCCCTTCATCTCCTCGAAACCCATAGATACCAAAAGCTCCCTCACGGCGTCGAGGAATTCGAGATAGGGGTGCTTCCTACCCGGGTAAACCCGTGGAGGCGGGACCGCTAGGTCGTACTCTTTAAAGACCGCCCGTTTCCACTCGCCGCTCAGTATTATCTGAGGAGTCAAGGCGGTTACCAGCTTTGTTGATGAGACCCTGCCCTCGGCTAGAGCCCTTCTACCCTCTTCAGTCAGCGATACCAGGATCTCCGTTGCCTTCCTTGTGGTTACAAGCTTCCTTCGCTTCAGGGTCTCTAGCAGCCCAGGGCTACCCTCCTCGCCTCTTGCGATAGAAGCTAGGCTTTCCCTGAGAGCTTTAGCCTCGTTCAAAGCCCGTTTGAGGGAATCCTTACAGCTGGCTGCCACAACCCCGTTCCTCACGACCACTGCACCAGCTCTAGCCAAGTGCATGATACCCAGCCTAGCCTCCCCTTCCTTCAGCTCTAAACCGAGAGAAGCAGCGCGAAGCGGCAGCTCGTCTAACCGCACACTCTCCACTTTCTCGAGAACAGCAGCCACCCTCTCCTCCGGCAGCATGGTCGAGAGGTAGCTAGCGCCTTCCTCAGTCAACTCTAGCTTCTCAACCTGCCGCTTCTCAACGGTAATCAACCCTAGAATCCTAAGCTCCTCGATAGAACGCATCAAGTCCTCCTTCCTCCTACCCAGTAGGCGCGCGATCTCGGATATTTCGCGGGGCCCTTCTATGCAGAGCTCGAGAATGCGCATCTGAACCTCTTCCACCGTTAAAATTGGAATTGGCGCATCCTGCACCCCCGCCACTAACCCGCTGACCATCAGGCTTTTTAAACCTTTAACCACCCAAACAGCAGCCGATGAGGAACACACACCCTTTAGCGAGCGATGAAGGGAGTGGCCAGGGCTGAGGCTTTGAGCTCACGTTTGGGGATTAAAGGGGGAAAGATTCCCATCAGCACCTCCATCAAGTGGCTGACGATAGCGCGCGATTCCTTCCCCCCTTTAGCATGCTGCGCCGGGACCGTTAACCTCGCCCTTAAACGACAACGCTCTTTCCACGGCGCGCGCTCCGGATTAAAGAGCCATCTCCATTTAAGCTTTCCGTACAAGAGCGCCCCCCTTTACACCCCTCCACCCCTTATAGCTGGGTCGCTCGTAGCGCTGCTTGATGAGAGCGCGCTCCTTAGATGACGTTAGGGTGAGAGTGCTCCAGGCGCTCGCCTCGACGAAGAGCTTAGACGGGAAGTGCACTGTAAACGCCGCCAGGTACCTGAAGTACGCCAACCGCCCTGCGCGTTAAAAGACGATGGACACGGCGAAGTCGCGATGGCCTGTAACTCCTAGACCTGGACAGGTGGAGGTTGCTGGAGAGCTTGCCAGGCTTATCGAGCAAGGTCATAACGTACTTTTTTCCGCCCCTGTAGGGTGGGGTAAGACTCACACCGTTATAGCGGCGCTAGTAGCGGCAAAGGCTCTGCCCGCACTCTGGCTGGTAAGATCCCTTGCGCTGGGTCCTCGCATAGCAGAGGACGCAGCCCTTTGGCAACTCTTTTCGTTCGTCGCAGCTGGTAGAGAGAAGACCTGCTTGCTGTGGGAAAGCCTAGGGGAAGCGGCTCATGATTACTGTCGCAGTTTTAAGTACAAATGCCCGTTTGCGAAGCTCCCTCGCGAATCCCCTCTTTTTGCTGATTGGCAAAAGCTCGTGGCTAAAGGTAGAGAAGAAGGTTGGTGTCCATATTTCGCTCAAGATTTAATAGAGTCCGACGTACTTATTCAAAACTACAACAGAAGAGCGAGAAGATACTTCAGTGCTGTAATCGTTGACGAGGCTCACAATCTGTCCCTCCCGGACGAGCGGACACTACGCATTGCACACATAGCGGAGGCGATCGCCGCCGTACGCGAAACCGGCGGCAGCCAGCGCCTGCTTAGCGCCTTAGAGCGCATGATGCGTGCTGTGCTAGTTTACTCTGAAAGAGCGCTCGACGTGAGAACTTTCTTGAATGAGGAGGAAGTTTACGAACTACAGTTACTCTATTACCGTTCTCTTGAGGAGCGTGACACGCGTTTAAAACCTTTAATTGAAGTTATTCGAGCGACAGCTGTTTACATTGAAGGAGAGAAAATCATGATATACAAACCTCCACGAATCCCAGCTTTTAGGCCGGCTATACTTGTAACTGCGACACCTCTTTCTCCCATCCCTTTCGAAGTGGACGCCGAGATAAGGATCCCATGGGAAGTGAAACCGAAATCGCTGATCATCGACGGCGTGACATCGAAGTTCGATGAATTCGACTCTAAAATGGCTATAAATTATAAGAAGCTTTTAATAACTTTGTCTAACAGGTTCCGGAGGATCCTGGTGTTCGCTGCGAGTGAACGTGTAGCGCGCGAATTGAGGAGCTGGGTGAACTACGAGGAGACTACACCCCCTCCCGATTGGGAGGGGCTCCTAATGTTAAGGGCACGCGGCCGCTACGCTGAAGGCGTAGACTTGCCTGCAGAATGTGTCATAATGGCTGGCGCGCCCTACTTGCCCCCCGAGGTGACCGATAGGTTAGCGAGAATGTACAAAACGTTGGGCTTCAAGGACCCCTTGCGCTGCGCCATCGATCTCCCCATGCTCACGGTCACCCTACAGTGCGTGGGAAGGGCGTGGAGAGACCCCTCAAAACCGCCGCTAGTAGTGCTGGCTGACTCGCGGTACGAAAAGTACCGTGACGAGCTAGCAAACTACTTCGAGATGGTTGAAACGGGCGGATCGCCTATCTAACCTTCTTCGCTCCCTCTTCCAGCGTCCTGTAGTAAACCTCCTTGTACCTTAGCCTCGAAGATACCTTTTCGGCGCAAGCCTTCACCTCCTCGCTCGGTGTAGCTTTGCGCTTAGCGTAGTCGCCGCGCACCCCCTCGTAAGGTATGAACTGCTGCACGACGTAGACAACCCTTTTCCCTTTCTCGACCACCCACTCCAACTCGGCTGCCGCCTTAAACGCATCCTCGCAGGAGACTAGGCCCGGCACCAGCGTGGTTCTCAGCTCCAGGAAAGGGACTTTCGCTGCTACTTCCACGCTCTTTCTCACCCTAGTCACAAGCTTTCGAGCTAGCTGCTCGCTGGTGCCTGTAGCTCTCGCGTAAAGCGCGGGATCGCCGAGAGGAGCTTTCACGTCGATGGCCACGTGGTGAAGGAAGGGGGCCAACTCTTCTAAGGCTTCAGGCATAGTGCCGTTCGTGTCGAGGCTAAGCGGTAAACCTGTTTCCACGCCCACCCTCTTGAAGAGAAGTACGAGAGGTTTCAGCTGGAGTGTTGGCTCGCCCCCCGTAACGTGGAACACATCGATGAAGGGTTTAGCACTCTTCACGGCCTTAACTATTTCCGAAACTTTTACGGCTCTGGCCGCGAAGCCCTTGGCCAAATCGGCGTTAGAGCACCAAGGGCACTTGAGGTTGCATAGTGCGAGCCAGAGCGTAAAGGAGGGGTTTTCGAGGACATCGACTAGGCTTACCTCCTTCCACCCTCCGACGAGCAGCTCGGGGTCTTCACTCGCCGATGGAAGCATACTGCTTTCTCAGCTTGAACTCCGCCTTCTTACCCGGGTTCCACTGGCGGACCGGCCTGTAGTAGCCAACAATCCTGCTCCACACTTCCGCGTCGGATCCGCACTTGGGGCACTGCCAGTAAGTGCCAACTGCCCTCCACCTGCACTTCCTGCACACGCTGATCGTGGGAGTTATCGAGAAGTACACTACCTTTGTGTTCGTCGCGATCCTGCGTACTAGGCTTTTTAGCGCCTTCGGGTCCGGTTGCTCGCTAAGGAACAAGTGCATCATCACGCCGCCGGTGAACTCCTGCTGAACCTCCCCTTCCCAAGCCGCGCGCTGGTGGATCGGCACGTCCGCGTAGTAGGGGACCGCGCTGTTGCTGTAGAAAGGCGCGCTTCCATCGCTGGGTATTAGCACATCTTCTCTCTCCTTGAAGAGCTGGCGGTCAGCGAATGCCAGTTTGTAGCCCGTGCTCTCGCCCGGCACCTCCTCCACGTTGTAGAGGAAGCCGTCCACCTCCTCGCACTCCTCGGCGAACTCCCTGACAAGCTGCACCATCCTCTTCTCCACCTCGATCGCCTCGCGGATGCTCCTCGCAGAGCCTTCTATCCAGAGCTTGGGATCCCTCAGGAAGTTAGCCGCAGCCTCCGGCAGCCCGATGAGCCCGAAAGTATTGAAGTGATGGTTGAAATGCCCCAGGTATATTTTAGCGATGGGCATGAGCCCAGACCTCAAGCTGCGCTCGTACCTAACCCTCCACGCAAGCAGGACCTTCCGGGCGAGCTGCAGCCTTTCTTTGAGAAGCTCCTCGAACACGCTCCACTCGCCCTCGCTGAGCGCAGCGATCCTCGGCAAGTTCACCGTGACAACACCTATGCTGCCGGTAGCGTCGGGTAGCGCCCATATGCCGAAGGCTTTCCCACCCTCTCTCGCCTTGAGGAACCGCCCGAATGCATCTTCCTCGTCGGCGTAACTTAGCTTCAACCCGTGGTTCACCACGTGGTTCACGTCGATCGTCAAACGGCAGCACATCGCGTAGAGGGCTTCGACATTGCTCGCGTACCCGTTGAGCAGGTAGGCGCTACCCCTGCGCGCCAGCGTCTCGAATATCAAGTCGGTCAGCTCCCCCCACCTCCTCCCCTCCCAATCGAAGTCTTTAGTGAGCATGAGCGTGGGGATAGGGAACGTGAAGGGCTGGCCCACAGCATCGCCCTCCAGGTAGAGCTCGAACAGCGCCTTAGAAACCTCGAACGCCTCGCCCAGGTAGTCGCCCAGAGAGCCAGCCTTCTCGCCCCCGACGATCGCGTCGCCCTCCAGCATGTCCCTACTGGTGTCGAGCACTAGCGTGATGTTCGTGAAGGGAGACTGATAACCTGCTCTCGCCGGGTAGTTCAGCTCGAAGAGCATCGCCTGGAGCGCCTGCTTGACCCTATCGTGGCTCAACCTGTCGCGCGCCACGAAGGGAGCCGTGTAGAGATCGAAGGCGCTAGTCGCCTGGGCGCCCGTGAACTCCTGAGCTGCCATGAAGAAGAAATTCGCGAGGTGTGATACCGCGGTGTCGAAGTGCCTAGCCGGCCTGCTCACCACGCTAGGAGTCTTCAACCCCTTCTCGAGAATCCTCCTGTAGCTCCAGCCGATGCAGTAGGGGATCCAGAGGGAGTCTGGGAGCTTGTGAATGTGAATATTCCCCCTATAGTGGGCTTCGACAGAATCGGGAGGCAAGTAGCTACTGAGCACGCTCGGCGTCTCCACGAGCTTCTCGAACAGGTAGTTGCGGAAGTTGCTGTAGCTGAAGTTCGTGTTCGCGTTCTCGACTATCTCCCAATCTGCCCGCTTTAAGTAGGACTTCTCCAGCTCTTCAACAGTTTCAACCCGGGTCTTTGCTAACATCTCGCTGCTGACCATACCACCTGCGAGTTTACTATGTCATAGCCGGGGGATTTAAGCGCGGCTGTGTGTTGCCCGAAAGTATTCGAGGGCCGCATTACGTTTAAAGTTCTCCGGAATGCCGGCAGGGCTAAACGGCGTCCACGCGGGCTCTCACTTTGCTCGAACTCGGTCTTCGGTTAGAACGCGATTCCAAAACCTCTTCGACAGCAGTCGAGCAGTACGGTAGGAACAGTAGCTCCCGTGTCACTCGCTCCGCTAAAGCCTTAAGCTCCTCAGCTCTACTCGGAGGCAGTATCGCGCTCAGCTTGACGCCCGGGCAGTTGCGCTCAGCCCAGGGGTGGACGGTAAGCCTCCCGCTCGAGAAAGCGAAAGGGAATAGCTGGCACACA
>Ga0185307_1001063_pt1 | contig 15944 bp, 16 predicted proteins | sample LHCtaG_FD_128010 | JGI IMG/M metagenome (GOLD analysis project Ga0185307, IMG submission 128010) | Hot spring microbial communities from Little Hot Creek, USA to study Microbial Dark Matter (Phase II) - LHC4sed_matched (SPADES... | ecosystem: Environmental > Aquatic > Thermal springs > Hot... | reverse complement strand
CGTCTTGCCCGTTGAGAAACGCGGCGTCTCCTCCTTCTGGTTCGCGCCGTGGGATACAATTGTGACGTGGACCGGCGTAAAAGAGATTATTGTAGATATGTTTCGCAGGCCGGGATACGTACATAGACTCATTGATAGAATGGTTGACGCATGGCTGCATAGATTGAATCAATATGAGAAACTCAACCTGTTAAGGGATAACCTGATGAAACTGTGGGGGGTGGGCGCCGCTCAAGTTTTCGCAGCTATGTCTCCAGCCATGCATGAAGAGTTTGCGTTGAAGCATGAAAGACGCTGGTATAATCGGTGGGGGCTTAACTATTACGGTTGCTGTGAGCCATTGCATCATAAAGTTGATGTTTTGAGGAGAAACATACCTAGGCTACGTAAGATTTCAATGAGCCCATTCATAGACTTCGATAAGGCCGTTGAAAACGTTCGGGATGAATTCGTATTTGCTTGGAAGCCAAACCCGGCGGTTCTAGCCGCTTCAAATTGGGATCCTGAGGCAGTGCGGAGAGACATGAGGGAGAAATTAAGGAAGGCCAGAGAATTCAATTGCATATTGGAAATCCATATGAAGGATATAAGCACCGTAAAATATCAGCCTCAACGCTTATGGGAGTGGGCGCAAATAGCCTTTGAAGAGGCTGAGAAATACATGTGAAATCTTCAAAAGTATTCTCTGCTCGCTGAAAGATCTTTCCTTTTGCCGCATCTGGGGCACGCGAACGTCGTGAAGGGGATCTTGAAGGTGGTGTTGGCGCGGAGCGACTTTATTGGACTCGCCCCCATTAGGGCGTCTTTGATCCCGTAGACTTCTATGGTCTTATGCTCCCTATTGTAGCATATCGCATGCTTGGTCCTGCATTTCTCGCACGTGAAGGAAACTATGGCTTCGGCGGGGGCGACGATGCTCTTAACAGTCTCTTCAATGGTTTCCTCACCTGCGGGTCTCTCAGCCTTTTCCTCCAATCCTTTAACCTCTTCCTCTTTTCCACATGCTCCTCCTTTGCAGCCTCCCTTTAGCCTCTTCCTCAATGCCGTCTGCATCCCACCTATCCGCATGCTCCATCACCTTAAGCATAAAGGCTGAGACCGAATTATCCAGGATCTTGAAGAGGCGGAGCCTGCCGGACCTCTTCTCCTCGACGGCCCCAAGCGCGGACAAGATGCGTGGAACAGCAGTTATGAAGGAATGATGAAGAGAAACCTAAATAGGCGGGAAATATATTTGAGTGGAAGCTATAAATGAACGTGAAAACTTAAACTATCCTATGAATGGTGGAGAATGCTCGATGGAGATTGGTGATCTTAAGGCTAAGATTCTTGCCTTGCTTAAGGAGGATGAGGAGTTTCGGTATGCGGTAGCGGGCTTGCTCGGGCTTGATGAGATACTCCGCCGGCTCAGCATACATGATGAGAAGTTTAATGAGGTTCTCCGCAGGCTTGATGTGCATGAGGAGAGGTTTAATGAAATACTTCATAGGCTTGATGTCCATGATGAGAAGTTTAATGAGGTTCTCCGCAGGCTTGATGTGCATGAGGAGAGGTTTAATGAGGTTCTCCGCAGGCTCGACATGCACGAAGCTGAACTCGTCAAGCTTAGGGAGGACTTTAATAGAATGCTTGCCGTCATTGAGAGGATGGATTTGAGGCTTAGCAGGGTTGAGAGAACCCTGGAGAAGCTCACCATCGATATTGAGGATGAGGCGAGGTCTATTGTTAGACATAGGCTTGCTGAGGTAGGTATAAATGTGGATTTAACCTCCCTTACACTTCCAGATTTAGAGCTGAACATTTACGGCGCATCTAACAATATATGTGTCGTTGGCGAGGTAGCCGTCAGAGCTAATGTGAGGCTTATAAATGAGCTCCTGAATAAGGTTGAGAAGCTCAAGAGGGATTATCCGTGGATGATTAGGGATAGGTTGATCCCCGTCCTCTACGTCGCCCTGCCAATGGCAGACCTCGTAAGCGAGGCCAAGAACAAGGGAATATGGCTTCTAAAAGCTACTGAAGAGTTTTATAGGCCGAGTAACCTCACGCGTGAAAATTAGGCTTCAAGTTCCACACGCTCTCAGACAACTGCTGTTATCAAGGATCATTATGATTCCTCACCGCCTATACAACTAAAATCAGCTTTTGAAACATGGCAGAACTTCTAAATCCAACATCCTCCCTACCTAAAGGGGAAAGCTCTCAGTTGTAACGTTTAGAGGGCGGTTGAAGTCTTCTAGCTGAATTCGCAAATTGGCTGAAGGAGAAAAGTGGTGCAACCCTGAAATTGTTGAAGTGCCCACGCCTTGAGGACCTATCTAAGAGCCTACATTATCGTGGCGAAATACCTAAAACTTAGAGGCGTCAACGTGGCGAAGACCCTATTAAAACCTTATCCGCTGCATCCCCAGCCTTCAGAAAAAATAATATAATGGCATGCACATATGGAAGAAGTATATGTGGGGACGCGCGGTTTTTCATGAATCTTTCAAGCTTTAAATACCTCAGGTGGCAGCGCACTCTAACTCTCATATTAGTAATCACTTTATCCTCCATGCTTTTTTCATTAACTGCTCTAAGCCTATTGGGCTTCTACAGGGGCTTCAACACTTACTTGGGTGAGGGTGGGGATATTGTGGCTGTCTACGATAGGAGAAGCCGCACGCCCTTCACAGGGCTTGTTCCAGCTTACCTGGCTGAGAAGATAAGCGCCTTAAACGGGGTTTTAGCCAGCAGCCCCGAAGCCATAGCTCCATGCATTGTGAAGGGAGAAGCAATATTCCTGAGGGGAATCATACCTGAAGACTTCACGAAGCTAAACCAGATAACTATAATAGAGGGCAGCATGCTTGAGCTAGGCGACTTAAACTATGCGATTGTGGGTAGAAAACTTGCTGAAGGGCTCCATCTAAACATCAACGATAAAATGCTTGTTTTAGGCGTTTTAACAGATCGATATATGGAGCTGCAGGTTAAGGGGATTTTTGCTTCGCATTCACCTATGGATGACGAAATCTTAGCGCCCCTATACGTTGGACAGTGGCTGCGAGGAGCCGACTACGGCCACGTCACGCTAATAAGGTTTAAGATAGATAGAAACGCCATAACGCCCTCCCGGATTCTGGAGGAAATAGCTGGAGAAGCCTCTGAGCCGAGTCAGCCTCCAAGCACATCTCCAAGCCAGCCTCCAAGCATTACTCCGCGGATAATAGCGCGCTTTAAAATTGGAGATGTAGGGGTTGAGGAAGCATACAATTTTATGAGGAGCTACATGGATAGATATGGCTTAACGAGGGAGTCCCTGCTAATCCTCTCAGTCATGGTTTTCCTCTTCTCCGGAGCCAGCATAGTTGCAGCCTCCAAAACCATCATAGCGCAGCATAAAGGCGAGATAAATGTCTTAAGGTCTATAGGGGCGTCTAAAAGGCTTTTGAAGAGGGATATGCTCGTCAAGCTTTTACCGTGGTCGGTGGCAGCCTCATCACTAGGGTTCGCCATAGCCACAGTAGTCTTAATGATGATTCAGGGAAGCGGCTACATGCAAGTCCTATCACACACCGTTCCCCTCTTGATTGACCCAACTGTTATATTTTTAGGCTTCATCCTCGTCCTTCTGCTCGTTTCAATAAGCATCCTCAGAGGCAACTTCGAATGAGGAAATCCCTCTACATGATCATAGCCTTCTCAGCGGCCTTAGCCATAAGGCTTTATCCAATGTTCTTAAGCGGGCTGCCATTCTCCACCGACGCCTGGAGCCCCATTAAAAACGCCGAGCTCCTCTTAGAGCACACGCCGATAAGCTTAGACAGCGCTGTGATGGATGGATACAACTGTTATTGGCCTGCAAACAGCCTATTCGGCGCTGTTCTCTCCCAGGTCACGGGGCTTAAGCCTATGGCAGCCATGGCTTTCGGCGTCCCGCTGGCAGCAGCCCTAACCATCCCAATCTTCTACGCGCTAATGTATGGTGTAGGTGGGAGCCGTAGGCTGGCATTTTTCTCCTCAATTCTGCTTGCAGCCGCCTACTATCCCTACGCCCTCTTCACATCCGGGGTTACGAAGGAGACTTATGCGAACCCGCTTTACATGCTGTCCATTTTAATCTTTCTGAGGCGCGGGGAATGGAGGGGGATGCTGCTCTTCACGGTTGCTTCGCTAGCCTTGGTTATGGCTCACCACCTAACCACTTTAGTCGCCATAGCTGTCTTAACCAACATGTCCCTAGCCTCTCTTATTGCAAGCATATGGAGGGGTGGAAGCTCGAAGGGATCTAACTTCCTTCTCACCTCGATTCTAACGGCTGCGGCGGCACTATACTTTGGGCTTTACGCCTACAGGGGCTTTAAGATATCTGTTACGCCGAGCGACCTGCTTTCAGCAGCCTCCTACCAGATTCTCTCCTTCGCTGTAATGCTGCACTTAACATTTAAGCCTCAAAAAGCCTCCAGCTGGAGAACAATTCTCACGTGCATTGCGTCAGCCGCCATCGCCCTCCTCATAGTTTTCCTCTGCATAAAGAGGCCTATAATGCCTGACGCTCCAATCCTCCCAAGCCGCTACATACTGTACACTTCACCCTTCACCCTCACCTCTCCACTGATAGCTCTAGGGGTTGGAGAGCTACGCGGCGCGCAGGGCGGAAGAAGCCATGCGATCCTCTTCTGGCTTTCAACGCTTATTGGGCTTGAGGCATACGCTGTCTTCGGAGATTCCCCATTAGGCCTCACCCTAGCCTATAGAGCCCTAAACTTCCTATGTATACCGCTGATAATCCTCTCTGCATTTGGGCTTCAAAGGCTCTATGAAGCCCGCGGCTGCTTGCGGAGGGCAGCGGCAATAGCAGCCTTAATAGCCGTCGCAGCCCTAAACTCCTACAGCGTTTACGCATCAGTCTCCCTCCAGGAGCGCTACATGGGATACTTCTGGCTCTACACTCTACCGGAATACCGTGCGGCCGCATGGATTAAGGATGCGGCTGGCAACCTTACGGTTGCAGGCGACGTGAAAGCCTCCTACATGCTGAGGGACTACTTCGGCCTAAACGTTGATGAACTGCAGGGAATACAGTACTTGAGGGGGAAAACAGGCTTGAAACCGCAAATCCTATTCACCTACGAGCAGATGGCGAGGAACGGATACGTAATCTACGGAGGCCGCAGCCTTGATCTGCCTGAAAACTGGATGGAGAGAGCTCTCCAACTAAGCTTAGTATACTCTAATAGGGCTGCGTGTGTTTATGCCGGCTGACGGCGTCTTCAATAACCTTGGGGAAAAGGCTTAAGCGGGCTGCTCAACTCCATTCAGCGTTCAGGGCGCTGAGCTAAAAGATGCTTGGCAACCTTAAAATATAAGTTGCAGGTGAGAAAAGGAGGGGTGGACTCGCAGCGACACCGCCGCCAAAGCCTATGGAGGAGATAGAATTGGAAGGGAGCTTAAAGAAGTTGAGGGGGAGGAGCCTGAAAAGTAGGCCGAAACTGCTTTAAGATTCAAGTATATCTGTCAATGTGGATTGTTAAATACGCGTATTTGGGCGCTGAATTGCCTTGCAAATCGAGCTGGTTAACGTGTGGAAAAGCTACGGCGCGGTTAATGTGCTTAGAGGCGTAAACCTAAATGTTAAAGAAGGCGACTTCATTTCTATAAGGGGGAAGTCCGGCGCTGGGAAGACAACGCTGCTTAAAATTATGGGCTTGCTGGAGGCGCCGGATAGAGGTGAACTTAAGCTTTTCGGCAGGACGGTTAACGGGCTCAGCGACGATGAGAGGTCTGAGCTGAGGCTGCACAGCATAGGCTTCATATTCCAATTCTTCAATTTAATCCCCTCCCTAACTGTGTTGGAGAACATAGAGCTGCCTCTGGCTCTGGCTGGAGTGGGCGGGCGAGAGAGGAGGCGGAGGGCATATGAGCTCTTAGAGTACTTCGGCCTGAAAAGCCTGGCGGAGAGGTTTCCGAACACGCTGAGCGGGGGCGAGAGGCAGAGAGTAGCCGTAATACGCGCCTTAGCCAACAGCCCGAAAATAATCTTGGCAGATGAGCCGACGTCAAGCATAGACGACGAAAACTCCCAGCTGCTAATGGATCTGCTCAACGAAATAAACAGGGAGAGGAGGGCGACGATAATATTGACGACAACGGATCTCTACGAGAGGCTGCCAGCAAACAGAGACTTTGCTTTAAAAGATGGCCGCCTAATCGAACGTTAGAGGCAATTTCCGTAGTTAGGCCAGAACCGTTATTAGCCCCCCGGGCCATTTGGCTTAAGCGATTGTGTGCACGCGCAACTGCTTAAGCCTTCCTCCCCATGGAGGCGCAGCTACCGCTTTTCAACTATGGGAGTGTTGAAGATGCATTCCACCTTCACTTCACGCAGTCAAGAACGCATAGATTGGGGCGCCGAAGCCGCCTGGGGCCAAAAATCCATGGTTGAAGATGTTATCGGAGCAGGCCCTCAGCCCTTAAAGCAGGCGAAGATTGCTGGAACTGCGCTTAAGAGGGGCTGGGGGCGGATGAAGTGAGGCCTAGGTTAAATCGGTAGCGGGCTAGCTAATCTCGAAAGTGAAGCGACGATGATCGCTGCTTTTCTATCCATCAAGATTTCCATATTCTATTTTTTCTTTCTTCCAAGCCAGTATATTACTCCAGCTATTGCCCAGCAAATTACTGTGCTTATTGGTGTAAATGAGCAGTGGGCATAGTAGCCTAGAAGCGATGGCTTGCCGGCGGGTGCTGGAATTAGCGTGGATATTCCCAGAACGACGGCAACTACAATCCCAACCCAGTGATGCCGCTTCATTCCCCTTTCACTCTTTTTATTCACAGTATATGGCTTAAATAATTTTTCCCAGCATGTGGCAGGCGTCCATCTGGTAGCGTTAATAGGGGCTATTAACGCTGTAACCTCGTAGTCTATGATGCTATCCTTCACCTTAATCCTCTAAGGCTTTAACCTGCCTCTCTAAGTCATCTCTCTGCGCGCTTGATGAAGTCCTGGCAGAACCGTTGGAATCGCGGCAGATTGGTGAGGGCGGGCTTCCGGCGCCTGCATGTAGGTGCTTGCCGCCATATCTAGGGGCTCATTAAAGACTGCGATGGGCTCCTGCGTTTCCATTGCGTGGAGGAATCCATGTAAAATCCCCTTTATCGTATTTTAGCGTGTAACGGAATTTCGGTGAAATTTTAGGCGGATTTATCGGTAAATTGATGCCTATCTTGACAACAACCGCCGTTTTTTTCGCCTGTAAACCCTTGAATAGCGCTCTATAGTTTCCTACGCGTAACCTAAAGGTCTCTTCTTCACCTGCAGTCTTAGCGACGTCATGTCTAGCTGCCGGGGGATCCTCAAGCTGCTTAAGCTTGTCAACTATGCGCTTCTCCTCTTCAAGTTTCAGCTTCTTTAAGAAATCATATTTCAATCCTGTAGATGAGGGCGCTGAGCTCCGTCGAGCGGCGTCAACCCGATAAAGCGTTTATTCTCAACTATGCCGCCGGCTTCCTTTAACATTATGACTCCTCAGTGGTTAAGAAAACATCTTCGAGAAAAATCCTCAACTCATCAATCCAATTTCCTCAATCTTCTCCAAAAATGTTTCGCCAAAAAATCGCCAATTAGACATGGATATGGGCGATGCCGCTATGTTGCTGGAGGCGAGACTGCGGCGTCCCCCATGCTTAGCCCCCGCCACTTCACCCTGTAGCCGAGGGCGGTTATCGCTGCTATTGGGTTCGGTATACCGTAGGGCTTCAGGGCTTCAATGACCTTTAAAAGCGGGGCTTCGCCTGCCACGGCCTGCGTGAGCGTGCGCTTCACTTCACCCAGCATATTCTTCTCTATGAATGCTTCTCCGATTAGAATGTGGGTTTCAATTTTGCCCGCCGCCTTCCTCACAGCCTCCTCGGAGACGCCGTGGGTTTCCGCGAGCTCCTTCACGGTGACCACAGGCTTCTCCAGGGATAATTCCAGCCCAGAGGCTTGAGCCTCAACCTCCGCGTTGGCGAGCGGCTGAAGGCATGCTAGAATCTCTCTGACTGGGATCCTGCCCTTATAATATATTAGGCGGATGTTCGGGTTTGACTCCTTCAGCCTTTCAAGTCTGTCGCAGGCCAGCTCCTCGTCGACGGCCACTATGATGGGCGCCTTAACCTCGGTGAGCTTCTCAACCTTCCGCCTCAAGTATTCCCTCGTCCAGAAGCCTACAACCTCCATGTAGACTGTCCGCCCTCCAAAGCGGAAGGTGAAGTCTGGAATTATTACCGCTGAACCAGCTTCAACTGGCTCGGATTCCCGCCTGATCTCCCACATGGTTCTTAGGCCCCTGAACTGCTCAGCGAACTCCTCCTCTACGGCGCTGTCGTACTCCTCTGCAGCGTAGAGCTTCGGGAAAAGCCAGCCGTGTCTGCCGCCTTCTATTCTAAAGTTGAGCAGCCTGTTGGCGCGCAGGATCTTAGCCTCTATCCTCCAGAACTTGCCGCGCATTATTTCAGGCACAAGCTTGGCGAGGGCTGTGCCGTATCGTCTTGTCAACTTGAAGAGCGAGGTCGGCCCGTCAAGCCTCACATATATTATGCCCCCGCGCCTGTAGGCCGTGTACATGAGGCCGTGGAACTTGACGGCTCTGAAGATGCGCTGCCAGTTTCCGGAGGCAGTGAACTCCATTTCAGTCGAGCTGAAGAGCAGAGTCTGCGTTAAGCTGAGGTTGTACTGCTTGAGGAGCTCGATGGGGTTGAGGCTTGGGCAGGACTTAAGCACCTCCTCAGCGTCGAGGTCGGCGTACATTGACTCCTCAACTTGGTTGGGTGAGAGGTTAAGCGCAGAGGCGACCTCCCTAACTATCGCCTCCCTTTCCTCAGGCGATGTTGGAAAACCCCTTCTACTGGTTTCGGCGAAAAGCATGTGCCTAACCTTCAATGGGTCGGCGTGGGAGTTCGAGGCAAAGATGCAGGCTCGCTCAACAAGCGCCGCCAAACCCCTCACAAGCCTGTAGTCGCCGTAGGCGTCTTCAAGATCCTTAACCTTCTCCCTTATTGCTCCGCGCTTAAGGCCTACGGCGCCAGAATACGTGTTTATAACAGCTTCGGCTGCCGAAGCGTCCCTTTGGCTGAACTTCGAGTACTTCGGTCTAATCTGGTCCCTCCAGCGTTGGACTGTGAGGAGCTCAGTTGGCAGCATCTCCCTCACCCTCCAGCGCCTTCACAGTCCTCCGCCTCTTCCTGCTGAAGTCAACGTCCTTGGTCTCCCTTGAAACAACCTCGTATAGGACAGCTACTTTACCCTCAGTCTTCCTCAGAAGCCTCCCAAGCCTCTGTATAAGCTGGCGTGGGCTCCCCGTCCCGCTTAGGATTATCCCTCTACTGGCGTCCGGCACGTCTAAGCCCTCGTCCAGAACTTGACTTGTAACTATGGCGCGGTACTCTCCGCTTTTAAACTTCGCCAGTATGAGTCTCCGCTCATCATCAGGCGTCTTGTGGGTTATGGCCGGTATTAGGAAGCGCCTGCTTATGGCGTAGACGAGGCTGTTGTGCAGCGTGAATATCAGCGTCTTCTCATCCGACTCCTTCAGCTTCTCGGCTAGAAACTTCATTTTAGCCTCCGAGTTCAGCGCTATTTTTAACGCTCGGCTCCTAGCGAGGATGGCTTCCCTAGCTTCCGGGTCGAAGGCTGAAAGCATTATAAGCTTCTGGAAGTCCCCCTCGCTCCTCAACTGCAGGTTATGTTTCTCCAAATAGCCCTTATACACGCTCCAGAGCCTGTCGTATTCGCCGCGCTCCTCAGGCGTGAGGTCAACGAAAACCCTCCTGTGCTCGTAGGGCGCAATGTACATTCCTGCGAGCTCCCCGTGCCCAACCTCATACACCACTCCGCCTATAAGCCTGGGGGCGTCCATGTGGCGCATGTCAGCCCTGTGAAGCGTGCTTGTCAAACCCATCCTATATGGTGCAGCGTAGAGCTCAGCCGCTTGGCTGTAGCCTGGAGCGAAGAGGTGGTGAACCTCGTCGGCTATTAGAAGCTCAAACCTGTTTCCAAGCTCCTCAGCATGTATATAAGCTGAGTCGTAAGTGCACACCGTAACCCACCTGACGTCACGTCTTCCGCCTCCGACGACGCCCGCCTCCAAGCCAAGCCTCTCCTTTAAGCGCTCAACCCACTGGTCTACAAGCGCAAGCGTCGGCACTAAAATAACCGTTGACTTCTCCAAGGCCTCAATCGCTTTAAGACCTATGAAGGTTTTACCCCCAGCCGTAGCTATGCATATAACGCCCCTGCCGCTGTTCTCCAACCACCTCTTAAACGCCTCTTCCTGATATGGGTAAAGTTCAACCCTCCCGTTTATCGAAGGCTTTGGAGGTGGATCCAGCACTCGATCCTCGAAGGGAATGCGGCTCCGCTTAAGGTAGGCGACAATATCCCTGTAGCAGTAGGCTGGAGCCCTGTAAGCCTTAATCCGCGGATCCCACTGGCCATAGGGCGTCGGCACATCGCCCTCGAGAACAATTGTGCCCCTGCTATAGCTCAACTTCACAAACAAGCCTGACGACACCATCTTCCTTTAAACCATTTCAGAGTTTTGAACTTTATGGCTTAATTCTTTTGGCTCCTCCTCTAGTTTTTAGATGCTTTCCTTCATCTTAGCTTTGTAGGTTTATCACCATATATGCTTTAGCTGCTGGTTCTTTAGCTAAATTCTTTAGCTATTTTTGAAGCAGCCCCTCTTCAGCGGGGTCTGGAAGGGGATAAGCGGGGCGCTCTTTGTAGCCGCATATACGATAGTATTCTCATACTTTGAGTATCAAAGAGAAGGCAGACAAATAATGTCAAGGATATCTATAAATGGGTGGCGAAAACCTAACTGCAGAGATCTTATTTAAAAGCGAAATTTAAATATTGAAAAAAGGCTGCCTATACAAAACGATGTGAGTTTCAATGAAACTCACATTAGAGTTGGTGCTTATCTGCAGTCTATTGGGTCTATGATGTATGAAACATTTTTGCAGGAAAATCCAAAAGCGAAGATGTGGGCTAGCGTAAATCAAGATGGATTCATACCTAGGTATGGGCAACAATATTTCCGCTGGGTTCCCTGTGTAAACCAAGAAGATTACTTAGCATATATAGAAAAAATCATAAAATATGCTATAGAATACGTAAAGACTGACCTCATACACTTTGACAACTTTATACTCTGGCCAGAGCCCTACTCATGCCATTGCCCTGTTTGTAGGGAGAAGTTCCGTCAGTACCTAAAGGATAAATATCCAACACCTGAGGCTCGGAAGGAACGCTTCGGCTTCATAAACCTCGACTTTATAGAACCTCCAGTATTCGATCTTTTCAACCCTCCCTGGGCGCTAGATGTAATAAGGGATCCTGTTCTTCAGGAATGGATCGATTTTCGAGTTAAGAGCCTTTCTAACGCTTATATGCGTTTCAGCAATTACGTAAGAAATCTAAATCCTAATGTAGCGGTGGCAGTAAACCTAAACCCGCCTCCGGGAGGCAACAGCGCTTTTCTCCGAGGCGGATGGCCACCCCTACTTTATCCCCATGGCGATGTTCATTGGACTGAGGAACCAGACCACCCTAGGATTGGTGAAGATGGAAGGTTAATTTCTAGAATTCGAACATTCAAAATCGCCCAAGCTACTGGAAACGCCGTTTTCTGCTATGTGCGTGGGGAAAATTCCGACAGCAGCAAACTAATGATGGCGGAAAGTATGGCATATAATTCTTACGTCCTAGGAATGATTGGCGGCGTCCCGCCAATTGTAGATCAATATATGGAGCAATATATTTCCTTCTACAAAAAAGAACAAGGAATACTTTGTGAATACGGAATCCGCCGCTGAAGTAGCGGTCCTACGCTCCTACGCCTCTCTGTCCTATAATAACTACTCAACTCATCTGAGCGTAATCCTCTTTGAACAGACCCTCATACAGGCTAGAATGCCCTTTGACGTAATCTTTGATGATCATTTAAAGGACCTATCGAAGTATAAGGTCTTGGTTTTAGCGAACGTGGAGAGCCTCAGCAATGAGCAACTCGATTTAATACGCGACTATGTGAAGGCTGGAGGAGGGCTTGTGGCAACAGATGAGACAAGCGCATACGATCAATGGCGTCGTAGGAGACCCAGCTATGGCTTGGCAGATATATTTGGCATAGATCCAGCTAAGGCTCCATGCGAGAAAACTGTTAGGAGCGTGTATGGTAAAGGCAGAGTTGTCTATATACCGAAGATAATTCCTTCTGTGGAACCTCGAGACGATGTTGACGGTAGGTGGAGGATGAGGTACAGGATCATCGACAACAGATACTGGCATCTGCCTAAAAACTGGAAGGAGCTTGTGGATGCTGTAGAATGGACGGGACAGGATTTATCGTTGAAGGTTGAGGCGCCATTAACTGTCACTGCAGAATTTCGCCGCCAGGAACAACCATCTAGATTACTTATTCATTTAATAAATTATAATCTTAAAAATCAGGTTGATTACATTAATGTAACCCTTAGGGAACCCAAGGGTAAACGTGTTGAGACTATAGCTATACTTAGCCCTGATGATGATGCGGAGAAAGAAGAGAAAATTCCATTCATAGCTCAGAAAGGCGAAGTCAAATTCCGCATTCCCAAGTTGAAGATATATGCAATTTCTGTCATAGAATTGCGGTAAGAGAGGGTAGATTGCTAGGCTGGGAGCAGGATTAAAACGCCGGAAACCCTCTACGCCGCCCAAAGATTTAGGAGAGAAGACTCGCAAACAACACTCTCCGCGGCTGAACAGTAGATTAAAAATTTTTGGTTTTGCTGCTGCGTGCATCCGCCCAGGTTTTCTACTTATCGGCTTCTATGTTACGTGGGTTGCCTACTGTTCAAGGGCTTAGCCACCCATCCAGCATTCCCCTTTCCCTACATTTAAAGTGGATATGCTGTCTACTCTTCTCAGAGAAGATTTTTTCATCCCTCAAAATTTTTTGATCTACTGTAAATGGCGAGGCTTACAGCGTTCGGGGAAAATGGCTTCAGTTTAGTTGTAAAAGGTTCGGGAGGATATTATTGCGTTCTTAGCAATGCACATGTTATAGCCGTGAACAGCAAGGCGCATTTCCCACCATTAGGAACAGATGCACTTCAATCTGGACTTACGGTGGTGGCGCCATAGGGGATGCAATTCATGCCGCAACAATTTTTCAATGAACTCTTGATATTAGCCCGTCGAAGCCTGAGTCGAAGCTTAGGATTTGTTTGATTCTGTTTTTCTCTATGTGGGCTAGTGTTGTGCAGTCTGTGAAGCTTAGGTTTTTGTCCTTCAGCGTTTTAAATTTTTGCCATGCAGCTTCGAAGACCTCTTTTGTCGTCCAGAGCTTGATTATTCTTGGGGATTCAATTATATATTTTCCTATATCTATTGCCAGGTTAACTCTTCCTGTCCTTATTAAGGCTACTGTTATGGCTTCATCTATTATGTAGTCTGACGTATAGATGGCTCCGAACTCTGCTTTTAACGCTCTCCTCATTAGTTCTCTGCTCCTTTGGTGAAGCTCGTCGTCGGCGTTTCTTAGAGCCACAAAAACGTTTGTGTCGATGAATATGGTCATGATTGCGCACCGTAAAGATATTCATCTATGCGTTTTGAGGAGTCTTTTATTCCCCAGCGGACCGGTTTTTCAAGGAGCTTCCATGCCGGATCCTCCTCTAAGGGTGGAAGCGCTTTAAGCCTTTTTATGATTTCTTCCTCATTTTCTAGGGCGTAATCTATTATTATGCTTAGGGCTTCCTGGAGGGTTATTTTTATGCCCTCTTTAAGCAGTAGGGAGGCAACGAACTTGTCCAGTTTTTCCTTCTTTTCCCGCCCAATTTTTACGGTTACAGACACTTTTCCACCAGTAGAAAAGTAGTAAAAAATGCTTAATTTTTTTTCTACTGAGATAGTATTCTCATACTTTGAGTATCAAAGAGAAGGCAGACAAATAATGTCAAGGATATTTAAAAGTGAAATTTAAATGCTTTATCTTTTGTAAAAGCTTCGCTATATCGATGTTTTCATTACATGACTCTGAGGCCTAGAGAGGTCTGCAGTTTCCTAATGTACCACGTTATGAGAACTTCAATTTTGGGGTCGTTTATTGGGTAGGGTATATTCTGAATTGCTTAAGTGTCTTAGATGAGCCCACCCTCAACCGCCTTCTCATACTTGCGGCTCACGCCGTAGAGCTTTCCCGCGAAGCGCGAGACCATCGCTATTGGTCTTTTTTGGCAAATGAAGCCTTAAGACACATTGGGACTTTAAAGCCGCCGGCGCAAGTTTTTTAAGCCTCTTAAACCAAATTACTATGAGGATACTTGATTGGGAAATCTTAAGTGGATTCTGAATGCTGTTACCTGCCTCTGCCTGCTTGTTCCAATCCTATATGTTGTTGTGCCATGCGTGTTGAGCGGCAGCCTTCTAGGCTTATTTGTCCCCCCGCAGCTGCGAGCTGCATTGGCGGACTTGACTCAGACTCGCAGCTTAAACTCAACTTTAGCTGCCCTCGGAGTAAACCTGAGGGGCTTTGAGGAGCCGCCGCAGGTCGTGAGCCTAGTGTTTAATGAATCAACTGGGAATGCTGTCATAGAGCTGAAGATTACCAATCCACTTATATATGAGCGGATTACAGTCAATCAGTTCAGCTTTACCGTGAGGAACGGAACGCATTCGTTCACGATCCAGCTGGTGGAGCCAGTGGTGGTCGAGGCAAATTGGACGGGTATTGTAAGTCTCTCATTTTCATCGACTGATCCAGAGGCCCTGCGGGGCCTCGTTAAAATCCTAGGTGGCGGCGAGTGGCCGGATTACGTTAAAGACCTTGAAATCTGCAACCTCTACGCCGACGTCAATGGCATCGTAATTCAGGCGTCGGATCTCGGAAAGCTCAGCGAGTTGCTCGACAAGCTCGCTCAGCGCTGAAGGCTTGGAGGCTATGGTATAATGAAGAGAAACTGGTTTGCATTCGCCGCCGGCGTGCTCATGCTTACGGCAGTCATCTCCTCGCTGTCCGCTCCGTGGTGGAGGCTGCAGGTGGGAGAGAATCTCATAGTAGTTGATGCAGATCCATTCTACGCGAGCTTCAGCATACTCGGCGTCAGATACTTCATTCCAATAGTCTCAGCCATGAATGCTGCTGCGGCCGCGCTCTTCGTTGCCGGCGGAGTCACCCTAATAATCTATGCGCTGAAGCCAGCGAAGGACTACTCAAGGCGCCTCCTATCCTTCGGCTGGAAGCGGCCTATCCAAGTGCTCACCGTTTTCATCATTATGCTGGCGGTAATGGTCCGATATGCTGCGCCGGCAGCCATCAGCATGATAGCCCACGGAGCATCGGCTTCAGCCCAAATAGATGTTCCGCTGACCGGCTCATCAATGATGCAGCTGCCGGAAGGAATCTTAGACGCGCATGTCAAAGTCGCAGTTGCGCTGGCAGCATCCTTCACGCACTCATTCTACCTAGGGGCTGCGGCGGCAGCCCTATCGATTGCAGCTAGGATATGCCATTCTAGGTGCGCAGGAAACGCTAAAGCCGGCGCAGCCTAAAGTGTAGAAAAATGCTGGAACCTTTCAGCGCATTTTTCCATAAGCTGCCGGTTTATTATTCAATTTCCGTGATCAGTTGTGTTTTTCAACCATAACTTCCCTGTTTGTCTCCCGTTTTTCAGGGAAGAGGATTTTCACGTGAGAGATTTTCCGTTCTGGTCTAGCGTTAACTTTCATCTCTTCCCTCCTCCTGTCATGGGAGGGCTTTTGGAGTGAACGGGTGAAGCCCCCACATCCATCTTGTATCTTTCGAGTAGTTTTTTACGGCTACAATATCTCTCTCCTCCTCCAGACCCGGCATTTCATTCGCCTGTACCCATTTGGGCTTAGCCTAACCCTACATTTCGGGCACAGGCTTGAGGATCCTCCGGCGTTAACGTAC
>Ga0185307_1001062_pt1 | contig 15950 bp, 14 predicted proteins | sample LHCtaG_FD_128010 | JGI IMG/M metagenome (GOLD analysis project Ga0185307, IMG submission 128010) | Hot spring microbial communities from Little Hot Creek, USA to study Microbial Dark Matter (Phase II) - LHC4sed_matched (SPADES... | ecosystem: Environmental > Aquatic > Thermal springs > Hot... | reverse complement strand
CCCACTCATTATGAGCCAGTTGAGTCACCATTTGCAAATCTTATTTATCCAAAAGTTAGATTTAATCCAGTTGCAAGAATCTTTAAGGAAACACCTCTTGATAAGATTATAATTGGTGCTGATCCAAGGTATCCTTATATTGCAACTACATATAGAATTACTGAACATTGGCAGACAGGACTTATGACAAGAAATATGCCTTGGTTACTTGAGCTTGAACCTCAGATGTTTGTAGAAATGAGCAAAGAATTAGCTAAAGAGCTTGGAGTAAAGAATGGAGATAAAGTAATTGTTTCTTCTCCAAGAGGTCAAATTTGGGCAATAGCGATAGTTACTGAAAGAATTAAGCCTCTTAAAATTATGGGAAAAACTTGTCATGTTGTAGGAATGCCTTGGTGTTATGGATGGAGATGGCCTGAAGATGGAAGTGGCGGAGATAGTGTTAATCTTTTAACTCCACCTGCATATGACCCAAATACTACTATTCAGGAAACTAAATGTTTTATAGTAAATATAAAAAAGGCATAAAAATTGGAAGGGAGAGGTTTTTCCCCTCTCCCTTATATTAACCTAAAATAGAAAAGGAGGTTAAAAATGGGAAGAAAAGCACTTCTTATAACACCAGATTTGTGTATAGGATGTAGAGCTTGTCAAGTAGCATGTAAATCTTGGAATGAATTACCAGAAGAAAAAACAAAAAACATTGGAACCCATGAAAATCCCCCAGACCTCACAGGGTATACTTATAATAGAATAAGATTTATAGACAAGACTGTTAATGGAGAAATAAAATGGCTTTTTGTTCGTCAGTCTTGTATGCATTGTGGAGAACCTGCTTGTGTACAGGTATGTCCAGTTGGAGCTATGCAAAAAGATTTAGAAACAGGAATTGTATTTTATGATAAAAATGTTTGTATAGGATGTCAGGCATGTAAATCAGCATGTCCTTTTGATATCCCAAGATATGATAAAAAGGGAAAGATTGGTAAATGTCATATGTGTATAGACAGAGTAAAAGCTGGACTAAAACCAGCTTGTGCCAAGACCTGTCCAACAGAAGCTATAAGCTTTGGAGAAAGAGAAGAACTTATAGCTAAAGCAAAAGCTGAAGGATATAAGATTATTTATGGTGAAAAAGAATTAGGAGGTTTAGGACAGATATTTGCTATTAATGAACCGCCAAGTTATTACCAGCTTGCAGAAAATCCAAAAGCACCTGAGAAAGTAGTTGCCCTTGGTGAGATGCTAAGGATTCTTGTTGCTAAAGGAATACCTATTAATAACTCCATAATTAGAGAGTTCCTTAGCTAAAGATTTCATTTTATTCTTAAATTTCTAAAGAAAGGGGGAATTTTTCCCCTTTTCTTTTTTAAAATTTAGAATAAACTTTTTTAAACTTTAGAGGTTAATTATGGAAATTAAAAGAATAATTAGTGAACTTAAAGAAGAAAGATCCTATTTGAAAAGTCCTTTGGAATTATATGAAAAGGTATTAGATTTTAATGAAAAATGTGAAAAAATTATAAAAAATAAAGCTAAAAATAATTTATTAGATAAAATTATTGATGAATTTTCTTCAATATTTGAAATTCCTTATGAATTTAGTTCCTTTTTAAAAACTTCTATATTGAATATTGCTAAAGATCCTTTTTCTGAGCCTAAAAGTATTTTGGAACTTCCTATAAGTGAAGAAGAGAGCTCAAAAGAAGAAATTAAAAGAGCTCTTTTTATTCTTTCTAAACCTTTTTTTATAGAGTATAGAAAATCTTTAAAGAGAGAGAAAAAGTTTGAAGAAATAGGAAGATGTGTAGTTTGTAGAGAACCAGTATCTTTAACCATGATAGATAGTGAAAATAAAAGGCACATGGTTTGTACTGTGTGTGGGCATGAAGAAGAAATATTTAGAATTGGATGTAGTTATTGTATGCAACAGGTCTGTGAAAAAATTGATCTTTTAGTTGATGAAGATGAAATAAGAGTTGAATTATGTAAAGATTGTAAAACCTATATTAAAAGTTTTAAAGACGAAGTTTATCAAAAATTTAAAGATCCTTACTTAATAGATATAATAAGTTTACCTCTTGATGTAGTTGCTCAAGAAAGAGGTTATATAAGAAGGTCCCCAAATATTATAGGAATTCAAAGAGTTGTTTAAAAGTGGGGAAGAAAGTCTTTCATGAGGTTGTCTCTTTAGAATCTGCACTTAAAATTCTTTTAAATTCTTTTAAAGAAAAGGTAAACTATCCTTTATCTGAAGAGACAATTTCAGTAAATGAGTCTCTAAATAGAGTCACAGCAGAACCTGTTTTTGCCAAAATTTCCTCTCCTTATTTTCATTCATCTGCTATGGATGGTTATGTAGTTAAATCAAAAAGCACTTTTTCTGCAACAGAAAAAGATCCGGTTAGATTAAAAATAGGAGAAGAGGCATTCTGGATTGAAACAGGAGACCCTCTTCCAGAGGGATTTGATGCAGTTATTCCTGTTGAGGAAGTAAATGTTAAAGAAGGACATATTGAAATTTATAAAGCTTATCCTCCTTATTATGATGTAAGACCGGTTGGGGAAGATATTGTAGCTACAGAACTTATAATACCTGAGAATCATTTTATCAGAGCAGTAGACATAGGCGCTATGCTTGCAAGTGGTATTTTAAAAGTAAAAGTAAGGAAAAGACCTTTAATTGGGATAATTCCTACAGGTTCAGAATTAATGGAGCCTGAAAAAGTTGAAGAAGGTTTTTTAAAACCACCTGCTTTAATTGAATATAATTCCTCAATTTTAGCTAATCTTATAAAGAAAGACGGAGGAGAACCTAAAATATATCCCATAGCTGAAGATAAGGAAAAAACTATAGAAGAAAGAATTTTTAAAGCTTATGAAGAATGTGATCTTATTCTTTTAAATGCTGGTGCAGGTTATGGAAAAGAAGATTTTACTTATAAAATTATAAGTAAACTTGGAGAGGTTATAATAAATGGAGTTGCTATTAAACCTGGTAAACCTTTTATAGCAGGTTTTATCAAGAATAAACCTATTTTGGGGATTCCCGGTTATCCAGTTTCTACCTTTATCTGTTATAATTTATTTGTAAGACCTCTTATAGAACTTTTTTTAGGAGTAAAGCTAAAAAAAGAAGAAAAAATTCAAGCCATTCTTTCAAGACAGATTTTTTCTACTATAGGGGTTGATGAATTTATAAGAGTAAAAGTAGGAAAAGTGGGAGACAACTACATTGTTTCTCCAGTAGGTAGAGGTGCAGGACTTCTTATGTCTGTTGTTAGAGCAGATGGCTATATAGTTATTCCTTCTAGTTCAGAAGGTTATTCTCCGGGAAAGATTGTAGATGTATACTTATGGAAAGCAAAAGAAGAAATTGACAACACCATTGTTTGTATAGGAAGTCATGATAATACTCTTGATGTTATTTATAACTATTTGAGAAAAAAATATCCCCATATAAGTCTTTCTTCAGCTCATGTTGGTTCTATGGGAGGTTTAATTGCTATAAAAAAAGGAGAAGCTCATGTAGCGGGAACTCATCTTTTAGATGAAAAAGAAGGAGAATATAATATTCCTTTTATTAAAAAAATCTTACCTGAGAAAAAAGTGATTTTGATAAATTTAGTATATAGAATTCAAGGGTTAATTGTGAGAAAAGGTAATCCTAAAAATATAAAAAATTTTGAAGACCTAAAAAGAGAAGATGTTATTTTTATTAATAGGCAGGTAGGTTCTGGAACAAGGCTTCTTTTAGATAAACATCTAAGGGAATTAGGAATAGATCCTTCTGAAATTAAAGGTTACCAAAATGAAGAATACACACATATGGGAGTTGCACAAGCTGTAGCAAGTGGAAGGGCAGATGTGGGGTTGGGGATTCTTGCTGCAGCTAAAGCACTTGACCTTGATTTTATTCCCCTAACTGAAGAAAGATATGACCTTTTAATGGCAAAAGAATTTTTAGATTTGGAAATTATTCAAGCACTTCTTGATATTATAAAGAATGATAAAGAATTTAGAGATGCGGTCTTATCTTTGGGAGGCTATGACATAAGAGATATGGGGAAAATAATTTATGAAAATTAACTTTTTATTAAGTCCTCTAAAGTAATTTCTGAAAAATTTTTAGTTAAAATTGATATTTTTTGAGTAAAGTTTTCTCCCTCAGGAAGTTTAAGCAATTCTTGAAATTTATTAAGAGCTACTATTTTTGCAATATTTATATTTTGTAAAGGTTTAACAAAAAAAACCTCTTCATCTCTCACAGCTATAAAACCTTCTTTTTCCAAGTCTTGTAAAATGCTTTCTAAAAGAATAGGTGATAAATTTAAATATTCCGAAAATTCAAAAATATTACAGGGTTTACCTTCTATAAAATTTTTTCCAAGAAGATACAAAATATATAATCTTAGATAGGGATAAGAAGGGTCTATGGAAATTCTTTTCCAACATTTTTGTTCTAAAAAAACTACTAGTTCAGCACCTAAAAGAAATACTAACCAGTTTGCAAATAGCCATATTAAAAATAAAGGTATAGCAGAGAGGGAACCATAAATTTTAGAATATCCTATTGCATATTTTACATAAAAAGAATAAAGATAGGAGGATAAAGCCCACAAAATGGTTGAAAAGAGTGCGCCAATTAGTGCATCTTTTTTGGATACATCTTTAGCTGGAAAATATATATACATTAAAAAGAAAATAAGTGTAAGAATTAATAATATGAAAAAATTAAAAAACTTCCCAAGATAAAAATAAGAATATATAGGCATAAAAAGGAGAAAGGGGATTACAGTTATACATATCCAGAAAAAGATTAATCTTTGCATAAAATTTCTTCTTTTTGAACTTTCAAATATTCTATTTAGAATTTCTTCGATCTGGAAAAGAAGTCCTGATCCCATAATAAAATAAGCTATAAGACTAAATTTCCCTAATGGAAAAGTTTCAAGTTTTTTAACCAAATCTAAAATTGTATCCATAACTTTTTTAGTAGCTTCTGGAGTAAGATATTGGGCAATATTTATAAAAATTTGCTCCACAAATTTTTGCTGAGGTATAAAGATTTTACTTATAGAAACTACTAAACCTAAAAGAGGGACTAAAGTAAGAAGTGTATTAAAGGTTAATCCTTGTGCACTAAGGAGAAGGGCATCCTTTTGAAGTTTTTTTAAGAAGTTTATAATTGCTATTTTAAAGAGGGAAAGGTTGTTTTTAAAGTTCATAGCTTTTTAATTTTAATAAGATCTCAATTTTAGACAAGAAAGAAAATTTTTTGACTACTTGCATAAATTTCTAATAGAGAATAAAATTTAATTTATAAAATTTTAAATAAGGAGGATTTATAGATAATGGATATTGAGGACCTTTTTTTAGAAGGTGCAAGGATATTGACTTTAAAGCAATTTGATTCTGCTTTAGAAATTTTTAATAAAGTTCTTGAAATGGATCCTAATTATGTTAAAGCCTTAGAGGCAAGAGCAGTTATTTATATACAAAAAAATGAATTAGAACTTGCTCAAAATGATTTAGAAAAAGCTATAAATATAGAGCCAGAAAATGCAAGACTTTATTTTCGTTTAGGGCAAATTTACTATAGGAAAAAGGATCTTGATAAAGCCTTAGAATTATTTACTAAAGCAATTGATCTTGAACCTAATTATCCAGCAGCTTATATGGCAAGAAGTCAGGTTTTAAGAGAAAAGGGATTGGAAGAAGCAGCAGATTTAGAATTAGATAAGGCAGTAGCTGTACAAAGAGAACTTGCAAAAGCAAGAAAGGTTGTAGATTTTTAATCCTCTACAATAACAGTCCAGTTAAAAGGGTCTTCTTTTTCTCCGTATTGAATTCCTGTAATATATTCAAATAATCTTTTGGTAAGTTCTCCAATTTTGCTTTCATTTATGATATAAGGTTTATTCTTATAATAAATTTCTCCTACCGGGCTTATGACTGCAGCTGTTCCTGTTCCAAAGCACTCTTTCAAGGTTTTATTTTCAATACCTTCTATTACTTCATCTATAGAGATTCTTCTCTCTTTTGTTGGTATACCTAATTGGGGAGCTAATTTTAAGACTGAATCTCTTGTGACACCTGGTAAAATTGAACCTGTAAGAGCGGGGGTTGCAAGTTCATTATCAAAATAAAAAAAGATATTCATACTTCCCACTTCCTCTACATATTTTTTTTCTTTAGCATCAAGCCAAAGAACCTGAGTATATCCCTTTTTTTGTGCTAATTCTTGAGCTTTGAGACCGGCAGCATAATTTCCACCTGTTTTAACTTCCCCTGTTCCTCCAGGACAAGCCCTTATATATTTAGTAGTTACGTAAATTTTAACTGGATTAAATCCCTCTTTATAATAAGCTCCAACAGGAGATAGAATTATAATAAAAAGATACTCAGAGCTTGCTTTTAGACCAAGATTAGGTTGAGTAGCAAAAATAAGAGGTCTTATGTAAAGGGCTGCTCCTTTTTTCTTTGGTATCCAATCTTTATCAATTAAAATAAGAGTTTTAATTGCTTTAAAAACAAATTCAGGATCAACCTGAGGGATACAAAGTCTTTCAGCAGAGCGATTAAGTCTTGCAATATGATCCCATACACGAAAAAGCCTTATTTTACCATCTATTCCGTAATAGGCTTTTAATCCTTCAAAAACTGTTTGAGAATAATGTAAAACTATAGCTGAAGGATGCAATTCTATATTGGAAAGGGGTTGTATTTTTGGTGAGTGCCAACCTTTATCTTCTTCATATTTCATTATAAACATGTGAGGAGTGAAAATTTTTCCAAAAGATAGTTCTTCAAGTTGAGGAGCTTTTCTTTTTTCAGGCTTAGCTAAATTAATTTCTATATCCATCTTTTTTCCTCCAAATATTTTTTAAAATTTTTATCTTCGAAAAAGAAAAATTATACCTTTTATTAATTTTTGACAAGGGTTAAAATATATTATATTTTATTAAGATTGTTTATGGTATTAAAACTTAATCAAAGTAAGGTTTCTTTAAGACTTCTAAAAGAAAAAAGTGATTCCATAATTTTGGGAGAAATTTTACACAATATTTGGGAACTTCTTTTAATTCATAGGGAAAATATTTTTTCTTTGCCTTCAAATTCAGAAGAACTTAAAAGCAAGATAGAAACATATATAAAAAAAGCTTTAGCCTCTTATCAGGAGCCCCTTTCACAGAGAAAATATCTTTTGGAGAGAGCATTTGATATTATAGAAAAGATGTTAAAAAGTGAGGAATTTAAAAAATTTGGTGAACTTTTTAAAAAAGATGAAGTTTTAGCCATATATAGAGAGCCTGAAGGATTTTTTGCAGAAGAAAATCAAATTCAAGATTTAAGACCTGATTTAATAATTAAGAAACGTGATGAATGGATTATTCTTGAATTTAAACTTCACGGCGAGTTTGAAGAAAGCCAATTAGAGAGATATTTTTCTTTGTTGAAAAAAGTATTTCCCAATGATAATATAAAAGCATACTTAGTTTCTTTTGAACCCTTTAAAATTGAATTAAAATATTTAAAATATTGTGAAATAAGCAAGCCAAATGAACCCAGCTCTTCTCATCCCACCCAGCTCTCACTTTTTAAAAACCTTAACTAATTTCTTTTTTAATAAACACTCTTTAGATAATATAAAAACTTTAAAAGTTTGGTGTATTTTCCCTACTAAAAGATCAGGACTTTATTTTAAAAATTATCTTAAGGAAAAATTAAAATTTAAAAAAATTGAAGCAGGCTTTTTTCCAAGAATTTTCTCTTTTGAAGAATTTATAGAAACTCTTTACACAGATTTAATTAGCTCCCCTTTACCTCAAATTCCTCCTATACTTAGAATTTTTGTTTTTCTTGAGGTTCTAGAGAAAAGGTTGAAATTTTTTTCTGAAAAAAAGGGAGATAATTTTGAAAAATATTTTAACTGGGGATTAAAGTTTTTGGAGGTTTTTGAGGAGTTTGAAAAAGAAGGGAAGGTCCCAGAAAATTTGCTTTATCCTCCAGAAGGTCTTCCCGAATTAGCCAAAAAACTTTTTGAAGAATTAAAAACTACCTATTTAGAATTTTCTTCTCTTATAGAGGAAAAGGGTTTTTCCTATTATTCTTATAGATTAAAAAAGGTAAATGATATCCTTAAGGAAGAAAAAGTTTTTAATACTATTTTTAATGAGATAGATGAGATTTGGTTTATTGGTTTTGCAGCTTTAAGAAGGGTAGAATTAGAGATTTTTAAATATTTTAAAGAAAAATTAAAAAGTTATTTTATTTTTGAAGCCTATGAGCCCATCCCTTCAGTAATAAAAGATACTCTCAAAGCTCTTGAACTTGATTACAAATGGATATCTCCTGATTATTATGAAAAAAGGGAGTTTAAAGATCCTCAAATTTACTTTTATGAAACAACAGATCCACATTTAGAGGTTAAATCCGCTTTAGAGCTTATTCCTGAGAGTCTTGAAAATCCTGATGAAGTAGCTATAGTTGTCCCCAATCCTTTTAATTTGTTACCTCTTATTTATGCCTTGGAAGGAAAAGAAAATCCTATAGAGGTAAATATAACCCTTCAGTATCCTATTACTAAAATTCCTTTAAATCAGTTTTTGCAAAATCTTATCAAAGTACAGAAAGAAAGAGAAGAAAAATTTTATCCTACTCCGGTCTATTTAAAAATTCTTAAGCATCCCTATTTTTTAGCACTTGAATTAGAAGAGGCTATTTCTTTTCAAAAAATTGTAAATGAAATAGAAAATGAATTAAGAAAAATAGGTTATCTTAAAATAACCCTTGATGAGATTGAAGATTTAGTTCCTAAATATAGAGATTATTTAGAAAAAATTCATAAGCTTTTTTTTAAAAATTGGGAAGATATAAAAACTCCTTTTGAACTTTCAGAGAATCTAAAAAATATTTTAAATTTTTTTGAACCCCTTTTTGAAAAACTAAAAGAGGAGAACTCTTGGCATTCAATTCTTTTAAGAAATTACATACATGTTCTTGAGACAAAAATTTTCCCCGTATTTGAAGAAGAGACCTATTTTAAAGATAAAAATTTTTCAGGGGGCTTTCTTTTAGAGATTTTAGAATACCTTCTTAAAGAGGAGAAAATTCCTTTTATAGGAGATCCATTGAAAGGGCTTCAGATTATGGGTTTTTTAGAAACAAGGCTTCTTTCTTTTAAAAAGATTATTATTTTAGATGTAAACGAAGGTTTTTTGCCTCCAGCTCCCTCTTTCAATCCCCTTCTTACAGATGAGATAAAAATTTATCTTGGTATTCCTATCTTTAGAAATGAATTATGGGTTTATTATTTTGAAAGGCTTATTAAAAGTGCAGAAGAGGTTCACCTTTTTTATATTTTTGTAGAAAAAAGTAAAACACAAGATTTTAGAGAACCTTCAAGATTTATTCAAAAACTCAAATGGGAGCTTGAAAAAGAAGAAAAAAAGCCCATTGAAAAATTGATTCCCCTTTATTTTGAAATTCTTCCTGAAAAAGAGGGGATTCCTAAAACTCAAAAAGATAAAGAAAGCCTTCTAAATCTTATTAAAACTACAGAAATAAGTAGATATTTTTTAGAAACCTATCTTAGGTGCGGGGTTAAATTTTATTTTAGATATCTTTTAAAGCTAAGAGAAGAGACCAAAATAGGTTTAAGGTCTTTTGATATTGGTAATTTTATTCACGAGTTTTTTGAAAATATCTTTAAAGAATTAGAAGGAAAAGAAGTATTAATGGAAAACATTTATAAAGAAGGCGAAATTTTAGAAAAACTTGAAAATCTTTGGCTTTCTTACAAATTTGAAAGAAAGATGGATGCCCTTTCACACTTTCTTTCAAAAAAAATTGCTATAGAAACTATTAAAAGATATTTCAATTACCTCATTGATATGGAGAGATCTGGAAAAGTTAAAGGTACAAAAATTTTGGGTGTAGAAAGATCTTTAAGATTATTTACTGAATGTAATTTGTTTGATCCATTTTATGAAGATTTTAAAAATTCAAAAGTTCTTTTTAGCGGAAGAACTGACTTTTTAATTAAGAGAAGAGAGGGAATTACTAAATATCTAATTCTTGATTTCAAAAGTAACCCTGATATTAGTCCTTATCCTAAAAAGAAAGATGACGTATTTTCTTTTACACTTCCTGATAAGTTTGATAATTTATCTCTTTATGAGGTAGCAGATATTTTTGGCTCAGATCTTTCTGGTTTCCAGCCCCGATTTTATTATTATCTTTTTTATCAACAAAAAGAAAAGTTTATAACTGAAAATGATAAAGAATTTGTGATTATAAATGCAGGCTTTATAACTCCTTCCAACTTTAAAAAACCTGAAAAATTTGTCTTTAATCTTTCTTCAAGAGGTGATTGGGCAAAGGTTTATGATTATTTTAAGAATAAGTTTAAGGATTTGCTTGAATGGATTTTAAATCACATTATAATAAGTGATAAATTTTATCTTCCAGCAGATGATAAAGTTTGTAAGTACTGTGAATATAAGGCTCCCTGCAAAAATTATAGGTATCTTTTAGACTAAAAATATTATGTGGTTTGAAGAAGATCTTAATTTTGAAGAGGATAAAAGTTTTATTTTTGAAAATACCTTCAGAAAGAATAAAGATTTAGAAAAGATTGCAGAAGGGGTTTTAAATTTAGAACCAATTGATTTTAAGTCCTCTCTTAAACTTTATAAAGAAGGAGATCTTTTCTTTTTAGGAGAACTTGCAAGAAAGGTAAAGGAAAGGCTACATGGTAAAAAATATTACTATACCATAAATAGACATATTAATTATACCAATATTTGTATCATTGATTGCAAATTTTGTGGATATCATAAAAGGTTAGGGGAAGAGGGAGGCTATATTTTAGAAATTGATGAAATTTTAAAAACATTAAAAGAAACTCCAGAGTTAAGAGAAGTTCACATTGTAGGTGGGTTAAATCCTAAACTTCCTTATATATACTATATAGATTTAATTCGCAAGATAAGAGAAGCCTTTCCTAAAATTCATATAAGAGCTTATACTTGTGTAGAGATAGATTGGTTAAGTAAAATTTCTGGGAAATCTATTAAAGAAGTATTGGAGGAGTTAAAATCTGCAGGGCTTAACTCCCTTCCTGGAGGAGGAGCAGAGGTTTTTTCAGAAAGAATAAGAAATGAGCTTTATCCTAAAAAAATATCTTCTGAAAGATGGATTGAGATTGCAAGAACTGCTCATAGTCTTGGAATACCAACCAATGCCACCTTACTTTTTGGACATATAGAAACAGATGAAGAAATAATAGAGCATCTTATAAAATTGAGAGAAATACAAGAAGAAACAAAAGGATTTTATTGTTTTGTTCCTTTAGCTTTTATTCCTGAGAATAACGAACTTTCTTATCTTTCAGGACCTTCTGCTCATCAAATTTTAAAAGTTGTGGCTATATCTCGTATAATTTTGAACAATTTCCCACATATTAAGGCTTATTGGGTATTTTTAGGGGTAAAGCTTGCTCAAGTAGCTCTTCTTTGGGGTGCAGACCATTTTCACGGAACAGTAATTGAAGAAAAGATAAGTGAATTAATGAAGGGAGAACCTGTTGTCCGTCTTTCTCCTTTTGAGATACAAAGGCTAATTAGAGAAATCGGCGGAGAACCAGTTTTGTTGTAAAAATTTTGGAGGAATTAATGTTAAAATGTTAAGAAGAAAAAGTTGGGAATGGAGAATAAAAGAGTTAAGGATTGCTTTTGAATATCTTGCAGGTTCTTATTCAAATTCTTATTTAGAAGAACTTAAACCATCCCTTATTGATAGAATACGTTATTTTTTAGGGACATTAAGGATTTTAATACCTTTACCAAGTAGATATACTAAATGGTGGGGACTAAATTTTACCTATGGGTTAAAATGTATTTACAAAGATGAAGAAGAAAAAATATTTAAAATTGAAAAACAAGGGTTCAAATATGTAGTTCCTTATGAAGCATATAAACAGTTTGTACAGCATTTAAAAACAATAACTTTTTATGGAAAATACCAAGTTTTTCCTGTAGTTATTAACCAGGGAGATTTTATTATAGATTGTGGAGCACATATTGGAATATTTAGTCTTCTGTTTGCAAAACTTGCAGGTAAAAAACGGGAAGGTTATAGCTATAGAACCGGAAGAAAGAAATTATAAAGCTTTGACAAAAATGATTAAGTTAAATAAAGATGTTGCTCCTATTATTCCTCTTAAAGTCGCTGTATATAAAGAAGATTGTTGTTTAGATTTATATATATCTAAAAAATCGGGATGTCATACTATAGCACCTTATTTTAGTGAAAGAAAGGATGTTTTACTTAATAAAAAAGAAAAAGTAAGAGCTCTCAAAATAGATACGATTGTTAAAGAACTTGATTTAGAGAAAGTAGATTTTATAAAAATGGATATAGAGGGTTCTGAAATTGATGCACTTTTAGGAGCAGAACAAACAATAAAAAAATTTAAGCCCAAATTAGCTATTTGTACTTATCATCGTCCAACCGATTCGGAAGAAATTAAAAAAATTATTCTTTCTTATAATCCTAATTATAAACTAAAAGAAATTGATCAAGGAGAAAAAGTCCTTTATGCTTGGAATGAGTATTAAAAAATTTTTATACTATAAAAGGAAGAAAGCCTCATATCAAAGGATCTATAAAAGAAATTTGGAATGAGAAATAAATATAAACTATCTATTCTTATTCCAACTTATAACAGGTTAAGCCTTTTAAAGGAGACTCTTGGTTCAATTATTCCCCAAGCTCAAGAAAAACCTGTTCATATAGCTATAGTTGATGATGGTTCAACTGAGGGAAATTATGAGTATGTTTTGGAGCTAAGAAAGAGATATCCTTTTATTGAGGTAGTAAAGCATGAGAAAAATTTAGGTGTGGGCTCAGCAAGGAATACCCTCCTTCAAATGGCTAAAGGGGATTATTTGCTTTTTTTGGACTCAGACGATCTTCTGCTTGATAGAGCTTTAAATGAGATGCTAAATTTAATTGATTCCAAAACTGCTGAAGTTTATGTACTTAACAGCTACCGTCAAAAAGAAGAAAAACTAAAGTTTAAGTCCTTTCCTGAAGGGCTCACTAAAGTTGAGCTTTTAAAATGTTTTCTTGATAGAGCTTTTTCTGAAGCTTTATATCTAATAAAGACAGAAATTGCAAAAAAAATTTCTTTTAATCCAAATTTAAAAGTTAGAGAGGATTTAGGACCAAAAGTATGCTATCTTTTATTTAATAAAATAAAAATAATAAACAAACCCCTTGCTATAATAAGGGACAGTCCTCAAAGACTGAGAAGGACACCAAACTACTACTTTGAGCATGCGATAGCCTCGGTTGAAGATTTATTTAGTAGGTTACCTTCTGAGTACCAAATCTTAAAACCTTACGCTTTTGGCAACACTTACCTTGAGCTTGCTAAGATGGCTTATAAAGGTAGGCTCTTTTTTGAGGCTGAAAAATTTTTGGAAGAGGCTAAAAACTTTTTACCAGAACTAAATAAAAATTTCAATTTTTTAAAGCTTAAAGCGAAACTTATTTTTAAAAAGATTTTTTAGCTAATGGGTATAGTTAAAATTGCAAATTTTGAAGTTTTAGAAAGGCATGTCTTGCTTTTTGATCAAATTTTTGACCAAAGTTCTCAAAGTTTGTCTCTTCCTTCTCCCTTTTTTGAACATAAAAAACGATACCGAAAGATTAAAGGTTATGAAATAAACGGTCAAAAATTTTACATAAAAGAATATTTTAACCATCTTGAAGAAGCAGAATTAGAGTGGGAAAATCTTTTTAAACTGCGTAATTTAGGATTTTTTGTGCCGGAGCCATTTTTTAGGCGTAAAAGTCCTGATAAGGTTGAAATAGCAACCTTTGAGTTAAAAGGAAAGCTCCTTTTGAAGCTATTAAAAAATAAAGAATTGCAAGATAATCTTATTTATAAACTTGCTGAGCTACTTTCAACCCTACATCTCAAGAGGCTTTACTATCAAGATTGCTATCTTAATCATTTCTTTTGGGATAAAGATGCCGAAACTCTTTGGTTTTTAGATGTATCAAGGGTTATAAGTAATCCTCGTTTTTCTTTAAAATACCAAATTAAAGACCTTGCACAACTTGGTTATTCTTTTGAGGAATATTTTGGGGATAAAGGGAAACCTTTCTTTAAAAAAGTTTTATCTTACTATTTAGCGCTCTCCGGAATTAAACCAGCTTGGCTTGTAAAATCTTTAGTAAAATTTAAAATTTGGCTAATTAGAAAACGAACAGAGTGGGCTCGATCAAAGGGGAAAAGGCTATAGAAAAGTTTATGCAAACCCAAAATATTCTATTTCTTATTAAGGGATTAGGAGGAGGTGGAGCTGAACGGGTATTGGTAAATCTTTATAAAAGCTTTAAGAATTATAAAAGACATATTATTGTCTTCAGTGAAGAAAAAAAATATGATATAAATGCTAAAAAAATTCTTATAACTTGTCCCCCTTCTATTAGTTTAATTAACTTTTTGGTTAGACTATATAAAATAAAAAAAATCAAAAAAACACTAAAATCAACTTGCGCGATTAGTTTTTTAGAACCAGCTAATTTTTACAATGTGCTTTCTAAAACCAAAAATGAAAAGATAATCCTTTCTTTTCACAACTACTATTCAATCAGGCTAAATCCAAAGAAAAAACAAGACCTTTTTAAAAAATTAAGCTTAAAACTTTATGCTAAATTATTTAGTTTATTATACAATAAAGCAGATTATTTTGTGGCAGTTTCTAAAGGAGTTGCGGTAGACCTTATAGAAAATTTTGGTCTTGACCCTAAAAAGATGAAGATTATTTATAATCCTATTTTTTACGAAGAAATACAGGAACTTTCACAAGAAAACTTATATGAGTATGAGAAAATTTTTACTCATCCAGTTATCCTTACCGCAGGAAGATTAAGAAGACAAAAAGGTCAGTGGTATCTTTTAAGAATTTTTAAGGCATTAAAGGAAAAGCATAAGGATTTAAAACTTGTAATTCTTGGTGAAGGTAGATTAAAAGATTATTTAGTTAATCTATCCCAAGAGCTTAAATTAAAAACCTATGTTTGGGATAGAGATATTATTTCAGGAAACTATGATGTTTATTTTCTAGGATTTCAGAAAAATCCTTTTAAATTTATGGCAAGAGCTAAAATATTTGCTTTTCCTTCTTTATGGGAGGGGTTAGGTAATGTTTTATTTGAGGCTATGACATGTGGAGTTCCAATTATTTCTTCTGATTGTAGAAGCGGACCGAGAGAGATTTTAGCCCCAAATACAGACTTTTACTATCAAACAGATAAATCAGAGTTTGCAGAGTATGGTGTTTTGATGCCAGTTTTTGAGCTAAAATATAAAAGTGCAGATGAGCCTCTTAATGGAAAAGAAAAAATGTGGGTTGAGGTGATAGATAGACTTTTAACTGATGAAAAATTAAGAAAAACTTATGCTGAAAAGGCTAAAGAAAGGGCAAAAGATTTTAGGGTAGAGAAAATTTTAAAACAATGGGAAGAATTGCTAAAATTATAAAAAATTTAAAAAATTTAAATCAATATTAATACAAAAGAGAAGAGCAGTATATGGTAAACAAAATACTGGCAGAAGAATTAACTGGTAAGATTACTCTTGGAGGTGCAAAAACTTTTGATAAAGTGCTTTATCTTTACCTTTCTCCTGACAGGAAATATTTACTCTATTCAAATTCAGCAACTGCTCTAATTAACCATCCTGAAGTAAAGAAACCCCCTTACTCTGTCTTCCAAGGGAATTTCCTTTTTTCTTCAAAGTGGTGTAATACCAACACCTTACACTATATACCAAGAAGTCTATAACTTAAGTATTGGGGACTATGTTACTATCTTTTTGCAGGATGATAAAATTACTCTTAAATTTTCTCATAAATTTCCTTATCCAAGCT
>Ga0185307_1001061_pt1 | contig 15953 bp, 12 predicted proteins | sample LHCtaG_FD_128010 | JGI IMG/M metagenome (GOLD analysis project Ga0185307, IMG submission 128010) | Hot spring microbial communities from Little Hot Creek, USA to study Microbial Dark Matter (Phase II) - LHC4sed_matched (SPADES... | ecosystem: Environmental > Aquatic > Thermal springs > Hot... | reverse complement strand
GAAAAAATAAGAGCTATTGTAATGAATTATCCAAAGGGAGCAACATTAATTATAGCCGGTATTGGGAATACTATGGGAATTGGGCAATAAGACCTTTAATTTTAAATGGCTTATGAAACAACTAAACTAGATCACTACTTAAGATCTACGAAATTAAAGCTGCAAGACTTAGTAAACTTAGTTTTAGAAATATAGCTTCATATATCGTCTTTACGAAATATATAATTATTTTTCGATGTGTTTCATAACAGTCACAATTATTAATATTATTATCGTTATGGAATAATAATTAGGTGTTGTAGTCTATTCCTCTCCAATAATTTGGGTGTATGTATTTTAAACATTAGTTTGTGATCTGTTAAGTTAAGTCTTGAATTCATAAGTTACTACATGTTAAGTAGCATCATAATAGGATGGAGGAAAAATATTTAACTCCGTTTAAGTTTAGAGTGTATAGAGCCGGCCATAGAGAGATGGGGAATACCCGTTCCCATACCGAACACGGAAGTTAAACCATCTCTCGTTGCAGTGAGTAGTAGGATCCGTGAGGTCCTGCGAAAACTGCAAGCCGGCGCCAATTATTGTTTCTCTTTTTCAATAATTCCCTTAGCAGCAACAATTCCACTAATGGCTGCTGCAACTATTCCTCGTGATATTCCTGCCCCATCACCAGCGACAAATACATTCTCAATTTCCGTTTCTAATACGTTATTTGTCCCTATTCTGCACGCTGAAAACTTTATTTCTGGTGCATACAGCAATGTAGATGGACTTGCAACTCCTGGTATGATTTTATCTAGTTTATCTAATCCCTCTAATATATCTGTAACAATTCTATGTGGTAATGCCATTGCTATGTCTCCGGGGGTCACTGATTGGAGTGTTGGCTTAACGTTACTTCTTGCTATTCTACTCCATAGAGATCTACGTCCAGCTTTTAAATCACCTAATCGCTGAATTATTGGTTTTCCACCTCCTAATATTGTTGCCTGAGCAGCGATAGCTCTACCGTAAGCACTTGTATCCTCAAGAGGTTCCGTTAGCTTAACTCTAACTAGCAGTGCAAAATTTGTGTTTTCAGAGTATTCTCCAGTAAATGAGTGCCCGTTAACTCCTACAAATCCTTCATAAACTTCCTGAACAACAAATCCTCTATGATTTACACAGAAGGTCCTTACGAAATCATCATATGTAGACGTATATATATGGAACTTGGGATCTCTATTTACAGTACATATAGGATTCATTACTATTGCTGGTACTTCAACCCTGACTCCAACGTCTAGTGGCTCATACTTCACTTTTAGCTTAAGTTTTTTTGCCTCCTCATTTAGCCATTTAGCCCCTATTCTTCCGGGTGCTATTAATAAATATTTAGCTGTTAATTTTCGTCCATCACTAAGTTGAACGTATCCTTTATTAAAACTTGATACTAATGTATTAAGCATAAACTTAACACCTTTTTTTTCTAAATCTAGCTTAAAATTATTGATGACCATCATTGAGTTATCACTTCCTATTAGTCTTTGTCTTATTGGTATGAATCTAACACCTACAGATGCTGCTTTTCTTTCAATGATCCTTACCTTATCATGTGGTGGATTATATACATTATTTGGGGCTCCATATTTTACAAAAATCTTATCAACATATTCGACTAGTTGCCAAAGCTCCTTAATATCTAAAATTTGCATCAAAAAATCCCCACCAATTTCTGGTCTTAAATTAAGTAGACCGCTTGAGAGAAGCCCAGCACCACCCATTCCGCTCATTATATTACATGGATTACACTTTGCACAAAGGGAATATTGTTTTGTTATACAGACCCTATCATATATATCCTTCCCTTCATCAATAACTAGAATTTTAAATTCCGGAATTGTATTAATAATCTCGTATGCTGCAAACAGTCCAGCAGGTCCAGCTCCAACAATAATAATATCATAATCCATTTTTCATCACATTATGAATTCCACTCTAAATTTATTATTTAATTAATATATAATTAATATATTTTAGTGCTAGTAAATTATTACTAGTATAAATAATCTTGAAGATAAAGTAAAAAAGCTTTCGATTAATAATAACAAGTACTCTATATTCTAATCGTTGCTAGATGGATATATAGAAGCATAAATTGATGACTTAAAGAAGTTTGATACTATAGAGAATTAAGTAACTAACAATTTAAGTTCATATTCCTATCAGAAATATGTAAATAATTTGTAGTAAGCAGATTTAGTTTAATGTTTTTTAAATTTTCGATTTTTACTAGGTTTGTTCTTGAATACATACCACAATAACTTAAATCTTATTGATGAATTGTAGATATCATTATACTTCTACTAGATACTCATTCGTAAATGTTACTTCTTAACTTAGTTACTTAGCATCTTAATGTAAGTCCAATATTTTAAGATTTAATAACCGTAATTTCTCTTAAAACACGAACTTCCTACTAAACTCTAATACCAATATGTTAAGCAATAAGGCTAATATTTCTAAATCTCTGATTTCCTTTAAGGAGCAAAATCTTTATAATTAACTGGAACACCTTATTTCTGGCAAGTGCATAGAGGCGGGGGTCGCCAAGCTTGGTCAAAGGCGCAGGGCTTAGGTGTTTTATCTAGGAAACCCTGTGGCATAGGCCTTCGTGGGTTCAAATCCCACCCCCCGCACCAGTTTGCTGGTAAATTAGAGATTAAGAACTATGAAATTCATGAAACGTGTAAACTTGAATGCTTGATTCTCCAAAGTTGTTACAGACGTAAACAGTAATTTGAACACAGGCGCAGAGTTGACAAGCATTTCAAAACTAAAGAATTCATTAGCATTAATGATGTACTATAAGTTTCTTACTCACTAAAATTGATTAGATTACAATCTCTCCATTAGCTAGAGAATTTATAATCATACAATTCTCGAGAAGGGCAGTTATTTAACAACCACTATTTCTAAGTAGGAGTTGTATATTGTGAGGAACGTGAATGTAATCTTAAATTGTAAAACCATAGTTTATCTAAGGTGTTCTAATTGAATAGTTTAATGGAAATTGAAAATAAAAATACGTAGAAGAAGAGCTTCTTCAGGCAAATTTTGTAAAGAGCCAATAGATCTTTTTAGGTTTTCAATTTGCTTTCTTTGGATATCTTCTGCTTTTTGTTTTTTATGAATAAGGAGTTCAAGGTGGTGCTTTAGTGTTGCGTTCTAGTTTTCCAATCCTCATTTTAAGTGAATATAAGATCCAAAGCAACATCATTATGATAAAGCCTGCAATAAGGCTAAAAGCCGCCCGCTTTTCATACTTTCACTTGACATAAAATCTAAATAATATGTGTTTAGTTAGATAAAAAAGAGGTATTGGAGGAAGAAGTCTAAACAGCTATTTCAGGAAATTCGAAGCAAAGCATGAATTATGAAATAATAAGTTGATGTGCAAACTCAACTTTTTCACTAATCCCTAAGAATAAACTTCTACATTTAACAGAGATACCGTTTAAATGTACATCTTTGGTATTGGTAAGGTAGAGGCTAATTTTTAAGGCATGTAAGAAGAAACTTAATATTAGAAGCAAATAGTCATCCTTCATGACTTTAGAAACTCCTAATAGAGTCCCAAGAACATATCCTCCAAGTCCAAAAAACTTAAACTTAGTAATACTACCTAAGTAAACTACAAAGTTAAAATTTTAAAGACTAGAAACTAGTACTAAATTATGAAAAATACCAAGGCTTTACCTATAATAATTATTACATTTGTAATACTCACGTTACTAGTCTTGCTAGTTATAAATAATAAGATGAAATTTTCCATACTAATTAATGAACTAATGATTGCTCTTATTCTGTTTTTTACAATAATCATGATTTTCACCCAATTTATTATCTATAGACGAACAGGAATAACTCATACTATTCAACCAATAACGAAAATCACTTGCCAAAATTGTAAACATTCTGAAAAAAGACTATTTCAAACTGGTGATTATGTATTTAAAAATCAGGGGTCATGTCTAAAATGTGGCGGTAAAATGGTTATTGAGGCAATATATCTTCCACCCAAGACTAAAAATGGAAGTAACACGATTCATACTGATAAATATCAGCATTCTTAAAAATTAATTTATAATCTATTTATGAGCTACTCCGGGGTTTATAATAGTTTTCTCAGTAAAACTATTATACCACCTGGTTAATGAATAAATGCCTCATTAACTATCTTAACTTACATGTGCCAACTTAATACTTAATAGTTAGCTTTATTATAAACATAGCATTGCATTTAATATAATCATAGTAACAATCTTAACACAATATTTTTATCTCAATGTTTTAGGAGATATAGATGTCAAAATTGCCTATAAGTATGATGTTTTATTTATACTGTTCCCTACGCTTCTCTTAAAGCTGTCTAAATTGTTATCTGGATTAATAGTCGACAAACTTATAAGTTGTAGCATAATATATTTCAAGGGCCAAGCAGGGGTGGGATTAATAACACTAGGCCGTGGTCTAGCTAGGTATGATGACGGGCTCCAGAAAATAATATATATTAATCTCAGCATATAGAGAAACCCGTTGGGCGAGGGTTCAAATCCCTCCGGCCCCATTACTTTTAAATATGAATTCGTTACATGTTCCTGATCGTTATACATATCACAGTTCGAGATAATATTTAATTCTCTAAACTATTTAAGCTTGCTGGAAATAGAGCTTCGTTAAGCTTAGTGACGTTGAATAGGGACCCATTAGATCTTTACTACTTCTAATACCAGGTTATTAGACTTAAGATTGATTATAAAATGATTTTTGAATGAAATACTACATGTTCTTGTAACTGACAGATATGCTTCCTAGATGCAGTTCCTATAAGACTTCTTGAAGGAGGTTAAAGATTAAGCGAAGGAAGGGCATAGGTAGATATTTAAGATGTTGACATCTATGAGGGTTCATGATAAGAGTATATGTAGATGGTTCAACTCTTCTAATTTAGTGTTCTAACTTTAGTTAATATGCATCTAAAATAATTAACGTATCTTAACACTAATTTTTAACGAACATATATAACTTAAAGGATATAGATATGTAAACTCTTAGAAAAATATCCATGATGGATGAGGTAATAAAATGTTTAAGTTTGTAAGTCATGATTTTAAACAGAGGTCATATTTAGGATGTTATACTCCACTTAGAGTACTTTATATTAGGATGTTGTAAAGTAAGTCACAGTCACTTTTCTTTACTGAAAGTGACTTCTGGAAAGCAACTACTCCTGAGCTATGATCGCTCAAGGAAGAAGTTAGGCTTTTAGTAAATATCAAGATTTTGATGATTATCAATTAAGTTAAGGTTATAGCGGGGGGTGGATTTGAACCACCGACCTCCGGGTTATGAGCCCGGCGGGGTAACCTAGCTCCCCTACCCCGCTTTAGTAAGTAGATATGGTGGAGGCTATAAACTTTATGGTATACTTGCAAGGTACTGTTAAGTCCTAGATTCTACATGTTTACTAATGCCAACTTGACAATATCTAGTTGCAATTAGATTTACTCTATAGGCTTAGACTATTTAACTGCATATTTCCACTTATTTTTTAAGTTTAATAAGCTTAAATTTTTATTAATAACTTAGGTATTAAATTTAGTAACTATGTATCGAAGTGAAATTAGGGATCCCGTTCATGGATATATTTATATCACTGAATTAGAAAGAGAAATTATTGATACTATTTATATTCAGCGATTACATAATATTAAGCAACTAGGCGGAGCTTATTTAACATATCCAGGTGCGGTTCACACTAGATTTACTCATTCTATAGGTACTATGTATTTAGCCGATATTTTTAGTGAAACTTTAAAAAGACAGGGAATTATTAATGAAGATGACAAGGTTAGGTTAAGATTAGCTGCTTTGCTCCATGATATTGGTCACGGTCCCTTTTCACATCTTTATGAAGAAATAACCATTAAATATCTTGGCAAAACTCATGAAGACCTCACGAAATGGATTATAGTTAATAGTGAAATTAAAGATATAATCTCTAAATATGGCTTTAACTATAAGGAGATTTCTGAGCTATGTGTTGGCCGCAGTTTAACAAGTAAACGATTTTTAAATGAAGCTATCTCTGGTCCTGTTGATGTTGATAAACTTGATTTTTTAGTGCGTGATTCTTATTTTACTGGTGTTGAATATGGTTATATTGATGTACAGAGACTACTAAATTCAATAACTGTGATAAATGAGCATCTAGCAATAAATGCCGCATCTATTTCTGCACTTGAAGCATATCTTATTGCTAGGTATGAAATGTTTAAGGCTGTTTACTATCATAGAACAGTTAGAAGTGCTAACTTAATGCTTATAAAGATTATGGATTATGCCAGAGATTATTTAGGATTGACTTCTTTTTCTACACCAGAAGAGTATTCAAGACTTTATGACTCATCAATTTTATTAATAGCAAATTTTACAAAGGAAAAGGATGAAAATTTAAGAAAGGCATTGACGCTGTATAACTTGTTTAGAGAGAGAAAACTCTTGAAATGCGCATTTGAGATACTGGTTCATGTAAAAAATAAATTCGTAAGTGAATTGTTCACACTAGAAAAGTTAAGAAGAGAGATGGAGGAGGAAATAGAAAGAAAGGCGCATGTACCTCCAGATTCTGTATTTATTGATGTTCCTACATTACCAAGCATTCCTTTAAGTAGATATCAAGCTGATCCTATGGAGATAATGATATTTAATGAAAAGGCCGATAGGGAAAAGGCTTTTAGAAAACTTTCAAACGTTTCTGAGCTTGCTTCAGCACTAAAACTTTATTTAAATGTTATTAGAGTATATACGTTTCCTGAGTATAGAAGTGAAGTGGCAAAAGCAACAAATGAGATATTTGGCCTTCATCAATACCCAAATAGAGACATTCTTTAACATACATCATGATCATTATTCTTTAAACCTACTTTCAAATTTAACATTTACTTACACAATCTAAAAAATCTTACAAGAAAAAGAGGAAGCCTACCATTAAAAATCCATAAACAGAGTTAATGAAGAAAGACTTAAATAGTTTTCAGATGAGTTCAGTATAAAGCGTAGTTATGGTGGTTAACATTACTGATGATTTAGTATGGGCTGTATTTATAGTTCTTCCTGCATATTTTGCTAATGGAGTACCTGTACTAACACCTTTAATTTTTAAGTGGCGAGTACCTGTAGACTTGGGGTATACATTTATTGATGGTAGAAGATTAGTAGGTGATAATAAGAGCGTTCAGGGAGTAATTTTGGGAGTGGTAAGTGGGTTAGCGATCGGAGAATTACAAAGCATACTCTTAAATGATTATGCATTCGTAACACGAGCATTAGTACTAAGTTTAGGTTCAGTTTATGGCGACCTTCTCGGCTCATTTATAAAGAGACGATTAAAAATAGAGCCTGGAAAATCTTTACCTATAATTGATCAAATGAGCTTCATTTTAATAGCAATAATATTGTATGTTACATTCTTTAAAGATTTAGATAAAATACAGATACTTTTTATATTAGGAATTACGCCAGTAATACATTTAATTGCAAATATATTCGCATATTTATTAGGAATAAAGAAAGTACCATACTAGGTAATGCTAGTAATTGATAATAAAAACTTACATGAATTGCTAATATATTCTTTCTGTCTTTAAAATACTCAAAAACATTAAACCAAGTATTGATATAGATACTAAAGTTATACCTATTATGGCCCACATTTGTGCTGTTTTAAAATCATATATGAAGGTAATTGATTTATCTATCATTAAAACTCCTAATGCACCTAAAATTACGAAAAACATTACAGCTATCGTCTCAGAGCTTGTTTGTTCCACACCTAACATAGTTGTTAACCGGCTTGGAATTACAAATATAGCTTTTTGACCTATCGTAATAGCAGATGGAGGAAATGGATTTGTAAAGATTACATAAATACCTCCACTCAGTATAAATATTGTTAATAACATTATAAATAAAATAGTTGTATTTTTTGATAAAATAGTTATTTTATTTAATTTTATCTTATTTAATTTTTTAATTAATGATCTAACGAACATAGTACAAATTAATACTAGAGAGTAATATAGTTTTCTTTAGTCACCAAATTTTGTAACGATTTTAATCTTTAATTATGAAGTACATAATTTATCTTGACGTGATTTCATTATATAGTAAGAAGGCAAATTAACAAAGTAGAAATCTATAAGTACATTATCGCAATATAGTAAATATGCCTTTACTAATAAAATGTAGAAAATGTGGATTTAATTTTACTAATATAAAGGAGAAGTTAACATCACCTATAGACATAGTACGTCGATATGAAAGATGCCCACGGTGCTTATCTAAACTTAAACGGAGTAATTTTGAAGTGACGCTTAGTAAAAATTAGTTTTTCTCCAATTATTAAATACCCGCATATACATGCACTCCCTCGAGGGTATACACATATCAGTTAATCTGATTTTTCTATCTGTAAGTGTTACCGGAGCACCCCTAATTAAAATAACAGCATTTTTTTTGCTTTTATTCATTAAAATTTCAGCAGCTGAAGCCAGATTATCTGCTATAGCTAACCAAGTTATTTTTAAAGTTCGACCATAAATGTCCTTTTCCCCTCTACAATCAATGACTGGCTCAAATCCTGAAACTGCGAGAGCTAAACCTACATTCCCAAGTCTAAGTGGTTGTGTTCTACTGTCACTTATTATTACACCTATTTTTACTTTAAACAAATCATAAATAGATTTTCTAAACTTCTCAGCCCATTCTTCAGGCTTTTCCGGAAGTAAAACTACATGATTTGGCGGCGCGTTTGACTTATCTATACCAGCATTTGCCATCAGAATACCATTCTTGATACATAAAAGAACTCTTGGTATTCCCCCAAGAATATCATCCGATTCTTTCATTATTATCTCAACTATTCTTGGATCTATTAAGTATTTTTTACCTATAATTTCTGCCTTTTTAGATGGAGAAATATTAACGTATGGTACAATACGTCCCTGAGAAGTTGCAACAACCTTACTTGAAACTACAAACACATCTCCACTATTAATTTTGATGTTCATTTTTAGAACTTTTTCTATTATGATGTTTAATAATGGATCTCCTTTCTTTATCAATGGAAGTTTAATTGGAAATATCCTCATAGTAGGGATTTATCAATGTATTATTATGAAAATATTCCTAATCTAGATATATATCATAGTTTTGAGTTATGTTTTTTCTTTCATTATTTCTGTTCGATATTCACTTGGTTTTAATAATGTCTCAATCTCCTTTATCTCTATAGGCTTAATTATAGCAATCCATCCTTCACCATACGGATCTAAATTCAATATTTCTGGTTTAACTTCAAGAACTTTATTTACTTTAATTATCTTTCCAGAAACAGGGGAGTAAACATCAGCAACAGCTTTTACAGAACCAATAACACCTAGAACCTCTCCTTTTTTAATCTCTTTTCCTTCTTCAGGAAGCTCACAACTTACTATTTCATGTAGTTGTTTTTGGGCATAGTCAGTTATACCTATTTTAATAAGACTATTTTCAATGAGTGCCCACTCATGAGTTTTAGTATAGTATCTGTCATTAGGTATAAGAGTTTCATTCATAGTTTTCACCTCGATAACTAATACCGTAGTTTAATTTAAGTTTAGTGTAATAGGCTTAGAATTATTAACTTTCTCACCCTCATTATAGATTTATTTTTGAGCTATTACATTAGATTAATAAATTAATCAAACAAGTAATTTTTCCTAACAGTTTAAATTGAGAAAACTTCTTACATAATATGAAGAAGTGTGATTAGTTATGTTCAAATTTTTAAGTAAGTTTTTACAAATAAAGTTATGGGAGGTAAGAGAAGAAGAAAAATCATCAAAAGAATTGTAAAAAGAATACCATCAATATTTATATGTCCATATTGTGGTAATAGATCTATAACCATAGAGGTAAACGAAGAAATAAATGAAGCTTTTGTAAAATGTGGTAAATGCGGAGCAAACGATACAATTAAATATGCACCACCATCAGAAGAAGTGGACATATACAATAAGTTTATGGATAAATACTATAAGAAAGCAGGACCTTAGAATAGGTATTTTTTATGATTTTGTCAATAAATGATCATTATTTTGAAGAAATCAATAAAAAAACCATTGAAATATACTCTATTGCGCAAAAAGCAAGAAGTAAGGGGCTAGATCCGACGTTAACAGTTGAAGTTACTCTTGCAAAAGATTTAGCAGAGAGAGTTGAGGGAGCATTAAAATTAAGTGGATTAGCTAAAAGAATAAGGGAGCTACTGGGGTCAATTAATAGAGTGCAGGCAGCATTTAAGATTGTTGAAGAAATAATATATGGTAGGTTTGGCAAATTTACTGATGAAAAAACTGCTGAATTAGGATTAAGAACAGCATTAGCAATTTTAACAGAGGGAATAACAGCAGCACCTATTGAAGGAATAGATTCAGTAAGAATAAAAAGGAATTTGGATGGTACATTATATTTAGCAATATATTATGCAGGACCAATAAGAAGTGCGGGGGGAACTGAACAGGGATTAACTGTTGTTATAGGAGACTATATGAGGAACCTTCTAAAACTTGATAGATATAAACCAACAAATGCTGAAATTGAGAGATTTATTGAGGAACTTAGAGCTTATGAGAGATCTATTGGTAGATTTCAATATCATGTTAATGATGATGTTCTAAAATATGTTCTATGGAGGTTACCAGTTGAGGTTACCGGTATAGCTACAGATCCTCTAGAGGTTACAGGACATAGAAATTTAAGAAGAATTGAGACAAACGCCGTTAGGGGTGGGGCATTAAGAGTTATAAATGATGGAGTTATAGGCAAGGCTAATAAAATATGGAAAATAGTTAGTCAGTTGGGACTAGAAGGATGGAATTGGTTAAGAGAGATTAAGACTGATAATGAAGATCGAAATGCTTTGGGAATAAAACCTAATGATAAATATATGACTGACATAATTGCTGGAAGACCTATACTCTCAGGGCCATCCCAATCTGGAGGACTTAGATTAAGATATGGTAGAGCCAGGAATACAGGGCTAGCTGCTGTAGGAATACACCCGGCTACCATGATAGTCTTAAATGAGACAATAGCTATAGGAACACAATTAAGACTAGAAAGACCTGGAAAAAGTGCAACAGTATTACCGGTGGATACTATTGAACCTCCAATAGTTAAATTAAAAAATGGATCAGTTGTAGTGGCTAGTACAGATATAAGATACGAAGATATCTCCGAGATTCTCTTTCTTGGAGATATACTAATATCTTTTGGTGATTTTCTTGAAAATAATCACCCTTTAATTCCTGCAGGATATTGTGAGGAATGGTGGGCTGAGGAATTAGCCAGTGTAATTAATGAGAAATTTAATGGTGATGTAGAGAAGGCATCATCATATATCGGTATTGAACCAGGAAAACTAATTAAGTATCTTAAGAATCCATTAAGGGAGAAACCATGTGCCTCTGATGCTTTAAGAATTTCAGAGACATTGGGCATTCCGTTACATCCAAAATACATATATGATTGGAGGAAGCTAGATGTTGATGAAATATTGATACTAAGGAACTGGATTCTGAGAACATTAGAAAATTCATATGTAGATGATGAAGTTTATCTTAAAATAGTACCAGAATGTAAAAGAATTCTTGAAAAAGCACTAATACCACATAAGATAATTGATAACCAACTTTACCTTGGTGAGGAAATCCTAATTCTTAAGAGATTATTATTAGATGCTAAAATAGAAACTCTTTCTAAATTGAAGGATTCATTTAAAATACTTAGCATAGCTTCAGGTATAAAGCTAAGACCAAAATATATTTCATTTATAGGAGCACGTATTGGTAGACCTGAAAAAGCTAAAAGAAGAGCTTTGAAACCGCCGGTTCAGGTATTATTTCCAACTGGAAAAATCACAAGAGATCTGATAAAAATTAAAGAGAAGTATCAAAAAACATTTGCTGAATTATGTATTAGAAAGTGTAATTCTTGTGGCTGTATTACTTACAAGAGTATTTGTCCTAATTGTGGGCAGGTACTACATGAAAATCTATGGAAATACTGTAACAAATGTAATTCAGTATTAAGTATAAACATGGAAAAATGTCAATTTTGTAGTAGTTCCTTAACTACGTACAAAGGATATATAATTGATGTTGATGTTGAAATTTCAAAAATTATGAAGGAATTTAAAATTAATACTAAATGTTTGAGAGGGGTCAGGAAATTAAGTAGTTTATATAAAGTTCCGGAACCTATTGAAAAGGGATTATTAAGGTCTTTTTATGATTTATATGTATACAAAGATGGAACCATCAGGTTTGATGTTACTAATGCACCATTAACGCATTTTAAACCCAAGGAAATAGGCACATCCATAAGTGCTCTAAAAAGATTAGGATATGAAAAAGATTTTTTAGGAGAGGAGCTTAGAGACGAGGAACAAATACTAGAACTTAAAATTCAGGATGTAATTCTTCCAAAAAATTCCTTAGGATATTTGATTAGAATAGCTAATTTTATTGATGATCTATTAGTTAAATTTTACGGCCTTAGCCCATATTATAATGTTAAACAGCCTGAAGATCTTATTGGCCATTTAATAATTGGCCTTGCACCGCATACATATTCAGGAGTGATTGGGCGCATAATAGGCTTCACAGATGCTAATGTATGTTATGCTCATCCATATTGGCATGCTGCTAAAAGAAGAAATTGCGATGGAGATGAGGATTCTATTATTCTGGCTTTAGATGCGTTAATAAACTTTTCGATACACTACCTCCCTAGTAAGAAGGGAGGGCTTATGGATAGTGTGTATTTATTGACAACTAATATTAATCCGGTGGAGGTTGACGATGAGTCACATAATATTGAGACAAATAGCAGATTTAGTTTAGAGTTTTATGAAAGCAGTCTAAAATGTCCTGAGCCTAAGGATGTCTTAAATATTATTGATATAGTAAAAAATCATTTAGAAAAACAAAGTCAGTATACATGTATTAAATTTCTACATGATACTACATCAATCAGTAATGGCCCAAAAGTGAATATGTATAAGAAGTTAAAAAACATTAGAGATAAAGTAAAATTGCAGATGGAGTTAGCGCATAAAATTCTGGCTGTTAATGTAGCTGAAGTAGCAACAAGATTATTATCACATCATTTCTTACCGGATCTTATAGGCAACTTAAAATCGTTTTTAACACAAAAAGTTAGATGTATTAAGTGTAATTCTTCATATAGAAGAGTACCGATCTCTGGTCGGTGTAAAAAATGCGGAGGCAAACTACTTCTTACAGTTCATGAGGCAAACATCAAAAAATATCTTGAACTCATATATTTAATAGCTGAAAGATATAAAATTGATGAGTATACTGCCCAAAGAATAAAATTAATTGATAATTCGCTTAAATACATGTTTAGTTCCGAAGATGGAAAACAACTAAAATTGCTATGAACTTGCCTGTAGTCATTGATTAAATCTGTCAATAGTTTTAACATTCCTTTTATTATAGATGATGATTGAGGATGATATTGGATCTTCGATTTTTATAAAACACATTTAAACTAAATGATACATTTACAGGGAGAGTTTTTACATTTTGGACATGTTCCATTGTATTTAGCAGTTATTACTTCTTCTAGTTTTACATCAAATAAATTAGCTATTGATAATAGCCATGCCATAGTATCTGCAAGTTCCTCTTTTATGGAGGATTTATCATTACTTCTTATTGCCCTAGCAAGCTCGCCTAGCTCCTCGACGAACCACATAAAAGTTTTTTCAATCCCTCTGGCTTTATCTCTACTATAATACAAGTTTTTCATTAAAATTTGAGCATCTTTAATTCTCAAATGAGGTCACTACCTAAGCTTTACATATTCATAAGCTTCACGAATACTATCAAAACAATAATGACATTTTTTGAAGTTTTTCCTAAATTCTGCAACATTCTTAGAAACTTCGTCTGAGGATTTATCTTTAATAAGAGCGTCAGTAATAAAATCAGCAATTATCTCCATATCAGAAGCTTTCATTCCTAATCTAGTCACTTCCGCAGTGCCAAGTCTAATTCCTCCAGGATCTGTGTAATGGCGTTTATATATCTTGAGGTCATATGGTAATAGGTTTCTGTTAACTATGATGTTTGAATCTTCAAGTTTTCTTTCAGCTTCACGTCCACCGATTCCGCATGAAGCTACAGTATCTATTAAAATAACATGACTTTCGGTGAATCCTTTTTTTTCACCAAGGACTTTAAAACCCCGCTCATGTAAGGCCTGAGCAAGAGCCTTAGCATTTCTAACAATTTGTATAGCATATTCTTTACCAAATTGAGCTACTTCAGATAAGGCTATACATAATGCTGCAACATTATGAAGATGATGATTACTCAATAATCCTGGAAAGGATGATTTTTTAATTAAATCAGAATATTTATTCCATGATATTACCATACCATGTTGAGGTCCTGGAAGAGTCTTATGAGTAGAAGCCGAAATAACATCAACACCCTCTCTTAGGGGATCTTGAAAAATCCCACCAGCAATTAACCCAAGTACATGAGCTGCGTCATAGGCGACCGTTATTCCAAGATCATGTGCAATAGGAGCTATTTCTTTAACTGGATGAGGAAATGGAAAAACTGAAGCGCCAAACATTAGAAGTTTTATAGGCTTATTTTCATTTTTTAAAACTTTTATTTTCTTTATTGTTGCATCTACATCTATATTCAATTCGTCAATATCGTATGGGAAATATTCAACATTAAGACCGTGGACTACACCAGCAGTACCCCAAAGCTCCTTCTTTCCAGTACTTATATGCCCACCACAAGGTATGGAAAGAGCCATCATTACATCACCTGGCTCCGTAAAAGCTGTATAAACAATAAGATTAGCTACAACGCCAGAAATAGGTCTAACATCAACAAATTCAGCATTAAAAATTTTTTTAGCCAATTCAACCGTTAAAAGTTCCACTTGATCAATATACTTGCATCCAGCATAAACACGCTCACCTGGCCAGCCTTCAGCATAACGATTATGAAAATCACAAACCATAGCTTCTCTCACTGCAGGGCTAGCTACATTTTCACTTGCAATAAGATTTATAGTTTTAGACATCCAATTGTGATGCCCAATAATTAATTCAAATACTCTATTATAGTAGTCTATCGGGTTCAATTATAACACCATTCAGATAATATCAGATATTAATACTATTGTAACTTTTTAATTTTTTGGCTTTAATAATTTAAATATTGTTAAGTTAAGCTAACATGTAGTAAGTTTATAAAGTTAGACTTAAATTAATAGCATCCACGCTGTAAACTTAAGCGTGCTTCATCACCTCTATCATTGGTTGTGTCTTTTCTATGAATTCTCTACTTAATTTTTCATTTATTATTATTGATTTTAGAATGTTTTCTACATGCTCCTTATCGTAGAGAGCACCATCACCCAGTATAGTTGTATTAAGCCACAAATAGCTCCAATCCTCTTAATGAATACTATGATGTTATTATGTTAGCAACATCAAAAATCCATCATGAATACAACCCTTCTGGATAAGGCTTGGAGGCAATTTACAAAACATCCAGAATCTACCTAATCAGCATCATCAACTAGTAAAACCCCAACATCTCTACAGGTATTCCTATCAGGAATAGAATACTTAAGATTTAAACCATGATAGAATAGATGTATAACTCCTAAATATTACAAGCTTAGAATATTTGAAGCATTCTTAAAGAATATGAAAATATATAAGCACCATAATAATTAAGATAAAAGCCTCTCTCTTTAACAAACCTAACAACTCTAGACGTAATATTCAACATAGATAAAGGAGAGAAAAC
>Ga0185307_1001060_pt1 | contig 15960 bp, 11 predicted proteins | sample LHCtaG_FD_128010 | JGI IMG/M metagenome (GOLD analysis project Ga0185307, IMG submission 128010) | Hot spring microbial communities from Little Hot Creek, USA to study Microbial Dark Matter (Phase II) - LHC4sed_matched (SPADES... | ecosystem: Environmental > Aquatic > Thermal springs > Hot... | reverse complement strand
TGAGTTTGGCTCTGAAGGCGATTACTGTCGAGTCTGTCGTGCTCCAAGAATAGGTTAGAGCTTCCTTTGGCGAGCCAACTTCCGTGTTTATTGTACTGTGCAGGTCGTTGAAGGAGTGGGGTTTGAAGGCTAGGAGGTCTTGCCATATCCATTTTATTTCAGGCTGTAGATTGGGGCTTGTGCTTCCTTGTGATGCTAATGACCATTGTCTATTGAGGTCGTACTGGTAGCCGTTTCTTATGGGAGTGTATCTGCTTACACCATAGTAGACGCCGTCAACGTTTACGATGGGAACTATTCTGAAGATGAAGCTTCTGCGGATAGCCGCAGCCATTGGGTCGTCTGATAGTAGGAATCTTATCAGGCCTTCGGCTTCCCAGCTGCCTGGAACTTCACCGGAGTGTTGCTGGGCTATAACGTAGGATCTGAATTTGTTTTCGTCGGGGTAAGCGGGGTCTGTTATTGTCGCCACTAGGAGTTGTTGTCCGCCTGGAGTTGTGCCCAGAGAAGTTACTTGTAGGTAGGGGCTGTTTGCAAATTCTGCGAATAGGGCGTCTCTCCTGGCTACGGTGTATGGTGGCAGCGGCGCAAGCCAAACTTTGTCGTATTCTGGTGGGACTGTTATGTTGATTGTGAATATTTTTGCTGTGCGGTCGTATGAAACACATGAGAGTGGCACCCTATACCAGTTTATGTTGTCGTAGCTGTATACGGGTTCTATTTCAGGCCATCTGTTTCCTGCTGTTGGACTTATGGACCAGTCGGGGTCGGTGCCGTTAATTATGCTTACGGCTACTGTTTTGCCTGCCACGTTTTCCATGCTGAAGTAGAACCACCAGTGTTTGTCGTTGTTTGTTCTGCCAGCAACTGGGTCGTAGCCTATTGTGTAGTTTGTTGCTGCTTTGTAGTGTCTGTAGCCTGCTCTGCCTTCAACGTATGTGACGTTTATGAGGTTGCCCATGTCGAATTTGCTGTTGAAGATTATGTCGTCTGCTGGCGGTGCAGGCTCAACGGTGAAGGTGAAGGTTTTTGTTGTTGTGTGGGTTCCGTCTGTGGCTGTGACAGTCCAGGTGTAGGTTTTAGCATATTGTAATCCGCTGACTGGTACCGTGTATGTGCCGCTTCCCACATTGTGTTCAGTTCTTGAGCCTATGTCTGGGTTTGTTGTAACTGTGAAGTTCATTAGGTCATGCTGGTAGTCTATGAGCGTGAAGATTAATTCTGTTAGAGTTATTGGCACGTTTGTGGCGTCTTTCGGCGGGTTTGGATTTGTTATTATGGGTTCGCCGGGTAAGGATTCTTCTCGGCTGACTGTGTAGAATGAGGATGGATTAAGCTGGTTATTATAGCTTGTGAGTATGTAGCCTGCTGAGCGGGCGGGGTTGGAGATGCGGATTTCGTCAAGGGAGCCTTTAAAGTAGCGTGCAGCATTATACGTGCTTCTTGCAATGTGAAGTGGAACGTTTACGTTGTTATGTATTTGTGGGATTGTGGCTGTTCCAACGGTTGGAACTTGGGCGCCGTTTATGTAGAATATGGGAACTTTGTTTGCTTCCCAAACAACCGTGACGTAGTACCATGTGTTTGCGGCTGGAACAAAGGAGGCGTACCATTCACGGTAGTTTGTGCCATCTGGCGATGCATAAAACCCGAAGGGTTGGGTTGGGCGGTCAGCAGGGTTATATTCAACGAACCATCCGCGCTGGTTTAAGACTGTGTTATATTTGTTTATGATGGCTTGTCTTCTGCCGGTGTCTTCAAGCTTTATCCAGAAGCTCACGGTTAGGGCTTCAGTATAGCCTGCTAAAGTATCGCTGTGGGCTATTTCTATATAGTCATTTGTTCCGTCGAATGTGTCGCCGCCGTCTATTTTGGCGTTTACGCCTTGCTGTACGCCGTTGATGGATGTGCCGTTATTGCCATAGGCCGTAGAGTCGTAATGTGTTCCTGACTTTTCGTTAAGGTGTAATACCAATTTGTAGCTTGTATCCCATACGGCCTTTGGGTTTTGCTGGTTTTCGCAGGTTGGGTTTCCGTAGTATAAGTAGATTTTTGTGTCTGTTGTTGAGGATAGGTATGGTATGTTCACCCACGCAATTAGGCGTCCTATTGTATTGTCATAGTATTCTATTTGGTGGTTTAGTTTGTTGTTCTCTTGGTCTGTGAAGATGAAGTCATCTCCGTTGGGCTGAACTTTAGTGATGAAGCTCGAGTCTGTTATGTCTATTAGAACTGGGAAGTTTGTTTGGTCTCCGCTAACTTTTGTGTGGTCTATGGTTATTGTTCTGCGGTATTGCCAGTCCGTGTTGTACCATGGTGGAAGATCGCTTGTTGTAAATGTGAAGGTTTTTGTTGTTGTGTGTGTGCCGTCTGTTGCTGTAACAGTCCAAGTATAAGTTGTGGAGTAGGCTAAGCCGCTTATTGGAACTGTTATTTTTCCGTTGCGTACGTTTATGCCGTTGGCCGAGCCAATATCTGGATATGTTGTTACCGTATAGTTTATCGGATCACGCTGGAAATCTGTTAATTTAAAGGATAATTGTGAAAACGAAATTGGAACATTTACTGCGCCATCTGAAGGTGAAGGTTCAGTGATTTGTGGCGCTTTAGGACCAGGTGAAGGCACATATTCTGCTGCGCCACAATGATATTCGCTGTAGAATTGGATGTTTGTTCTTGGCGGCGGGTTTGGTGTTGGAGCTAGCGTATCGTAACAGCGGACGGTTCCGCCGCTTGTAGTGACAATTAATTCGTTTAGACCGTCTCCGTCTATATCTGCTACTAGGGTGAAGGCGTTTGCCCCAGGTGTAACATAGTCAACGAGATCGTAGGTTTTAGCTATTGAGTTATATGTGAAAATGTATATGCCTGTTCCATTCGCTGCGATAATGTCCATTCTGCCGTCGCCTGTTACGTCTCCGACTTTCGGCGGTTCGTAAGCAGTTACTGGTAAGATAGCATCCTGCTTCCAGTCGTATAGGTCCCAAATGTATACGCGTGAGTTCTCACGGCATGTTATTATTTCTAGGTTTCCGTCATAGTCTATATCGTAGACTGTTGGTTGTGAGTGGCTCCGAATCCCTAAATTGAGACTTTTTCTGTATTTGCCGCCTGTAGTCAGAACCGCGCCTGTAAAGGCGTTGTAAACTGCGAAGCCGCCACCTTGATGGGCGACTATTACATCAAGGATTCCATCTTTATCAACGTCTGCAAGCATGGGCGTGTGGCTACTGCAGAGGATTTCAGAGTCATTCCATAATGGAGTTAGAGTAAGGGCGTCTAATGCCCGTACTCCCCATCCGCCGTATTTATATGGGTCTGTGGCAGGATTGTAAGCAAGACTTCTATCTCCCTGGTATAAAATGAATGTTCCGTTGAAGGCTGGGTCGGCAATTGTTAGGCCTCCATAGCATACGTGCCAGCTTTGATTATGTTGTCTTAATATCTTTCCATCGTAGCTCAACATTGTTATGTAGTCATATCCTTGGTAAGGTCCTCTTCCACCACTGACGAAAATTTCGAGGTTTCCATCGCCATCTATATCTGCAATTGCGTTATAGGTACCTTCCCATGGTGAATCAGTACTTACTGCTCTGTTTATCCATTTTATGCTTCCATTATTGGCGTGTAATACTAATAGCCCTCTTGTTGTGCTGACGCTGCCGGACGCTAAAGAGATCACGATTTCGAGATTTCCATCATTTTCCAAGTCTACAATATCAAAGGGCGTATGAAACATTATTCCTTCGTAAGAGAATTGCCATATTATGTTTCCAGTGGCCCCATCTAACGCCGTTACCTTCCCGTTGTAGCCGCTACTTGGTCCTCCACTTACGACTATTTCCATTTTTCCATCATTATTTATATCAGCTGCTAACGCTCCTATGCGTGTTCCGGCATCAGACCCCAACCATCGAGACCATTTAAGAGTTAGAAAGGGTACTGCAGAAACAGAATTTATATTAATAAATACAATAAATACGTTTACTAAAAGGATTAAAATGAATAGCGCGCCAACCATTTCTCGGCTAATAATTTTTTGGGTGATATGCACATCTTTTACCTCCCTTTTTCAAATATATGACTTTGTTATTATATATTTTAGTATTATGTATCTAAATTCTAGATTTTTGATGCTGAACTTCTAATCCTAGACTTATACCTTGAAACGGAATAAAGCTTTATGGCTTAATTCTCATCGACTCTTGAATATTTCTCCCTCTTTTTCCAATTCTATTCTTTTTCTACCTTTCTCTTACAATTATATTCTGGTAATCATAATATGTAATCATATAATATACATAATATATAATATTATTAAAGTCGTATCTCAAAATCATAAGATACATAATTCGGTAAATATTATGATTATGCGAAATGAAATCCCTTCAATCATTATGCCGAACTTTCGAGAGTGTTAACTTATTTGTCATTCTAATTATTTTAGCCATTTTGCCAAATATAAATACAGCTTTACAAAATTTTTTCACTTTAAATTCTTATGGCACTATTTTATATAATAATGCTGTTCCTCTACTTGGCGGCTGGGGAGGGATACGCCTTTGCGAAACCGTCCGAATGACAAATATTGAGAATAATTCTAGGAGATATTCTCCTCCCAGCATTGTTTTTCCTGGCGAGGTTGCCTCTAACGCTGAGTTAACATGTTTAGAAATTAAAAAAATGGGATATAATGCTGTTAGGTTTATTTGGCGTCCAGCTACTAGTGAAGGTGACGCTTCATGGAAATATAATGAAAACTGGATGAATCGAGCCATAGAGATTGCTAAAGCTTTAGGAATGTGGATTATAGTTGACTGCCATGGCTATCATGATGCCTACCAATATGAGGAGGAGTGGTTAAACGAGTGGCGTGGGGTAATATTTAGGTTTAAAGATAGTTATGAGAAAATCGTGTGGGAGCCAATTAATGAACCTTTAATGTATTGGAAGGATGGAAGCCATAAACTGACAGGCAAAGACGCTGTCAATGAGCTTGCCAGAATCTATCAGCGTTGGATAGATATGTGCCGTGGGCTTGGGGACGCTCACTGGGTTGTTGTATCCCATATCTGCTGGTGGGATCCTTTGCCTTACGTTGAGTGGTTCCCAGTGGTTAGCGACCCATTAAACAGGATTTTCCTCAATGGGCATTTCTACTATTTCTACGAGTATAACATGGACAGATGGACTGTTGAGCAGGCGCAGAGAATGGCAGACCGCACCTTTAACAATGTGGTGGCGGTCATTGATAAATATAAACGTCCCTTCCTTTGCACGGAAATGGGCGCAACACCATTTACAGCCAAATATAATACTGTTGAAAGCGTTCCAACCGCCCAATATGGCGGAGCCGCAGGCTACTCTACAGTTTCCTTTGCGTATATTCAAAGATTAATAACAAACTTTGACAACTACCCAGGAAGAATCGGTTATATCCTTTGGACAGCTGGCGACTGGGCGAAAAGTTGGCCACAGGGCTGGCATTACGGCGGTTTATTTGGAGGCATGGACGTGTGGGGACAACTTTTAGAATATAAATCCTTTAAATAAATATCTTCATAAAATCCGCTAAATATTCTAGCTACATTATTGTAAATAAAAACTCAGTTAAATGGACATGCAATTAAATATATATCCATTTTTTAGCCCGAAGGTGAAAAGCGTAATAAAGTGCCTCTTTGAAGGGTGATCCTTCCTTACGCTCATTATCAGCTCCACAATCTCTTCTGAACCCTTCTTCCCGGAGAACCTATATCTGTCTGAGGCCAGGGTAGATATGTTGTTGCCATCTTAACCTTGCCAAGGATGTTCTGCCCCTAATGTATGTGGATCTTCTCTAGGCTCCAGGATGATCCGCCGTGCTGTTTGACGGACATCGGTCCCTTCTCATCCACGCATACAGCTGCGCCATCCTGCGGGGGCTCATTGTACCTCGTTAATAAAGCCAATATATTATTCTTATAGAGCGTATCATTTGATGCGTGCAAGCAATACCAGAGCGTCAGAACTGCTATATATAATTATCCTTTCATTTAGTATATTCTCTAAACTTCTTTCGATCAAACTGCTGTCTGCACATATATAATAGTAAGTCTCTACTGTTTTATGTCTCTGAATATTTACTATAGGTATGCGGCTTACGGACTCGTTTTTTAACTGAGCTTTCATAATGCCGTATAACGAGACTATCCTTACTCCAGGATATACGCCTGCTACGTTCCAGGGACTTTTTTCGCCCAGGAACGCGTATGAATAGTATTCTCCGTAGGTTACAGATTGGAAATTTCTGCCTGAAAGATAGAAAGCATAACCACTAAACAGAAGCATAATTAAAAATGAGATGATCAGCATTTTAGCAACTTTACTGGATTCACTAAGCTTTAAGTTTGATAAAAATTTAACTATTGAGTATACCGTTATTGGTAACGTTATAACAGGCAAACGTTCTATAAGTCCAACTCCTCCAAGAACAACGCCTAATGTGCCAAAAATCGCCGCTGAGAAAAACAGTATACTGAAGGCAAGCTCATCTGCTTTGCCTCTACTGCGGCGAGCATTAATGAGTGAGAAGATCATTCCTAGGCTAACAATAAGTGCCATGTAAACGGCTTTGTAAAGAACAATTTGCTCCCATATAGGATCTGCTCGGGCTAAACCAAAAAGAATGATCTCTTCTCTTCCAGTAACAATTGCTTCAATAACTCTGCGAAAAGTTATAATAAAGTTTCTAAAAGTATAACTTGTCATAAATATAAGGTAAGAAAACCATGCGATGCTTAGAATAATAGGTAACATTAAGAATCTCACATAAAACAACTTCTCCTTTTTGTCTGCTATCTTAAAAATCGATGGGTAAAAGGCCGAAGCCAAAAACGCCGAAAGTGTGAGAATTGTTAAACCTTGATGCAAAAATATCAAACTAAATCCAGCAATTAGTACAATTATAAGTTGCCTGCGATCCTGCGTTTTGATCAAACTAAACAACATAATTAATATGAGCCAATAAATTGGGATTCCATAACTCTGTGCCGAATAATGAATGTGATGGAAGTCAAGGCTAAACTGAAGAAGTAATGCTGTGGCTACAAGCAAATTATTGCCTAGTAAGCGTTTATAGAATAAATAAAGTATTGGAACATATACTACGATTGCAAACACATGAAACCATTTTACAACTGCGATGCAAGATGGATCAATAAATGATGTGGGCATACCAACAACCGTATTGAATATTATGCCTGTCGTCCAAAAGAAAGCTGGTTGAAGATCGAAATAGCTGTCCACACGGGGATTTGAACGCCCAGATAATATAACATAGTACCCTCTTTGAAAATGCGCTGGGGCATCATAGAAACTTGTTATGTAATTTGTATCAGCCAATTCTAAATTAATATATTTAACTGTAATGAGTAATATAAATGGAACAAATGTAGTGATTAACGAAACCTTACGTGCCTTTAGCACGAGTAACATGAATAAAAATGGCGAAACAAATTCAATTAATATAATCAAAGGGTCTTTTGAGAGTGGTCCAAACATTTCCAACTTGTTATAATATGTAGGGTGGAAAAGATAGGTATTAGTGATAAGTATTGCAAAAAGCGTGATCATGGAGCTTGTAAATAAAGCAAAATTAACCCATTTTTCCATTTTGACATGCCTCACTAACGTTTTCGTTTTTCTTTCCTTCTAAACTTTCATTTTTAACTCAGTCGCCATAACCTTCCAAACTTTAAATCATAACTGTTGGGAATAAAGGGACTGTATCCCGACCCTGGAGCAAATGTCATCTCGCCGAAAACTATGCGATCAGTACTGAAGAGATAGTAAAAATCAACTCTAACGAAATCAAAATCATTTCCAAGATTTTCGGCAACTTCAATCATCTCTTCAAGTTTAGGTGGCTTTATATCTTGAGGATTAACTGGTTTATTGGGACGGTTGCCCTTTCTTATGGGAATCTGTCGCCATTCGCGTGTGTAAAAATTTATAGCATGGTTAGTGAATCTGTCAAAATCTACTTGTATAGCATGTACCTTCCCATGGAAAACAAAAAACTTAAAATCTAAAGGAATCTTAAACTTTCCATCAAATAACCATTCTTCAAAAAGCACTCTTGGCAACATTTCCCTATACCAGTACTCGCCATGTTTTATTCCGTCTTCATATTTATTATTAAGCCAACCACTTAATATATGAATAATCTGTTTTCTATTAACTTCAGCCTTACTAGGGACAAAATATACTTCACCACTTTTATGTGCAGGTTTTGCGACGAACCTTTCAGGAAGACTTTCAAAATCTAACTCAGAAATAGAGCGAATTACGGCGTACACTTTAGAGAGATATCTGTTCCCAATTTTATTTTCAACATAATCTCTTACCTTCCACTTGTCAGCTAAAACTTTATATCTATCATCATGCTGCCTTAGTTTCCGATAAGCTATCTTTTCATTAAACGTTCTCGGATTATCGATATTAGGCCAATAGCCCAGCGAGCGCAACATTACAAGTTTTACACGCAATTCTAAAGGTGCCAAATTAAGCAGATGCCCTGTAAATGTTCTACCAAACTTACTCATTACTAATCTCTCGATTTCACCATTTTGCACAATATCGTACGATAAACAATTATCTGATTCCTATTTCGCTATAGATTTTGGAGCACTTTAAGAAAGGTTATAGTTGCATCATATGCTTCTTCAGGATCATAAGGCATTCTTTCGTTTTTTAAAATTGCATTAACGAATGCAGAAAGGAGGTATTCGTGGCCCGATTTATTTTTGTTTAATATTGTTCTCAAAGCTTCTTTGGAGAGCGATTTCGCGATTTGCATAGTAATTTGAAGGTTATCTTTTATTTTATATATTTTTCCAGGGGGCATGGGGCCCTGAGTTGTTAGTATGAGATTTGAACCATCGTAATTTATCATCATCTGCTTTCCGTATATCCTTATTGAAAGAGGGGCAACTGTTGTTCTTGGACTATTAAATGATATGTGAATTGTACCATACTTCCCATCTTCTGAATTAAACGTCGCATATAACTCGTCATAATTAACCCAGTCATAATTGCCCTTTTTTGACGCATAAACGTCTCTAACATTTAATTTTCCCATCAAATTCCGCAAAATATATATTGGATGAATTAAATTTTCGCCAAATCTACCTCCAGGCAATTTATGAACCCAGTGAGTTTTATCAGATATCATTTCATCATTTGCGGTATGCAGCATTCTAATATCTACGCTTAAGATGCATGGTCTCTTCTTGTTTAGGATGGATTTTACGTCAAGTAAAGGAGGTGTAAATAGGAAATTATGAATAACGCAGAGCTTCACTTCTTTTTCCCTCTTGTAATACTCGTCCATTATGCTCTTACATTCTTCATAGCTCATTGCCATAGGTTTCTCGAGTACAACGCTGTGTCCTTCGCTCATCGCTTTTATACTCAGGTAAGCGTGAGTGGATGGTGGAGTGCATATATCAATTATCGCGCCATCCTCTTTCTCTAATAGTTCAGTAAAATCGGTATAAAAACGAGGTATTTTCCAACTTTTCGCAACACTTTTCACACGTTTTTCGTTTACATCACAAACAGCTACTACGTTAACCCTCGCTATTTTTTCCCAGGCAGGTATATGCACAGTATTAGCTACATTGCCTGTTCCGACTATCGCTATATAGACGCGTTTCATTTTTATATGCATCCCTTACTATTACTATCTCAACTTTTCATAATCATCAACGAGTCTAAAATACAATGATCTCATAATATTGAGTTCCATTTTGATCTCTTCCGACTATTACTACATCAACGCGTCTCATTTTTATGTCTACTCCTACTACTTATCTTACACTTTTCATATTCATTAATGAGTCTAAAGTATAATGATCTCATAATATCAAGTTCCATTTTGATCTCTCTGTAATTCGTCCTTGAGAGACTTGCATGGTACTCATGCAGAACTGGATTGTCTGGCAAATATATGCTCTCATACCCTTTTATAATTAATTGCAGACCTACATATTGCTCATTTCCGAGCGCTCTTTTCAGGATTGGATTTTCAGGGAATTCTACCTCGTCTAATGCTTCTTTTTTGAAACTCATATTAACCCCTCTGAATGGCAACGAAAAACAAGGCTTGCTTGGTATATAAGGACCGTGTGCCACATTAAGACTCTTCGTTAAGTAAACACCAAGCCTATATTTGCTTAACAATGGATGTGGCCTTTCTAACCATGGCCTGACAAGCCATCTAAAAAGCTTAACACGTAAAGCATCATCTGGCGTCGGCTTAATTTCCATAGATTTTAGGTCTAGGTACAGATCTCTACTCGAGATACATGCAATACTTTTTCCATAAATTTCGTGATACTTTACATATTTTTTAACCCAATTAGGAGGGGGTATAGCATCATCGTCGGTAAAAATAGCTATGTCGCCGCATGCTTCTTTTTTGCATAAATTGAGAGCGTGTGTAAAATATCCTCTAGTTTGATTTATAATAGCACATTTGAGTGAAGGACGTCTAGAACAAACTTCTTCGATACGATTTAGGTCGTTGCCTTTATAAACTATGACGATCTCATAAGGTTTCAATGTCTGCTTTAATAAGCTAAAGAGCAAACGCTCTAACCGTAGATAACTCATTGTAGGCACAAGAATTGAAACACGATTTTTGCTAGACATTAATAAGACCTAAAATTAATTGGATATAAAAATTTACTACTTCCTAGAATGTAGTATCCGCTTTCTTTTCGCCGTTTTAGCTTCACAAAATTTGCTAATAGATCCGTGGTCTCAAAGGGATAAAACTTGTTTAGAGGCCGTGAGAAACAAAATACCTTTTTTTTTAAAGTACGCCAAACTGTTTCAAAACAGTTTTTCACAAGGTATATGTTCAAGAACTTCAATCATTAAAACTATGTCAAATGATGAATACTTAAATGGAAGATTTTGAGTATCAGCTAAAAATAATTTATCAAGCTTTGAGCAAAACAAAAATCGCTTATTCAAGTCTACGCCAACAACAATTTTTGCTCCTCCTTCCAAAACAAACAACCCGTAAGCTCCAAAGCCGCACCCAAAATCCAAAACATTTTTTTATTATCAAATGATGTTAAACTTGCAGAACCTCAATCTCCTTTTAACTCCATCTCCATGCCATTATCAGCCGGCGCTCCTCTAACAATCATCATCAAATCTTCCTCATTTATATGGAACTATACAATTTCGCTAACATCTCAGTGATTTCATCCCAATTATATAATCTTGGCCTTTTAACTTCCTTTCCAATCATGCGAGTGATAAGACCAGCCAGTTCATCCAAATTTATTGGATAGCCTATTCCGAAACAGTTCACATCATCAATCCATTCAGTTAATGCTGAAGTGTTAGCAACTATGCATGGAGTCCCTGCGCATAAGGCTTCTGCAACACTTATGCCATATGCCTCATGTCTTGATAACAAAGCAAAGAGATCTGCATTTGCATACTTCATTAACAACTTTTCTCGTGGTAAGTCCTTATAGAATGTAACACGTTCAGCGACTCTAAGCCGATTTGCTAATTTCTTTAAATTCTTTTCGTGGGGCCCCTTTCCAACAATCTCTAAATGAATATCCGTTTCCAGCTTAGGCATAACCTTGATCAAAAAGTCTATTCCTTTGTATTTCTCCAGTCGAGACACGCACAAAATAATCCGATGATTTTTTCCCCTTTTTTCCAGTTTTTCAAACTCTTCAAAGTTAACTCCGTTTGGAATAATAGCAACTTTTTCTTCTTTCACTCTAAAGTTTCTTAAAATCAACATCTTTTCATAGTTCGAAACGCATACGATTTTATCAGCATTTTCAAATATCTTTCTAGCTAGGAATTTATATGGAATGTGAAGTGCATTCCTAATTAAGGTATGACCTTTTCCATGGTAGTGAGGAGTGAAAACGAGCTTATTCTGCATTTTAGCCTGGGAAGCATACAAGGCGGGTAATGCATGGTATCCGTGAGCGTGCACTATGTCGTATTTGTCCGCGCATTTTTTCAGATATTTCCTAAGACTTTCAGAAAAGTAATATGCCTCGTTTGGAGCCCAAGACTTAAATCGTCTTATTTTTAAACCATTAATCACTTCTTCGCGAGGAAGCATTCCACTGGGATCTGTTGTTAACACTTCTATCTCAAATCCGCTTCTAAATAATCTTTCACTGATCTCTTTTACGTGGGTTTCAAGCCCACCTATATATGGATAATACCTGTGACAAACCTGAAGAATTTTCACTAATAATTCTCTCCATTCGAATAAATTTGAAGCGTTAGTTTGTTCTCTCCCATTTAACATTGCCCTTTCTAAACAGCAGAGAAAATAAAGCGAATATTAGGAAAATTTGATGTTCTAGAAAAGTGGCGATAATTTTTATAAGGTTATTTAAACTACATTTCAATAAATATTTTTGTATAAAAAGCGTCAACCCAAGAATAACCAACCCGGTACCGAAAACGAATAAAATTTGCGTGGTACTTAATGATCTTGATTGTAACACAAACGGGAATAAGAAGATAATTAACAAAAATAAAAACGGAGAAACAAGAAACATAAAGAACTCGCACGGAAATATAATAAGTCCATACTTTCCATAAACTGAACGGAACAAAATATCCTTATGTCGAATGAATGATTGAATGATGCCCTCAGCTCTTCTAACTTTTTGTTTAATTCTCGATATAAAATGTTTAGGTGTAAAAGTATAGACTGTTGTGGCATAATCAAATATAGCTTTGTAGCCTTTTTCCCTAACTCTTAGCGCTATTTCAGTATCATCAGCTATGGTGTCGGATCTTAAAGGGCTAAACAATTGCCGTCTTAAGGCTATTAAGGCGCCATTAAAAATTGGTGTTGAATCCATGCATGATTCGCCGAGCCTTAGAATATCAAAGATATTTCGATAATTTTCCTCTAGATCAGTAGAAAAGGATTCTCCATAGTTAATCATTGAAAGTTTCCCAGTCACGCCACCGACTTTTCCATCCTGAAAATGTTGGACAATTCTTTGAAGAGCGTTCTCTCCTAAAATTGTATCCGCATCCGATATTATAATAATTTCACCCTTGCAGTACCGGAATCCGTAGTTGATCGCCAAGGGTTTTCCTTCACGTTTTGAAAGACTAAGAAACTTAATTTTATGCTGAAGCGAATTCTTCTCAATAAAGGACTGTACAAGATTCGCTGTTTTATCAGTTGAGCCATCATTTACAACAATAACCTCCATAAAAGGATAACCTTGTTGAAGCAAATTCTCTATTTTTCGAACAATATTTTTTTCTTCATTATATGCCGGCACAATTACAGAAACTAATAAATTTAAATTTCCGTTGTAACCGGTAATGGTATTTCTTCTACATGACATTTTCAACATTAATAGGAAATACCCTAAATAAAAAATAACTAAAAGCAAGAATATGGCAATAAATATTTCAACAATCAAGAAACAGCACCTTTGGCATTCTTTACATTCAGTATTCGCGCGCTAAGTCCATATAAATAATAAAGCATTCTGGGAAGCGCTGAAACCACCCTCAAAAACATTTAATCCAAAAATAAGGTCGACCAGACAATCAAACAAAGAGAAGCATTAGATAGCCTCATCGGGGAAAACTTTTACAAATGCTCATTTTAATGATCTTAAAATCCATCCGATGATCCACAGTAGGATTATGTGCGGCAGTAAAAGTATGACCAGCAGCCGACGTCTCAATTCCATCCACGGCTTTAACATGCGCTCTAGGAATCATTTTTACTCCACTCCTTAATAAATTATTTATGATTTCCAGATAAGATTTAGGTTAAAATAATGCTTCAGAGGCTATCCTCCTCAAGATGGTGAATCCATGCTTCAGCTTAAGCTTTTTCTCCCCAAGCCTAGGCCTATACTCTATTGGAACCTCAACTATCCTATAGCCCTTCCTAGCAATGTAAAAGTTTAATTCAGCCTCAATATCAAAGCCTATGGATTTAACCTTCCAATCCTTCAGAAGGCTCCAGCGGACAACCCTTAAGCCGCTTAAAGGATCATCGATATTAATGCCGCTTGCTAATCTATGCGTTAGGGCGATAATTCTATTGCCGAAGTAATAGACATTCATCATGCTGCTCCCAACATCATAGTTGCCGTTAAACCTGTTCCCAATAACCATGCCGATTGAGGGGTCGCTGTCCAGAATCTTAATCATGGCGGGAATATGGATGGCGGGGTAAGTGTAGTCGGCGTCGGTGAAGACGACGTAGGATGGGTTCCCATCGGCACGTTTAATATGCTCGATTGCTTCAGAAATAGCCTGACCCTTACCTCTGCCGCTCTGCATGTAAACATCAGCGCCGAAACTCTTCGCTAACTCAACAGTCTTATCAATGCTCTTACCATCAACAACAAGAAAACAATTGTCGCCGAGAACATCCTTAAGCTCACTCAAAGTCGGACCGATGCCCTTCTCTTCATTAAGCGCTGCAATAACAACAACGATGCTGGAATTACCAATCTTTCCCAGAACTAAACCCCCATTAACGCTAATATCCTCCAACAAACATGATTACGGCAGACGTAAACGCCTAAAAACGCGTAAACATTAACTCTAAAAAAGAAACGTTAAGAGACGCTCATGTTCAGCCAGAGGCTAACGAAACGATTATGAAACCTAAAGCCTCCATATTCTAAATCGTAAATCCAAAGCTCAATGAAAAGCTGATAATAAAAGCCCTTATTGGCAGAATCCCAAAGAGCCCACTTATTAACAGTAAACGTGAAATCATTCACAGTAAGAGATTCAACAAGACATTGATTTCCAAAACGGGAAACACCAGAAAAGGAAAACCTTAAGAATGTTTCCCAAGAACCGTCGTCCTCAACAAAAACACGATGCTCATAGATGGCGGGCAGGGGACTGGGCGAACCCTCAGTTACATTGGGCAGGGGGTCGCTCTGATTTCTAAACTTAACGCAAACCAGATAGTAGCTTGAAAGACCCATGTGGTTGCCGACTCCGACGTAAACCCCATATTCCTCCCCAGCCTTAACATTAAAGGGGTAGCCCTCAGCCATATGCCCAGGGCCCAGAATGTAGAGCTCAGAAAAAGGCTCGCTTCCAAAGAAATGGAGAACGAAGCCTAGGGTTGGCGAGGCGAGGAGCAGAACGCCAACTAAACCTATAACAGCGAAAATAGCCCCATAATCATCTAGGCTCAGCATTGGAAGCAACCTCAGGTTTCAGATTCATAATCCGCCTAATATAGAAGCCCCTGAACCATCTCCAGACAAAAAAAAGGGAGATTAGAAATGCAGCGGATCCAAGGATGGAAAACGCGAGGGAAAACTGGAAAGCCCTTGATTTTTCCTCATCAGCAAGCCTCCTTAATATTAGGGCTTCATCCCTAACGCTGTTCGCTATCGTAAGCGAGCGGTTAGCCGCAGCTAAAGCGGCCTCATGATCACCGAGATCATACAGCATCTCAGCCCTAGAAAGCAGCCCAGCAGCCTCATTCAACCTAAAAAGCAGTGATGAAACATTAGCCCCAGCAGTCTCAGCCTCGGAAACAGCCCTAAAAGCCAAGCCGACAGCGTCCTCAGTCTCAGAAAAAACATCATGGAAAGCCTCATGAACATCGATGGAAAAGCAGAATGAGACGGTGGACAGCAAAAGAGTAGCTGCGCAAGCAGCGATGAGAACAGCATGCCTAGGCTTAACCAAACCCTTCTTCTCCTATAGATTCAATCTTGAAGATTTGCCTCGGAACCCTTCAGAGAAAACCCTTTAAAGGGGGGCTTTATCCGGAACCTGACGCTGAGCCCTCCTCCCTCTTCTCAGAGCTCTCCGTAAGTTCGCTTTCAATTTCCCCTATAGCCTTAGGTGGAGGCGTAGTGGCTATTGTGTAACCGATCCACGCCGTTATCGCCAAGATTCCAG
>Ga0185307_1001059_pt1 | contig 15968 bp, 13 predicted proteins | sample LHCtaG_FD_128010 | JGI IMG/M metagenome (GOLD analysis project Ga0185307, IMG submission 128010) | Hot spring microbial communities from Little Hot Creek, USA to study Microbial Dark Matter (Phase II) - LHC4sed_matched (SPADES... | ecosystem: Environmental > Aquatic > Thermal springs > Hot... | reverse complement strand
CAACAACGGTCGCGATTTGTTGCAGTCAATACAATTGGAGCGGGAGCAATTGGCGGAGATCAGAGAACTTGCCGATGAGGTCATTGACACTTCTGGCTTAACGCCACAACAGTTGAGGGACGAAATCTTGAGGCGGCTTCAATTGGGCGACGGGACTACCATGCAAGTCAAGGTCGTTTCCTTCGGCTTCAAATACGGCGTCCCAGTTGATGCCGATTTGGTTTTTGATGTCCGCTTCCTTCCCAACCCCAATTACGATCCCACTTTGAGACCTTTGAATGGGCAGGACGAGCGAGTAAAAAGGTTCGTTTTGAGACAGTCAGAGACAAAAGAGTTCTTAAGCAAGTTGAAGGCGCTGCTTGAATTTACTTTGCCCCTTTACCGGCGCGAGGGGAAATCCTACTTGACTATTGCCGTTGGGTGCACCGGTGGGCGTCACAGGTCTGTGACTTTGGCGGAAGCCGTTGCCGAAATTGTCAAGGCGAGCGGCTTTGTTTGCACTGTCGTTCACCGCGACATCAGTCGTTGATCCTCAGTGGAACTTTTCCCTCTAAAGCGAGCGTTAAGACAAACAAGGTTTGTTCTCGGCTTTTCAGGGCGGAGGAAATCGTGTAAGTTGAAGCCCGTAGTGATGATGAAAGTAGCGTCGGGGCCTGCATTGACGGCAGTTAAATGACCATCACCCACTTTGACGGAGAACGAAAGGGCTCGTTACATCAGGCATCTTTCGCTGGTAACCGAAGAAGGGCGGGAGAAGTTGAGAAACTCAACAGCGTTGGTTACTTGCTGTGGAGGCGTTGGTGGCGCTGCTGCCCTTTATCTGGCGGCAGCGGGAATAGGTCGGCTCATCCTAATTCACGAAGGCAACACAACTTGGTCAAACTTGAACCGCATGATTTTGCAGACCTACGATTGGGTTGGTAAGCCACGCATCCTCAAAATTCGCGAAAGTATCCACAGGCTCAACCCAGATGTTGAAATCGTCGCAATTGCTGAACCTTTCACGGAAGCGTTAGGTGATGAGTTAGCGCCGCGGGCTGATGTCTTGCTTTCCTGCACGCCCGTTTGGCAGGAACGAATTGCCTTGAACGCCGTTGCTGTCAGAAACCGTAAACCTTTGATGGAAGCGACGATGAACGTAATGGAAGGAACACTTACGGTCATCGTGCCCGGCAAAACGCCCTGTTTGTGCTGCATATGTCCTGACGACCCAACCGATCACTGGTAGGATGCTTGGTCGTTTCTTGTGTTAGGCGCCGTCGCTGGCATTACAGGTTGCTTTGCAGCAATTGGGCAATCAAAGTCATTGTTGGGATAAGGGTGAGGGATGAGAGGCGGATTGGAAAACCGCTAACCAATCGGATGCTAATTTTTGACACGGCAAATCACGATTACAGGCTCGTTGAGTTGCGACGACTTCCCAATTGCCCAGTTTGCGGACATTTGAGTAAACAAACATGACGGCTTTGGAAAAGTCTCAGACATTGTAGCATCAAAGCATTTTGAAATTTCGGGTTGAAGACATTAAAGAACAAAGTGGCATCTCAGTGAGTCAAAAATTCAGAAGTTGCTGGGTGAAATTCATCCTAAACCTTTTCCGTTTCGCTTAGCCCTCGGATGGGCTTCAAGGTAAGTTTGCCTCAACTGTGGGGTGACCAAGTGGGTGTATCTTTGCGTTGTGGTGATTCGGGCGTGTCCGAGGAGTTCCTGAATGCTCCTCAAATCGGCACCGCCTTGGAGCAAGTGGGTGGCGAAGGAGTGGCGGATTTTGTGGGGCGACATCTTTCGGTCCAAAATTAAATCGGTGTATCGCTCGACCAACCTGATGACGGTCTCGCGCCTCAAATTTTTCCCGCGCCTGTTCAGGAAAAGGTAAGGACTGCTATTTTTGTCAAGGAGCGGTCGGCTCTCCTTCAAGTAGCGTCGCAGCGCTTCAGCGGCAGCGCTTCCCAGCGGCACCAACCTCTCTTTGCCACCTTTACCCAAGACCCGAACGAAGCCTGTCTCTAAGTTCACGCTGTCAACTCTTAGATTGACCAACTCTCCGACCCTGATTCCCGTTGCATACAAAAGTTCCAGCATTGCGTAGTCACGCATCAACAGGGGCGATTTTTGTCCTTGCGCAGAAAAGGCTATTGAACGAAGGCTCTCAAGCAGTGTTGTCGCCTCTTGCACGCTCAAAAACTGGGGCAGCGTTTGAGGTTGCTTGGGCGACATTAAATGCAAGGTCGGGTCGCTGGAAGCCAAACCCTCTCGGACGAGGAAGCGATGAAAAACTCGGATGACCGTCAGGCGACGGCTTATAGTCGCCGGCGAGAGGCTTTGTCCTTGCAGCCAAGCCAAATAGTTGACCACTGCTTCCGTTCCCGCTTGGTCAGGCGAAATTCCCCGTTGAGCGAGGAACTCAAGGTAGTTGCGAAGATCATCGGCGTAAGTCTTCACGGAATTTTCCAGCAACCCCCTCTCTGTTCGCAAGTAAATCACAAAAGTGTCAAGCCATCGTTTCAGGTCTTTGCCGTTAAGGCTCTCGGTCATCCAAGGGCACCTCCTCGCAGCGGGTGCCCCTCGCCCCTTTGTCTTTCAGGATGGCACAACTTTTCTGGTCAGGAAAGGTTCGCTCCCAAAAACCGATTTCGCTGCCGCCGAAGGTCAAGGGTGAGGTGATTGTTAAAAATCAGGTGCACCGAAAATTGCTGACATTCATCTGCGCGGCGTCGCATAGTTTTGAACGGTGATAACTCACTTGGGTTTCACGGTGAGAGCGACCATGATGGCTGTCAGGGCAGAAAAAATCGTCAAGTATCTTGGCAAGACACTCGTGCTCAAGGGCATTTCGGTTGACATCAAGCCTGGCGAGTTCTTTTTCGTGCTGGGACCATCAGGTTGCGGCAAGACGACTTTTTTGCGGGTTTTGGCTGGTTTCCTTTTCCCTGATGAAGGACGGGTCTTTTTCGGCGAACGAGATGTGACTTTTGTTTCACCCCACAAGCGAAACGCGGCAATGGTCTTCCAACACTACGCTCTCTTTCCGCACATGAGCGTTCGGGAAAATGTGGCTTATGGGTTGAAAGTGAGAAAACTACCCCGAAGCGAAATTGAGCGGCGGGTGAAAGAAGCCCTGAGATTGGTCAGGCTTGAAGGCTTTGAAAAGCGGTTGCCAATGCAACTTTCGGGTGGACAACAGCAAAGGGTCGCCCTTGCCCGTGCTATTGCTGTTCAACCGGATTTGCTTTTGCTTGACGAACCTTTATCCAACTTGGACGCCAAATTGAGAGCCGAAATGAGAGGCGAGTTGAAATTGCTGCAAAGGCAACTTGGAGTCACGACCGTTTATGTCACCCACGACCAAAAGGAAGCGCTTGCTATGGCTGACAGGATTGCCGTCATGAAGGACGGTCAAATCATCCAAATTGGGACGCCCACAGAACTTTACCGCAAACCGAATTCACGGTTCGTTGCGGAGTTCCTCGGCGATGCGAATGTCTGGGATGGTCGCATAAAAAGTGTCCATTCTGACTTGGTCACTGTTGAAGCGCCCTTCGGTGAACTAAACTGTCACCCACCTTCTTTCCCCGTGATGGAAGGCGAATGGGTCTTGGTGATGATTCGCCCCGAAGCGGTGACGGTAGATGCGAACCAATCAGAAAGCATTGGGACGCCCAATAGTTTCATCGCTCGCCTTGAGCAAGCGACTTATTTGGGCGAAGCCACAGAGATAGTGGCTCGGATTGGTGAAACTACTGTCAAGGCTTTGCACTTCCGACCTTTGGACGGAGGGTTGCAAAATGAAATCAGGCTCAGGTTCGCTCCCGACGACCTCACCCTTCTCCCTCACGAGGTCACTTAGGCGCATAAGGCACGAATACTCACCGACAACCTTGGCTCTTTGGGCTGGATTATGGTTTGTGTTCTTGGCTTTCCTCTTTTACCCCATCGCTTTCATGTTAAAAGGCGCTGTGGTATACGAAGGTGAGTTCACCCTTGACTTTTTCGAGTTGCTTTTGCGTGACCCACAATTGGCTGACGCCCTCAAAGGGAGTTTCAGTTTGGCACTGACATCAACGGCGCTGACATTGGCTTTGGCTGTCCCGATTGCCTATGTGATGGTGCGTTACCGTTTGCCCTTCAAAAGCGCATTGAATGTGCTTTTGCTCGTCCCGATGATTTCGCCACCTTTCGTCAGCGCCATCGCCGTCCGAAAACTTTTGGCTCGCTTCGGTCCCATCAACCAGTTGCTGATTTGGCTGGGCATAGTTGAACCGACGAACCCGCCGTCTTGGCTTGACTACCCCTTCTGGGGCATCGTCATTTTGCAGGTGCTTCACTTCTTGCCCATCGCCTACCTTAATTGCGTTGCCGCTTTATCGCGCATTGACAGGTCTCTTGAAGAGGCAGCCCAATCTCTGGGCGCATCTGGGTTCAGGCTTTTCAGAACGGTCACTTTGCCCCTCATGACACCGGGTCTTTTTGCTGCTGGCAGTCTCGTTTTCATCCTCGCTTTCACCGATTTGGGAACGCCTCTCGTTTTCAACTACACGCGAGTGGCGGCAGTTCAAATCTTCCATCGGGTTGAACAAGCCCTTGAAGACCCGACAGGCTATGCGATGGTTTTGCTTGTGATGATTTTGAGTGTTGTGGTATTTTGGGCGAGCAAGCGTTGGGCAGAAAGATGGCAAGTCCAGACGATTCCGAGGGCTGCGGGCGAAACTGGCGAACGCATTTTGCCGTTGCCGCTCACAATACTCATTACCGCTTTAATCCTTCTGGTCGCTTTCTTTGCCATCTTGCCGAACATTGCCGTCTTGCTCAACGCTCTTGCCGACCGATGGTTCATGACGGTTTTGCCAGACCGTTGGACGCTCAGATACTTCCAGCAACTCCTCGTTTACCCTCTGGCAGCGACGAGCATCCGCAACAGTTTGCTTTACAGTTTTGCTTCGGCTTTACTTGACATACTGCTTGGTTTGGCTATCGCTTACATTGTCGTTCGCAGAAAAGCGCCTTTGCCCCATTGGCTTGACGGTGCAGCGATGTTGCCTTTGGCAATTCCGGGCATTGTCGTTGCTTTCGGCTATGTTGGTGCTTTCGCCAACACTCCCCTTGACCCTCGCCAAAACCCTGTGCTTTTGCTGATCATCGCTTACGCCATCAGAAGGTTGCCCTACATGGTGCGGGCATGTTACGCCGGTTTGCAGCAAGTCAGTGAGACCCTTGAAGAAGCGTCTTTGAACTTGGGGGCATCGCCGTTTTGGACTTTTGTGAAGGTCACGCTGCCACAAATTGTCCCGCACTTAATTGCTGGCGGGATCATGGCGTTCGCTTTCGCGATGCTGGAAGTTTCCGACAGTTTAATCCTTGCTTTTGACCAACGCTATTTCCCGATAACGAAAGCCATTTATGCCCTCTCCAACCGACTTGAAGGTGGCGTTCAGATGGCTTCATCTATGGGAGTTTTGGGCATGCTTGTGTTGGCGGTTTCATTGGCAATCTCAACGAGGCTGATGGGAAGGCGGATGGGTGAAGTCTTCAGGATGTAACAACTGAAACGGGAGGGCGAACCTCCCGGTGAGCCTAAGCCTTGTTTTGAGGAGGCGATAAAGCCGTGACTCAATTCGTTCGGCTGTTGAAATACCTCAAGCCATACTGGTGGCAAATTGCAGTTGGGCTTTTGTGCCTTTTGCTTGCGACGCCAGCCCAACTTTTCCATCCGCTCGTTTGGAAGTTCATCGTGGATGAAGTCATCGTCAACCACAAAATTGGACTTTTACTGCCAGCACTTTTGGTCATGGTCGCTGTGCACTTTGTGGGCGTGGGTTTGTCGGCGGCGCGAACTTACCTTCTCGGAGTAATAGGGCAAAGGTTCGTGTTTGACCTTCGCAACGAACTTTACAAGGAACTGCAAAGCCACTCACTCCGCTTCTTCCACGAACGGCGCAGCGGTGATTTGATTGCCAGAGTCATCGGAGATGTTGACACGCTGCAAGAGGTCGCCATTAACGGTGTTGACAACATTATCGCTAACGCATTGCAATTCATCGGTGTCGCTGCGATTATCGTGGCGCTGAACTGGAAAGTTGGGACGATTACTCTGTTGCCGATGGCTGGGGTCGCTGCACTCGTTTGGATTTTCAACGCCCGCATTAGGGGACTGTATCGGCGAATTCGTGACAGGCTGGGAGATGTCTCCGCTAAACTGCAAGAGAACCTATTGGGAATGCTCGTCATCAAAGCCTTCGCTCGTGAACTTTACGAACTGCAGCGATTTGAAGAGGAAAACCGACGATACTTGAGCGAAAGCATCAAGGGCGTTGTCGCTCGCACCGTTTACTTTCCAGCAGTTTTCACTGTCGGTTTCTTCAGCAGCGTTGTCATGATAGGTGTCGGTGCGATTTTCGTTTTGCGGGGCGAATTCACCATCGGCGGCTTGGTGGCTTATCGCGGTTACTGGTGGCAGTTGTTCGCTCCCGTCTTTTCACTTGCTCAAATCAACGAGATGGTGCAACGGGCAATCGCTTCCGCTTCCCGCGTCTTTGAAATCCTTGACGCTCCACTTGAAATTATTGACGCCCCGGACGCTATTGAGTTGGCGGAAGTGAGAGGGCACATAGTCTTTGACAGGGTGACCTTCGCCTACGACGACAAGAACATCGTCCTGCAAGATGTCTCCTTTGAAGTCCTGCCGGGGCAAAAGGTCGGCATTGTCGGTCCGTCGGGCGCGGGCAAGAGCACAATTTTGGCGCTGATTTTGCGACTTTATGAGCCACAGGAGGGGCGAATTTTGCTTGACGGCTACGACCTGAGACAAATCAAGCAGGAAAGTTTGCGCCGTCATTGTGCCATCGTCACTCAAGAGCCTTTCCTGTTCAACGAGACAGTCAAGCACAACATCAGGTTTGGGCGCTTAGACGCTACCGACGAAGAAATTGTTGATGCTGCGAAACTTGCGAACGCTCACGAGTTCATTGAGGAACTGCCCAACGGCTACGAGACAGTTGTGGGCGAGCGGGGAGTCAGGCTTTCGGGCGGTCAAAAGCAACGCATTTGTATTGCCCGCGCCTTTTTGGCGAACCCCAAAATTTTGCTTCTGGACGAAGCGACGGCTTCCGTTGAGCCAGAAAGCGAAGCAATTATCCAAGCCACTTTAGAGCGGTTGATGGAGGGTCGGACGACCATCATCGTTTCCCACAGGTTGTCAATGGTTCGTGACTGCGACCAAATTTTAGTCGTTCAGGATGGGCGGATAGTTGAGCGAGGAACTCATGATGAATTGATGGCAAATGGAGGTTGGTATGCCCGCATGTATCGCCTTCAAATGGCGCTGCCCGAATATGAGGCAGTTGAAAGCGCAAATCCCTTCAATCAGCAAAGCGGAGGCAATTGAGGGCAATCACGCATTGATTTCCAAAAGCCGTGTGAGGATGCGGGAGAGAAGGAGCAAATCGCTCAAGTTCACCCACTCTTCGTCCGAGTGAGCAATGCCGAGATGCCCAGCACCAATCACAACTGCAGGGACACCGCGCTCCAAATAGTTAACGGCGTCAGTCCAACTCCAGTATCCGATGGCGGGAGGTTCCTGCCCAATAACATCGGCAACGGCTCTCTTGACAATCTTCACGATCGCTTCGTCTTCATCCAAAACAACTGGCTCGGAAACATCGTCAATACGAACTTCAGCCTTGAATTTCGCCCCGAAGTCCTGAACCAGATTGGCTACGGCTTTTGCCGAATATCCGGGCAAGACCCGAATGTCAAGGTTGAGCACGGCTTTGTTGGGGATGACCATCGCTTCGTTTCCTGCTTCCAATTTGCCGAGAGTCACCAAAGGCGCTCGCTCAAATAGTGGATGGCGTTGGTCTGCGATTAGAGGGTGAGCCTTCAAGGCATCTGCGAAAGCAACCGCCTTCTCAAGAGCGCTATCGCCCCAATGGGGCACAGACCCGTGAGCAGCCTTGCCGAAGAAAAGGGCAGTGACTTCAACGGCGCCAGCATGGGCAACCACAGGCTTCAAATCAGTTGGCTCAAGCACGATGACGGCATCAGCGTCAAATTGAAGGCCCCTTGAACCCGTCCCGCCACGCTCTTCGTCGCAGACAAAAGCGATTTGACAAGGCGCAGAAGTTTGGGAAATTGCCAAAAGTATGGCAGCGATTTGCCCTTTGATGTCAACAACGCCCCTGCCAATCAATTTGTCGCCATCTTGGCGAAGGGTGTATGGCTGAGGGTGGAAGTAAGCAGGAAAGGTGTCAAGGTGAGCCGAAATCAGCAGCCGACTTTCCCCTCGCTTGGCTATCAAGTTGCTGTATTCGCCCGGAGGGGTCAAAGGGTGACGCTCGGTCACTTTTTGTTCGGAAACGGTGAACCCGTGAGATTGCAAGTAGTCGGTCAAAAACGGGAACAGGGCTTTTTCGTTTCCGGTGGGTGTTGGGGTCTCAACCAAGATGCGCACCAACTCTAAAAGTTGTTGCTCTGCCATCACATTCGTCACCCCAGCAAGCGCAAAGTGGCACAAAGTAAAGAGCGCCAGCGTTTCGGCGCTGACGCTCTTTTCGCGCTAAAATTGGGTGAGACCGTCTATGCTGTCGCTGCTTTCGCCGCCAACGCTTCTTTTGCCTTTTCAGCCAATGCCGCAAAAGCGTCAGGGTCATTAACAGCCAACTCCGCCAACATCTTCCTATTGATAGCGACTCCCGCAAGTTTCAAGCCGTGAATGAACTCGTTATATCTGAGCCCGTGCAGCCGAGCGGCGGCGTTGATGCGGACAATCCACCAACGCCTGAAATCTCGCTTTCTTTGCTTTCGGTCTCGGTAAGCGAAGTTGAGGGCTCGGATTACCGCTTCTTTTGCTCTCCGAAAGACGACGCTTTTGAGCCCCCAATAACCTTCAGCCATCTTGAGCCACTTTTTGTGTCGCCTGCGGGTAACTGTTCCCGCTTTCACTCTCATCTTTGCTCACCTCATGGCGTTAAATTTGACTAGGCAAGAGTGCTTTCACTGCTCGTTTGTGAGACGGATGAAGTTCCACCATGCGTTGCAAATCACGCTTTCGCCGCTTGCTCTTTTTGAGCATGTAGTGCTGCCCGCCGACCCTTTGATGGAGCACTTTACCGCTCCCAGTAATTTTGAAACGCTTGGCAGCAGTCCGCTTTGTCTTCGCACTTTTCACCATCTCACGACCCTCCGTTAGCAGTTTTGGCATTTTAGGGAAGGGCAAAGAGGCTTTTATTGCCTTTCAGCGGCACAGAAGGATAACACAAAGTTTGGCACGACGCTACTGTAAGAACCGTTGCGGCACTTATCGTCATCGAGAGCCCCTATCGTCACTCACTACTTCAATGACCTTAGGTGTCTCTTGGGCTTGTGGTGATGACTCAGGATGCGTTTCCGAGACTTGGGGCGATGAGGTTCGAGTTGGCTGGACTGGTTGAGCGGTTTGGGATAGTTGTGCCTCAGTGGGTTTAGAAGGGCTCATGGTTGGGGCTGTAAGTTTTTGTTTAGCGTCTTTGCGTGGTGCAATGGTGATGGAAATCATTTTGCCTTGGTGACTCAACGGCAACTCAATTGTGCCGACATGGCTTAGTCGGTCAACGAATTCCCGCAACTTGGCTTCTCCCAAGTCAATGTGAGCAGCCCATCGTCCCACAATTTGCATGAAGACGCGAATCCGATGACCTTCCCGCAGAAACTCTTCGGCATTCTTCAGCCGATAAAGCAAATCATGCTCGCTCATTTGTGGCGTTAATCGGATTTCCTTCAGTTCCTTTTGGTGCTTTCTGGCTTCCTTTTCCTTCTTCCGCTGCTGATATTTGAACTTGCCGTAGTCCATGATGCGGCAGACTGGAGGGCGGGCGTGAGGGGCAACCTCAATCAAGTCCAATCCTTTGGAACGAGCCAATCTGATAGCGTCCCTTGTATCCATGACGCCAAGTTTTTGACCGTTCTCGTCAATGACCAAAACTCTCGGGATGCGAATTTGCTCGTTTACCCTAAGTTCCCTGCGTTGTTCGTCAGCGATGTTCAGTCACCTCCGAAGAAAATTTTGCCCCCAATTCAAGGCACTGAAATTAGGTCAGCGACCTTGCAGCGCAATTCAGGCAAAAGGTCACCACCAATTATTTCGTCATCGGCACGAAAAACTTGAACATCCATTAGCGACTTATAGACGGTGACAGTTTTTGCTTGAGGGTCTATAAGCCAGACTTGCTTTGCCCCGCTCATGAAATACTCTCCAATCTTTCTCCCCAACTCAGCCCAATCTTCGTTGGGCGAAACAACTTCTATTGCCAAATCGGGTGCACCTTCCATGAAGCCTTCTGGCAACTGACCTTCAGGCAAACGCTCCCTCAAAACCAAAGAAACATCAGGAGAACGAATATTGCCAGTAACCATACGAAACCCCGCACTGGAGGCACAAATGACAGCCCTTTGGCGCACGGAAGGACCGAGCAGCAAGATAATGTTCGCCACTATGGCGTCGTGCCTTACACCTGCCGGCACTTCTTTCGCCTCCCCGTCCACCAACTCATACTTTCTCCCATCATCGGGAAGCCTCAAAAATTCCTCTTCCGTCATCTTGGGCTTGACAACCGTTGACTCCGCCATCGCCATCACTCCATTATCAAATCGGCGACCTTGCATTTGAACCCGGGAAGCAGGTCACTTGTGATTTCCTCGTCTTTGCGCAGGACATGGACATCGGTTAGCGATTTGTAGATGGTGACAGTTTTCGCTTGCGGGTCAACGAGCCAAACTTGCTTTGCACCGCTCATGAAATACTCGCCAATCTTCCTTCCCAACTCAGCCCAATCTTCGTTGGGCGAAATAACTTCAATTGCCAAATCGGGTGCACCATCCATGAAACCCTCTGGCAATTGACCCTCAGGCAAACGCTCCCTCAAAACCAACGAAACATCAGGTGAACGAATGTTCCCAGTAACCATCCTAAACCCAGCACTGGACGCACAAAGGAAGCCGATTTTTGCTGTGAAGGGATACATTAGGTAGCCGATGCGCATAACTATGGCATCATGCCTTACACCTGCCGGCACTTCTTTCGCCTCCCCATCCACCAACTCATACTTTCTCCCATCATCGGGAAGCCTCAAAAACTCCTCCTCCGTCATCTTGGGCTTGACAACCGTTGACTCCGCCATCTCCATCACTCCACTGGTGGTTTGAGTTGGGGTTTGAGCCAGTCAATGAATTGTTCCAAAGGCATTGAGCCGTAATCTTTTCGCCCCCGCTCTCGCACCGACACAGTTTGGGATTGAGCCTCTCTGTCTCCGACGACCAGCATATAGGGCACTTTCCTTGCCTCCGCATCAAAGATTCGTCCAGAAATTGGTTCGCTTTTAGCGAGAATTTCAACCCGAAACCCTTCCATTTGCAACCGTTCGGCAACTTGAGTCGCGTAGGTCAAATGGCGCTCAGCGATAGGCAAAACCGCCACTTGGACGGGAGCAAGCCAAACAGGGAAAGCACCTGCATAATGTTCCGTTAGCACAGCCATGAATCTTTCCATTGAGCCAAACAGTGCGCGGTGGACCATGACGACTTTGTGTTCCTTGTTGTCGGGACCGATGTAAGTCACATCAAGGCGCTCAGGCAAATTAAAGTCCAGTTGTATGGTTGAGCATTGCCAGCGTCGCCCGAGGCAATCTCGCAGAAAGATGTCAATCTTCGGACCGTAGAAAGCACCGCCACCGATGTCAAGTTCGTAGTCCAAGCCTAACTCTCGGGCAACTTCCTGAAGTTCCCGCTCAGCCCGTTCCCATCCTTCCAATGTCCCTGCAAATTTCCCTTCAGGTCTCGTGGCAATTTTCACCTCAAATTCTCTGAACCCGAAAGTCCGCAGGATGAATAGAGCAAACTGGACAGCCACTTTCACCTCGTCCTTCACTTGGTCAGGCGTGCAGAAGATGTGGGCATCGTCTTGAGTGAAGCCGCGAACCCTCAAAAGACCGTGCAAAACTCCCGACCGCTCGTATCGGTAAACTGTCCCCAACTCACAGAGTCTTATGGGCAAGTCGCGGTAACTTCGGGTTTGGGTCTTGTAGATTGTGATATGGAACGGGCAGTTCATCGGCTTGAGCAAATACTTGTGGGCTTCAATTTGCATTGTCGGGAACATGAATTCGCTGTAAAGTTCAAGGTGACCGCTTCTCCGCCATAGTTCGTCGCGGGCGATGTGGGGTGTGAAGACGATTTGGTAGCCTCGCTTTAGGTGCTCATCGCGCCAGAAGTCCTCAATTTGCTTGCGGATTAAAGCACCGTTGGGAAGCCAAAGGACCAAGCCTGAACCTATGGTTTCGTCAATGATGAACAGGTTCAACTCACGACCCAACTTGCGATGGTCGCGCTTTTGAGCCTCCTCAAGTCGTCGCAAAAACTCTTGCAATTGCTCTTCGGTCAGAAAGCAAGTCCCATATATTCGTTGGAGCATCGGGTTTCGCTCGTCGCCGCGCCAATAAGCGCCTGAAGCACTCAGCAACTTCAACGCTTTGACCCGACCGGTGCTGGGCACATGTGGACCACGACAGAGGTCAATGAAACCGTCATGACGATAAAAGGTCACTTTCTCGTCGGGCAGTTCGTCCAGAATTTCAAGTTTGTAGGTCTCACCCATCTCTTCAAGCAACTTCCTTGCTTCCTCTTTCGTCAACTCTAAACGCTCCAACGGGTAATCGGCGGCGACGATTTCTCGCATCTTCTGCTCAATTCGCTCCAAGTCTTCGGGAGTGAATGGTTGAGGGACATCAAAGTCGTAATAGTAGCCTTCCTCAATCGGCGGACCAATTGCCAGTTTTGCTTCGGGGAAAAGTTCCTTGACGGCTTGAGCGAGGATATGAGAGGCGGTGTGCCGATAAGCATCGCGGGCGGGTGGGTCGTTGAAGTCCAAAAACCGCAACTGAACTTCGCCTTCAGGCAAGGGACGAAACAAATCCCAAACTTGACCGTTCACTTCTGCCAACAAAATCTCATCCTCAAGTTCGGGTTTCCATTCCCGCAAAACTTGCAGCGGCGTCACAGTTGAGTTGTATTCCCTCACGCTCCCCTCTGGCAGCGTGACAGTTATTTTCGCCATCAACGACTTCCCCCCTTGTTGCTTTGCAATATGAATGCAAGCGTATAAGCGTGCATGGCGTTTAAAATGCTTTAGACACCTCTGTTCCTGCTCGCTTTGCACTTCTACGCTTTGTCAGTTTAGCGTCATTATATCGCAATGGAAAGGGCAATTAGGGTTATGAGTTATGGGTTGAGCGTTGACGGAAAACTTAAGTGCCCAATCTCCGTTGGCGGTTACGAACTTGCTGCCTTAGGTGTCACTGCACCGGCACTCTCTTGGTCTTCAACTTTCCCGAGACTTTGTGTTCGGGTCGGTAGCGTGACAGTGAAGGTCGTTCCCTTCCCAAGTTCGCTGAAGACCTCAATTTCGCCGTTGTGGGCTTCAACGGCAGACTTGACAATTGCTAACCCCAAGCCTGTCCCTTCATAGGCAAATTCCTTCGCATTTCTGCTGCGGTAAAACTCCTCAAAGATGTGGGGCAAATCTTCAGGTGGAATTCCGATGCCTGTATCGCTGACTTGGAAGACGATGTTTCCTTCGTGTGGATAAAGCAAGACTTCAACCCTTCCGCCTTTCGGCGTGTATCTGATGGCGTTGTCAATGAGGTTTGAAACCATTTCCCTGAGGGCTTCAGGAACACCCCAGATGTGAGGCACTCCCCTTAGCAAGTCAACTTGCAAGTCAATGTTCTTTGCCAAAGCGTTGGCTCTCAAACTCTCTACAACTTCGCTGACGATGCTTCCAAAGTCAACCCACTCACGCTCTTGAGTCAAGCGAGCGTCTCTAACTTGCGAGAGGGTGAGTAGGCTGTTGACAATGGCGAGCATTTCGTCCAGTCGGACAGAAATTCGGTCTAAGGTTTCCAGCGCTTGTGGTGGCAACTCACCTCTATAGCCAGCCTTCAAGATATTGATGAGGCTTTTTGCTGCGTTCAAAGGTGCTCTTAACTCGTGGCTCATCTTTCGCAAGTGGGTTGATTTCATCCGCTCCAGTTGTTCCAGCCGTTCATTGGCTTCCTCTAACTCTTCCGCATACTGCTGCAATGTTTGTGCTAACTCCTTAACTTCCCGTTCACGCTTCCTAAGGCGCGTGGCGATAACTGAAGCCATGAAAACTGTCACATGCAAGGTCGCGGTGAAGGCAACCAATGTCCCAACGACGAACAAAGGCGAGCGACAAATGAGGGGGAAGGGATGAAGATGGTAGTGGGCAATCAAGCCGTTGTATTCCGCCAGCACCGTCCCACCAAACAAAACTGTAGCCAACGCTGCCAACCCCCACGCCCAATGAATTGGGAGCAGAACGCTGGCGATAATCATGTGGAAGACGAAAAAGAAAGCAAACGGGTTCTCCACGCCACCTGAGAAATGAAGCAGAAAGGTCAAAGCGATTAAATCGGCTGTCGCCTGAAAAAGGGCACAATGGTGAGGGTCAACAAGAGAGGGTCGGCGAGGGTCGGTCAGGTGAAGGAAAACGAGGTTGTAAAGTGCGATGAAAGCGAGTGTTAAGAAAAGCCACAACAAAGGGAGTTGAACTCCCAACGATGAAGCCACGATGATTGTCACCGAAGCACCGAAGATCGCTCCCCACCTTAATTGGGCGAACCAGCGACACAATCCACCCTTCAACTCAACGGTGGCGAAACTTTCGGCTAACCCTTCTATCGTCAACCCCTTCGCCCTTTCCTCGTCTTTTGGTTCAGGAGTTTGCTTTTCCGTCGCTTGCATCGTTAATCCCCTGCCGCGAAAAGATTTTTGCGTGTTGCAAAGCGGGATGCCCAACCATTTTTAAGCGTCCACAGAAAGCCCAATAGAAAATCATTGGGGGCTGAGCCCCCAACTCCTTGCCATGGGATTGAAATTTCGGTCGCCAAAAGTTTCAGCAACTTGAAGCCCTTAACCGATTGGCACCCCTCCAAGCCGCCTGATGCGGGCGATAGGAGAAGTGTAATCTGGCAAAATCATTGGAGAAACTCTGTCAGTGTTGATGCCTGCCTCTTGCAGTTGCCTATGATACTCGCGGACATGCTCCAAAGTTGGCGTTCCGGGCGACGCTTGTTTTGCCCATTGGGCTGCACTTAACCCAGCGCGCCTGCCGAAGACCAAGATGTCAAGGAGCGAGTTGCCCATCAACCTGTTGCGACCGTGAACCCCGCCGCTGACTTCACCTGCGACAAATAAACCTGCAATATCGCAGGAAGCATCGTCGCGGATAATAACGCCACCGTTCTGGTAGTGCTGGGTCGGATAGACGAGGATCGGTTCTTTGGTGATGTCAATTCCGAACCGGGCGAACTGCCTGACCATCGCTGGCAGTGCCCTTTGAATTGTCCCTTTGCCCCTCAAGATGTCAATCATCGGGGTGTCAAGCCAAACTCCAACCATCCCTGTAGGAGTTACGACGCCTTTCCCTCTTTCAGTGCACTCGCGAATGATTGCTGCCGAAACCACATCGCGGGTCTCAAGTTCGTAAATGAACCGCTCACCGTCAACATTGACAAGGTGTGCTCCCAAGCCGCGAACTTTCTCGGTGACCAGTTGACCTAAAATCTGTTCGGGATAAGCGACGCCTGTCGGGTGATATTGGACGGTGTCCATGAAAATCAACCTTGCACCTGCTCGGTAAGCCATGACAATTCCGTCAGCAGTTGCGCCGTAGTGGTTGGTTGTCGGAAAGCCTTGGACATGAAGCCGACCCATCCCGCCTGTCGCCAAGACAACCGCTTTCGCCCGAACGACGAAATACTCCTCGGTCTCAAGGTCGTAAAGGATTGCGCCAACACATTGGCGATGTTCATCCAAAAGCAACTCAACTGCGGGTCTGAACTCCCACGCTTGAATTCCCCTGTTGCGAGCCTCGTCCCGAAGAACCCTCATGATCTCCATGCCAGTGTAGTCGCGGCAAG
>Ga0185307_1001058_pt1 | contig 15975 bp, 12 predicted proteins | sample LHCtaG_FD_128010 | JGI IMG/M metagenome (GOLD analysis project Ga0185307, IMG submission 128010) | Hot spring microbial communities from Little Hot Creek, USA to study Microbial Dark Matter (Phase II) - LHC4sed_matched (SPADES... | ecosystem: Environmental > Aquatic > Thermal springs > Hot... | reverse complement strand
AGAAAGTATCTATCAATGCACTTAATATGCTTTTGAAATTCTTTAGAGAATACGCTGATAGGTGCCATCATGGAAAGGAAGAAAACTCGCTATTTCCACTACTTGAAGCAAAAGGTATTCCTAGGGAGGGCGTCGCTCTAGATGAGGTAGAGCTGAAGGCTCTACTAGCATTCCTAAACTCTTCCTTTAGCCAGCTCCAAGCCGATGCAAAGGGTAGAACAGCTGGAGGTGTTGCGTGTTAGAGTTCGACGTTGCCCCGCTGAGAGAGCTCCTAGTCATCGACGTTAAGAAGCTGCCTAGGGAAAACGTTGAGAGATTTGCACAGCTGTTTGATAAGCTAGAGGCTGAAGCGCGTAGGCTAGGAGGGGCTGACAGTGCTGAAAACGTCTTCGGTAGTGAGCTAGCTAAGGAGCTAGTAGGGAGGGAGGTCAAGCAGGTAGTTGATGGGCTATTCAACACAGTTATTAGGGAAATGGACTACGAGGTAGCGAGAATCCTAGGTCTTGAAGATGTGGTTGAGATAGTTAGAGCGCTGGTCATCTCCATGGCTAGGAGGAGGCTGTCAAGAGCGGGCGAGGCAAAGCCGAGCGCTCTGAAGGGTTCTGGGTCAGCTGCGGTCCTAAAACCCACGAGGTCGCGGAGGTCGAAGGAAACCAGCTCCAAACCCCCAACTGCAAAGCTCGATAAGTGGTTTAAGTCTAAGTAGTACACGTTATTGCTCATAACATTACTTTACAACTAGCACAGCCTAACGCAGTAGCTAGCTTAGATCAGCCGTCTAAGCAAGCAACCCTACTAGCCAAGAGATCTCTACTACAGGTGAAGAAACGCAAACGCAAAGCCCAATAGAAAGCGAGCTTCCAAAAACTACTAAATATGCTACTAATAGAACCCAAAACTCCATTCTTTAATAAACCCCAGAACTTTGAGAAATTCCATCCTGTGGTAAAGTTTGAAAACTCTATTATATAAATCTAGATTTGTAGATCTTGTTCCTTCAATGAACATTTTCGGCAATTTAATGATTTTTCCATTGGATCAAGTTCTCAATTTAGAGATTAATTACAACTCTTACCAGGTTTATATATACCTGAGGTGTCCTGTTCGCTGTCGGAGCCCCTTTGCTGATATTCATCAGGACTGGTTCCCCAGCCGGTTCACTGGGGGCTCCTCGCTAGCACCATCAGCTATGTATCTCCAAGAGTGTTTACTGTAGGTAAACAGGCGAAGCCCGGGCATGTAAACAGGTGGGGCACAGATCGAGAGAAGCTTTAGGGATTTCACCACATGCTAAGAAGCATTATAGAGAATTTTTTCTTGTCTAAGCTCAAAGAGCTTATCCTACCTAGTTTTGGCTCGAATTTAGCTAGGGAGAGCTGAAAAGTTTATCTCAACTCATAATTCATTAGCTATATTAGGTGGCATGGAATGTGAGGTATCGTGCAGACCTTGGCGAGGAGCTTGGTGACTCAGTAGCCTATACAAGCTAGTAGAGTCCACAGGCTATGTTCAACCTTTGTGCTGGTGAATGTATTTAGTTAATGGTGAAGTTAAGTTAACTTTACCAAGGGCTACAACCTGATTTAATGGGCGTGGAGCCAGGCTTGAACAAGCGCTGTTAAATCGAGCCCCATACTAATAGAACATGTTAAGAGGGAAAACCCGGCACATTTCCTATTCTAATATAGGAGAATCCGACCCTCACTACCGAAGCGGAGATGGCCGAAGCCCATCCTAGGGCAACCATTCGGCTGGCGAAGACCTGCATGAAACTCATCTCCGAAGCCATGGACTATCAGCCCGTCTACTGGATACTGCCTTTGACTTGAAGAGTTAATATTTTGGGTTTTAACCTGATAAATTTTAACTCCCTCCTCTTCATAAATTTTAACATAGTTATTAGCTACTTCTAAGACATTTAGGTCCAAGTTTCTTCCATATATCTTTTTAGCTCCTAAGTAAACATAGTTTATGCCATACTTCTTTATCAGTCTTAATGCTGGCTGGGAGTCTGGGTCAGTCTGCATAAGACTAAAAATGTCCCCATAGTGAAATCCGCTTATCAAATATACTTCTTTCCAAGAAGTTTCGTTAACAAGAATCTCTCCCTGGAAATTAAGAAACATTGGAATTACTCGCCTACCAGTAAATATTGGAATCCATTGCCCAGCATCAACATCTGTGACTAGAAACGTAGAGTTTTGTGGAATATTTTGATTTATCCACTCGAATGCCTTTAGATCAGCTGTAGTAATTGGCTCCCCACTATTCCTAGCCCAATCAATGAGGTAAAGATCGGCGTTCAATATTATAATAAGAGATAAGATTGATAAGATTAGTGCGATAATTTTACACATTTTACTTTTACACATCTTTTCATATATTTTTATACAGGCGAAACCTATCAAAATGCTGGCGACATACACACAATATTCCAGAATTTTTCCAGGAATAAAGACATACCAACCAGGAAACCTCACGAAGTATGGACCAATGGGATTATTCAACAACAATAGTAGTAAAAGAAGAAACCAGTAATCGATGAGCATTATGTTTAGTTTCTCTGATTTAGACTTTGACCAAAAAATCACAAAGAAAATCGAACCTAAACTGAGGCTCAACCCTAAAATTATGCTGAGGTAAAAGAGTAGAATAGGCTCTGAAAACACTGAAAACGGGGTTGACTGAAATAAAAGTCTTATCCCGTTATTGATATTTTTTAAGTCATACTCCCACCATAATATTGAAAAATATTCTGAGAATGGCCTATTAATCGGAATATAACCTTGGATGAACAAATTGTGTTTATGAATGATAAGAAGAACTAGAGCAGTGAATAAACTAATCGCATACCTTTTTAGGCAACTTTTCTTGATTTTTATAAGACAACAAATGAAATGGGGGAGCAAGAATAGTATGAAAATAAGCGAAACGGTAATGTGTGTTAGTAACATTCCACTAAACATGAAAGAAATTGCAATAGTTTTACTTAGATTGTCAGTATCTTCCTCAAGTATTAAAGAGAGCAGTATAAACATCAAAAAAAGTGCAGGTAACTCAGCATTTCCTCCATGCGTGACCATTCCAAGAGGGAAAGGAAGAATACTCAATACAACAGCTGCGATCATCGCCACATTATAAGTGAACAGCTTCTTAGCTAAGAAGTATAGCGAAAGCGATAAAAGCCAATTATAATTTTGACTTACAAGAAAAACAATCTGCTCCACGGATATGGATTTGAAAAGGAGGAAGTACACGATTGAACAAATTCCATGAAAACCCATAAGGTAGGTTATCGAATAGGTTTCGAGCCCAATTGGTGCGTAAATCCCCCATGAAGAGGGGTAGCTGTGCTCTTCAATTACACGCTTAACTAGAATGGAATGCATCTTTGCATCGTCCCCTGGATGAACATACATACCAATCGTGGGTAGAAGCCTCAGTAGCCATGAGAAGCATAACGCACAAACACAAATCACTTGAGACGCTTTCAATCCTTTTAATTTAGCAAAAGCGTTATTAAAAATATTTTTAAACCAAGAAATCTTTACGTTATAAAGCATTATAAATAACGTAATTAATAGCACAACAAGTAACGTGATTGTGTCAACGATTTTTAAAGGCGAAAGGAGCAGTACCAAAATCGGCATTAGAGCAGTACCAAGCGCAAGATCGATGATAATTTTTTCATCCATATTGCTAATCTTAAAACGAATAATCCTTCTTACTCCCTCACCTATAAAAAACGAATACAAAAAAAGAGTAAGGCTAACCTCAGTAATTGTTAGCAATGATATTGAGGGATAAAACATGTTCAAACACTTGTTGCCTTAGCGAGTATGAGCATTCCTAAATTTATCTTAGTTAAGCTAACAACTCTGAATCCTGTATCTTTCAATTTCTTGACAAGAATTTGTTCATTAAATTTGGTAACATGTTTATCTCCCCAAATTTTCCCCCTTAGTTTCGTCCAAAGAAACCAAACCATTCTAAACAGCAAAGAGTCCTCGTTAGGAACTAGACAAATAATGGTTCCTCCTCTATCTAAAACTCTCTTAGCCTCGTTTAACATCAATTCAGGTCTCTTAGTATGCTCTAAAACCTCTAAAAATGTTATAGTTTTAAAGGCACCAGCTCTGAACGGCAATAGATGCCCATCTGCCACAACGAAATCAATCTGAGGATGCATTTTCTTAGCATAATCCACAGCCTTTCTGCTAATATCCAGGCCAACCACGTAAGATGGCTTGCAACATTTGTTCAAGTATGCCGTAAAAGACCCTCCGTCACAACCGATGTCAAGCAATGAACCATTAACATTATTTATAAATCTAGACACCTTCCTAAATCGATTAATGTGATAATACCTGTAAATTGGTATTCTTAACGCATCGTCATAATAATTTGGTGGCATTTCGTGCATGCATAAATTCCCCGAGTTCCTTGGGAGGTTGATAAATCCCCATTTCTTTCTCCCCGCGCCAACTTATCTAGCCTGAATCGGATTTTGAGTATTGCGTTAGCGAATCTGGTGATTTCCTTCATGTTTAGCTTCGATTTTCCTCTCTCACGACCTATAAAGTTTATAGGGACCTCTGCAACTTTGAACCCTAGCTTCGCGTTTTCTCCTCTCTCCTCACTCAAAGGAGTACCACTTTTTGACATAATTCTTTCCCCTTCCCTTATAGTCCATGATTAAGTGTAACCGACATTCTCAGGTATAGTCGTTATAATTAGTTACGGTTCCCACTCTGAAGGCGGGGATGTCAACCATGGCTGGAACAACACGTTATCGGAAACACTATCTCCCATTCCGGTCGGGTTTAGTAATGGATGATACGGACCACTCGAATCTCCCCACCAATTGTATGTTGCGTTTACTGGTACTACTCCCCAGTTTAACACGCCATACTTAACGTTGTTGGTTATGCTACTGTTATGTACATGCACTGTTGCATAGCTTCCAGTACCCACCACTATCCCCCAGGTGTTGAGGCGTATTGAGGAATAGTTCAGAGCTACAGTGGCGTTACCACCGATGTATACCCCTTCATACTCATTAAGCGATATGTCAGCGTAATGTAAATCCACGCTTGTCACATAGTATGCGGAAATGCCTCGAATGTTCTCAGTTACTTTAAGGTGTGAAGCTTGTAGACTAGAGTTTAGATAGACCACGATACCTTCGTAGGTGTTTGATGCTATGGCAGAGTCGCTAATGGTGGCTTTGGAAAAGTCGTAGGCAACCATGCCAAGTAGATTGTTGGCTAGTATAGAACCTGTAACTTTCAGAACAGACCATTGGTATAAGACTACTCCCTCATGTACATTACAAGAAATCGATGAGCTCTCAATTTGCAGTAAGGGATTACCGTAGCCTATAATTCCCCAGTTATTGCCCCGGATATACGAATTATTCATGAGCATTGAAGAGGATCCACTAAGGAATACTCCAGCAGCCCCGTTACCCTGAATCTGTGAATCAAGAACCTTAAGACTAGAATTGCCAGACATTAGGATGCCGTTGTATGTATTGTTAACTATTAGCGAGCCTCTCAGTACGATTAACGCTGAATCGAATCCAACAACGCCCTCATAATTGTTATTGCTGACAATTGAGTTCTCGATTCTAAATGTAGTGGCACCATATCCCAAGACACCCCAAGTATTGTTGTATATGGTAAAGTTGGATACATGAGCGGTTGAGTTATTCAGGAGGATGATCCCGACAATATTACTCGAAATGTTAGAATTAGTTCCTTTAAGTGTAGATGAATCATACATGCTTACGCCATTAAATCCATTGTTGTTGATCGAGGAGAAGGAAAGGAGGACTCTTGAAGAACCGTATCCTACGATTCCTTCATATATGTTATGATGGATCGTTGAGTTCTCAACCGTGAGCGAAGAGCTGTCGTAGGTTATGAGGGCCCAAAGATTATCATATAGGTGAGAGTGGGCTAAGCTCGCACTAGAAGACTTCAAAAGCACAATACCAACATTATTACGCATCACTTCGGATCCATTGATTATGGATGAGGAACTGTCGTACTGTAAGATCCCCCAAGTGTTATTATAGATGGTGGATTCGCCCAAATACAGCTTAGAGGGGCCGACTAAGAGGATGGCGGGAGCGATCGAGGGCGGCAAGCCATTATTATGCACGCTGCTATTTCTTAGCCATACATCAGACGATCCATAGATCGCCACTCCCTCCCTCGTATTCCATGAGATTTCAGTTCCCATCACCTTCACCGAACTATCTATTATCAGCAGCCCTACCGTGTTTTTTGTAATGTTACAGTTCTTTAGGATGAGGCTATTTACGCCGAAGGCTGAGACACCTATCGATCCTTCGGAAAGCGTGAGCCCGCTTATGTCAACATCTTTCGCAACAACTTTAAACGTGCTGTTTTTAACGATGGTTACCTTCATACCTCCAGTCGAGGATATGCTAAGAGGCTTATCAACAGTTATAGTACCTTCTGAGTATGTACCTGGAAACACCATTATTTTTGAGTAGGGAGGAGCGGCTTGAACTGCCTCTCTTATGCTTGTATATTTGGCGCCACTTCCCGGCGGTCCAACAGTTATGACTACGTATGGCCTTACATAAAAGCCTCTAATCGTCGTTTGAGATATTTTGTTGCCAGCCAAGTCAGTGGCATTAACCCTCAGCGACACATAAGTATCGTTGAGCACGCCTAAGTAGAATGGGTACGGCGCCCCTGCGTAAACGGGACGTGCAAGAGGTGTGGCATTGTTCCACGTAATACCATCGTCGACCGAATATTCAACCGTTACGTTCGCTTCCGAGCTGTAGCGGGGGTCATCAACGTATACATATACGATCACTTCTCCTGCAGCATGGGTGTTGTTCAGGTCCAAGCCTGGAACCATTATATGTAAAGTCGGTGGTGCGTAATCCTCTGCTTCGTTTACCACGGTGAACTCTAGTTCTGTGTGTAAGGTTGTTGAGAGGCATTGCTCGCTCCACCCATCTATAACAACCCTGTAGCGAGCCGGTCTGGGGTCGCCCCACCAGTAACGCTGAGCATCCCAGATATCTCCATCAAATATCAGGCTATCATCTCTGTACACACGCATGTGCCCCTTGTCGACCCACCAAAGGGTGTGTCCATACGTGTCCATGAATATGTCCGTGACCATGTATAAGTAGTAAGGATCCGCGTAGACGTGGAAGTGGGTGCTGAGTGGGTGTCCGCCAAAAGCCTCAGTGATTCTAGCACTTGGCGGATAGTATTCCTTAAGGAAGGGCCAGTGTGCGAAGAACCAGTATGGGGTTGATGTCCACGGCGGATCCCGGTACTTCCAGTAGAAAGTCTGATAATATACGCCGGGGGTTAACCACTCAACTCTCTCCCTGGGAACGTTTATAACCCAATCAATTTCAGAGCTAACCACCTCGAAGGGGGACCACTTGTGCTGCACCAGATACGCCGCAAGCTTGGGTGCCATCGGAACCCTGTACTCAGTCGCCCTCCTGACTAGGCTGCTGTAGTCTGCCACATATGTGACTGGCGGGGTTACTCCATCCTCCCAATAAATCAGGTTGTGCCACTCGGGCGCATCTATAATGGAAGGGTACGCTACGTTGAAGTACTCCATATTGTAGTACTCGTAGCTGAACGAAGCCCTCAGGAACGTATTGGTCATGTACGTTAGCGCCGTAGCCGGGTAGTACCACAGGCTCGTCCATTGGAAGTCCCACAGACCCGGCTCCCACCAGCTTACGCTAGTACGCTTCGATGCGAAGACCTGGTTGGGCTTTGCGGGGTCGAAGCTCACTTCGCCCGCGAGCCTCCCGTCGAGCGTCAGCTCGATGTTACCGGTTATTGGGAGGTGGGCTATGGTCCACACATCGCTATCGCCATATCTGGTGCACCCTACAACCGAGAAGTTTCCGTCCCCCACGTAGAACCGAACTCTCCCAGATTCATCGGTCCAACCAAGCCTTGAACTTAGGCGGAGGTCGAGGTACGACGTCGCGTTGTGCTTGAATATGTGCACCGGGGCCCATGCAGCCGGGTTCCCATACCTATCTATTAGAGTGACCGTTACGTTGTTCAGCCTCACAAACCCGAATATGGCGTGCATCGTCCTGTTCACCCAGGGACCGTCGACCACCTCGACCGTTATCCTCCCTTCGTAGAGGGATGCCGGAACCGTTGTGTTCAGCGTTAGGAGCACGGCCCTAGAGCCGTTGAATGGGATGGTGAGGGTTGACGCGTTGAGGGCTGCAGCATGGTCCATGAGGCTTCCAGTAACTACGTCCCTCACTGTAACTGATAGCCTCAGGGTTATGTTGCCGTCTAATGGAACGATCCTACTCGTAATAGGCTTGTAGTGCATGACTATCGTTGAGTTGATAAGCTTATCCTCGGTTATCATTCCGAAGCTGATCGTGGCCGGGTCTATCAGCACCGGGACGTCTATGGCGGAGGTTACGTTGATCCTCCCTCCACCTTGGGTGTAGACGTCATAGCCCAGGTCGTTAGCCGTGCTTATGAGGATGTCCTTCACCACAGTGGGAGTATCTGGCATGTCTGAGTAGGACTGCCTGAACATCCCGATGAGCTCTTTCAGTATAGCTACGAAGCCTGACACGTGCGGTGTGGACATACTCGTCCCGCTCAGCTGAACATAGTCGTATCGCCCATCCCCGTCGACGTCTTCGCCTGGAATCCATGTTTGATTAGCCCAATACTCAATAAGCGAGCCCTTAGCGCAGGCAGCCCATACGTCTACGCCAGGGGCCACGACGTCCGGCTTAACCCTAAAGTCTATCGTCGGCCCACGGCTACTGAACCACGCTAAAGTATCCTGCTTATTGGTGGCACCGACGGTTATAACCTTCCTAGCAGTAGCCGGGACCCCTATACCGAAGTAGTCTCCCCAATTTCCAGCAGCCACAACCACAACTCGCCCCAAATCAACCGCGGCGTCGCAGGCCATCGATAATGGATCGGTTCCATCGGTCCACCAGTACGCTCCTAGGCTTAGGCTTAGGATGTCGGCTTCATCCCCAGTGTTCGGCGTGTAGTCTGGACCGAGCGTAGCGTATTCAACACCGGCTATCACCCAGCTTAAATAGCCCCAACCCCACCTATTCAGGACCTTGACGTTCCATAATTTTGCGCCGTAGGCAATTCCCTTAAACTTGCCGGCTGATTTGGCTCCAGTGCCAGCCGCTATGCTCGCCACGTGGGTTCCATGGCCAAAGTAGTCGTCGGGAGGCTCCTCAGGGATGCCGTCTCCATCGTAATCCACAAAGGATACGGCTCGCTCTATCTTAGAGGTCCCATTGGGGAAGAAGAAATCCGCGTGGCCAGCATCTATGCCTGTGTCGATTATAGCGATCCTTATTCCGGTTCCATTGAGCCCCAGCGCCCAAGCATCCGGAGCCCCTATTAGCAGCGCGCTTTCGTTAAGTCTAGAGTGCACCTTCCTGTCAAGCCAAATTTTACGTACGTCCCGTGAATGAATTAACAGTTCGCTCAGTTTCCCAGCCCCATCCTTTGGAAGCTTGACGGCGAATGCCGGGATTATGGAAAACCTATGGGTCACCTTTTCCTTTGAAGCTTCAAGTTGCCCTATGAGGACATTGACATCTCCTGAGGGGTGCTCGACGATTATCGGGATGTATGGGAGCTTTTCGTACCCTTCCCTTATCAGAAGATCTAGGTTGAAAAGCTCCAAATCAAACTTGCGAATATCGATGTTGCCTGGAATTACATAGGTGGAGTTTCGCATCTTGATTATGTGGAAGTTCTGCCCAAGCCTTGTCGAGTTAGCAAGCTCTATAGCTATAGGTAAGATTGTTCCGTTATCAGCCATCCATGCAAGCACACGGTCGCCTGTTATTAGGGTCACGTTGAAAAGCTTTCCATCAGCGGCTTGCTTAAGCCCGTTTAGACCTGCTGCTCTCGATACCCCCTTCGGAATACCCGACGATGGGGATCCCTGCAATAGGCCTCGTATCGCCTCCCTGTAAGCTGATGACTCTGGTGGTCCTGATTTTAGAGAGAAAATAGTAGGTATAAAGTAGGGGGTGAGCAACACTATGACTAATAGGATAGCCTTGCCGATTCTATTAGGTATGCGCATTCCTCTCACAAGAACTTTTTAATTGGTTTTTATGTAAAATAAAAAAGTTAACTGTTCCGTGGAGCTGAGTTCCATGAACGGATAGAAATCATTGTTATCCATTTTTAATGGTGGTTCTGGCAGCGATGCCCTGCATAGCCACCGCGCATCTTCAGGACAAGATAGATGCGGAGCTTCGGGCAGTTGTGGAAAAGTCGATCCCTCTAAGCCCATAGGCATCATAATAGTTTTCCAAAACAAGCCCACAGAGGATCAGATCAACACCTTAAAGACTGTCCAAAGGAGAGCCTCGTCGGGCTAGTTTCTCATCTCGTCTTCCCACCATTTTATCTAATTTAACTCAAAGTACATAGGTGAACAAGATATAAACCATTGCTTTACGGAAACCATCAGATCGCTTTACGGTAGCCATAAGACTGCTTTACAGAGCCTCTTTACAATCACATTATGCATATAGGTGTTGCTACTGAGCATCTGCTGGCATAGTGCTAACACTTGCTAGCACGCTACTGGCACATGCCAGCAGAATGCTAGTATTTGCTAGTATCTAGTATCTGCTGTAGCGCTCTGCTAGCAACTACTAGCAGATACTAGTTGCTGGGACCCCAGTACCTGCATATGCCAGTAGATGCTGAGCATATGCTAGCATCCTGCTGGCACTTGCTAGTATCTGCTCCTAGCATACTATACATGCTTACCACTGCTGCTATATGCTGGCAGCAACATCTTATATCCATACTTTAGAGTAGTGCTGTAAAGTGGACTGTAAAGCTGTTAACCATCATATACTGTATAGGGGATGTGATGAGAAGCCTTCAGGCAAAAAACAACTTGAACCAAATAAATTGCAGGGATTTAAATGCTCTACATATAGAGCATTAACTCGAGGCATCTACTTTACCTCTATTGCTTTTTGCTTTAATTTTTAGAAATGCTAGGAAAAACAAGGAACGCTCTTTGTATCTTCTCTTTTCAACTGAAAAGAGAAATAGGATGAAAGCAAGAACAGCAGTGTAAAATCAAATGAGAAACGATAATAAAATTGTATAATTTGAAATAATAGCAATCATGAAAAATGCGACCCCAAGAATTAGGGGTCGGGTTGAGACAGGCTCTCAGTTGTAAGTTAAGATATTACCATCGGCTATTACTATGGTATAGAAAGGTGCTGTCGTGAGAACCATACAGCCAAGCATTGGAAGCTGTTGCTGCGGTGGCATGGATTTCAAGAGCTGGCCTTGAAAACCATGAGGCGTGTCATTCACAGCTAGATCCTCGCCCTTTATGGCTGGGAGGAGGTCAAAGAACCATTCAAGATCTTCTAAGCTTCTCATCAACAAATTCAACGCATTTCCAGTAGCAATCCACATCTATACAAACATCACCACTACAAACAATACTATCATCACCTTCAACAGGCAAACTTAAACAAAGCTCTCTACAATACTCATTAACATCCTGAATACCACAATACCCACCCACAACACAACACCAAAAACTAAAAAACTACACAGCTTATCACCATTACTTCCTATACACACTTTCTACCAAGTATTACAACTGAAAGCCTCACCCTTAAGGGTGGGGAGGAGGTCAGTGAGGCTTTAGCTTTTCTAACACTTCTTTGATCTGTTTAAGTGCTTTGAGTACTGCCTGGTACTCGTCTTTAACATACTTAACTATGCTTTCATAGTCTCCCTTTGCAAAGAGTATAGGCACATCAGCACCTCTTATTTTTGTCTGCATATATATATCCACAAACTTTGTATATTCTCCAAACCTACCCTTGTTTATTATTACAAGCATTGGCTTGAGATCTATAAATGGCTTCTGGCGCAGTATGTCTTTGAATGGTTTGCTCACTAGTTTGTAGAGTTTAGCCCTAGTATAGATAAACGCAAGGTCGAAGACAATGTTAACACCAACAGGGATGAAGATGAAAGGCTCTTCAAAGAACTTTGAATACTCTAAAAATTCTTTAATAAGCTTTTTCTCAGACTCAAACTCCCAGACACCAAGAACTTTGAGATCTGTAACAGGTTCAAAGCCGTCAGTAAGCTGTGCATACTGAATAGCCACAACCATGTTTATGCCAGGCTCTATTCCAGTAGTCTCAATATCAAAATAGTAGAAGGACATTAAATCACCTGAATCACAGTTTCATATAGATGTAGAGAACATATAAACTTTATCCATGGCTTCACCTGTTTATGTACAGTAAATACGCTTGTAGATTGGTGTACTCTTCTCTGTGTGTTTGCTCTAGACATATAGATAGCGCTGAATACACCCAGTGGGAAAACGCTGGGGTGGCTAGTACTAATGAATATCAGCGGCATGGTTTCAACAGGACAAACAAGACACAACAGGTATATAAAAAGCTGATAAGAAAGATATCTGTATGTTAAAAACATTGTATTATTTGATAGACTGGCAATACCTTCACAGATTCTACAATCAATAGAACAACAATGTTAGCTGAGGTCAATGCTTTAGTTAGTTGACAGCTGAACAAAAATGACCTTGACAAGTTGCACTGACCCCAAAAATCTTTGAGTCGTAATATGTATAAGACACTAGTGAAAATTTATAAATCTAACCATTTAAATTGATAACAGCGAGGATGATTATGAAAGAGTCAGATCAATTTAAATATGCTGAAAACTTGATAGGGAAAGCTATGGGTTTCCTCTCAGAAGCTAAAGAGGGATTAGAGAAATATAGTCTAAGTTACTCAAATATTATAGCTAATTGTCAAAACGCAATAGAGTTAAGTACCAAGGCTATTTTTAAACTAATGGGCTTAGAATTTCCAAAGTCCCATCAATTGTTATTTGAGCAGAGGGGAGAGGTTAGAGAGAGCGTTAAGAAGCTTCTTCAAAGTAATTTCCCAAAATACTTTGTCTACAGAAAAGAACTTCCTAGAGTAGTTTTCTTAACTTATTTCTGGGGTCAATTTTATACAATTGCTAAGTACGGGATTGATGAGTTAAATCTCCCTCCGGATGAATTATTTAAAAGAGAGGAGGTGGAGCTTGCAGTAAATCATGCCGAGCTTTGTGTAAGGGTGGCTAATAACCTGCTAGCTCAAAAGAGGGTTGAAGGAAGTGAATAATATGATGTTTTACAAAGAGGCAAATTTTAAGGATACATCGGTTGGGAGAATCCCAGAGGATTGGGAAATTGTTGAGATAAAAAATTACTTATTAAGTCTTAAATACCATATTCTTAGGTCTAATAAGCAATGATTAACTTACTAGTAGTAGTAATGATTGGTTTTGTAGTTGGTTTGGGTGGTGCTGTAATTCCCAGCCCTCTCCTAGCTTTCACTATATTTGATACTATTAGGAAGTGTAGGGTTGTAGGTCATTACGTAGTTTTAGGTCATATCATATGGGAAGCACTTATAATATTCTTAATATTATTAGGTCTTAGTAGCTTAATGATTCAGTATAAGGATATTATCTACGTAGTCGGTGGTTCTGTATTAGTGTTTATGGGTATGTCAATGTTTAGGGGCGGTTTTGAGGTTAAGAGTAAGAATTCAAGGATTAAATCACCAGTACTTGGAGGACTTTTCTATACAGCATTTAACCCAACACAATCACCTTGGCGGGCATCTGCAGGACTAGCACCACTACTACTACAGGGTTATGAGTTAGCTGAGTATTTAGGGATAGCTACAGTAACATTTGGACATTGGTTAGCAAATATGACTTACTACTCACTAATATCATATATAATCTCAAAATACGGTAAGGTAATAATACCTAAACAGAAAATAGTAATAACTACATTAGCGATATTCATAATAACCTTAGGTACATACTTCATAGTAAGTAGTGTGATTAGGTAGTAAATCTCCCAGGATCACCGCGATCCATGTAAACTCACAAGATCGGGCAATGCTTAGGCGTTACTTATATTATAATAACTTGTAATATACTAGGAATCCTTTAAATTGGCCTGGGTTTCACACTACACTCTCATTTCCAATTGATTTTGCCACATAAATTTATATAGCAAGCATGTGCTAAGCACCTACTAGCAGTTTAGTTTATGGGTAGTCTCCCGGGATCAGGCTCAGCTATGTGGCTTAGTCCTCTATTTCTCTAAATGATCGGAGGTGGATGTAGTGTCGAGGTAGCTGTGCCGGGTATCCGTTAGTTCTCCGTCTACGTGTCATACCTCGTGATCGTACAATACTACTATGATACTCGCCGTAATACCTCTTGTTCTTCAGGCATGCTCTGAGATGTATAGCCTGAGGGCCTCCTGAACGATCCTAGAGAAATTGTCGATTCCGGGCTCTATCATTAATTCATGGAGCTTCTCAGCTAGTTCTCCAGGAAGATAGACACCGATGTGTACTGGCTGAGACCTCGGCAAAAAGACACTCTGGTTTATAGCTACTCGAGATTGATGCTTATAAAGAAAAAGCTGTGAGTTACTTAGTTGTGTGGCTGTACTCTATACTCTATACTTTGTTTTATCGGGGAGCCCTGCTTCCCGGAACGCTCTTGCCCTGTTGCGGCAGCTCTTGCATTGACCGCAATGGGCCTCGTAGTCCTGGTAACAACTTCACGTCTCGTATATGAGGTCTCCAATTAACTCGTAGCATTTCCTTAGGAGCTCTGGCTTGGTAAACCCCTCCCGTGACGGCGCCCATATCTCTATGTCACGCGTCCTTCTAAAATGGCACATTCTAATCGCGGCCTCAACGGAGAGAATGCACTCGGGAGTACAGTCAGGATAGTTGAAGTCTCTCAAGTCCAGATTATAGGATGCATCACTTAACTGTGCCCCGTAAATCACAAATGTCTTCGCGCCGGTCAACTCCCTGGGAGTGTAGGCGTAGGCAGATGCTATTGAGAGCATAACAAGGTTCCTTATTGGGACTACAACGCTGGGTGTGTAGGACTCCTCTACTCTCACTGAATCATCTGAGCTGCGTGCCCCCTCTACAACTCGCGGAGAAAGCTCATGTCTAAAACCTTGTGCTCGAGTATCCTACTCCAGCCCTTTCTCGACGCAATCTCATCAAGCCTCTCCACTAGCTCTTTAGCCACCACTATCTCACGCCGCGCTTTCTGTCCGTAGTTGAACGTCAATACGTGTGCATCGCACCCCCGGCTGAGCCATAAAGCCAAATAGCAGAAGCTGTCTGGTCCACCACTTACAATAGCGATTATTCGACACGGCCTGCTCACAACTGATGTCGTAAAGTTCATAACACACGCACCAAAAGCGCTCTGATATTGTCCACTATTTTACATTGTTCATTGGCTGGATTGCTGACACCCCTACACAGGTTATTATACACCCAGCTTACCGTCATATATACAGGTATGTATTCTATGAGAAAATATACTTCTCGGCTAATTCGATCACTAAGGGGGCTCGTTTCAGGTACTCTTCCCTAGTAGAGGCTATGGGCATGAGTAACACCCTGCCCCTCAGCTCATTAATAATCCTCTGAAGTAGGGGGTTGCTCATTATTTTTCTCTAACATCTTCCTCGTTTAACACAACGAATTTAAAGTATCTTTTTTGCACTGAATAAACCACTCCATGACCTCCGGCCTCAACCTATCTTGCTCGGGGACACCAGAGTTCTGGAATAGATCTCATTTATAATCACCTCACAGACCTAGGGAAGGAGGACCTATAGAGGTTATGCTTTATGAACATCAATTAGGTAGAGGATATATTAAAGCAATGATAGAGTCTTTGGAAAGTCTCGATAAAAATATTGAAGCTAAAGCTAAATTTGTCAACAATGCTTTAAGCTATATAACAATGCTTAGAGATCACATATATAAAGAGGACAACATACTTTTTAGAATAG
>Ga0185307_1001057_pt1 | contig 15980 bp, 19 predicted proteins | sample LHCtaG_FD_128010 | JGI IMG/M metagenome (GOLD analysis project Ga0185307, IMG submission 128010) | Hot spring microbial communities from Little Hot Creek, USA to study Microbial Dark Matter (Phase II) - LHC4sed_matched (SPADES... | ecosystem: Environmental > Aquatic > Thermal springs > Hot... | reverse complement strand
GTCGCTGGTTGAGTAAAACCATGGAAAAAGCGCCGCCGGTCGGACTTGAACCGACGACCGACTGGTTAACAGCCAGCCGCTCTACCAGTCTGAGCTACGGCGGCGCTCCCTTTTATCTAGAAGGTTTGAGTCTTGTCGTCGTATTTAAGTTTAATCTGTTAGCTGATGCCGGCTTTTCTGGCCTTATATTCAATTATCCTTACAAACATTGTGTATAGGGCTCGGAGGGGTTTTGCATACCATTTTCCCTTAAATGCTATGCTTATTAGGTCGTCTATCCAGTGGAAGTCGTGCTTTAGGCATTTTATTAGCAGTTCCTGGTGGAGTTTTGTCATTTGAGTTTCTTTGAACCATTGCTCGTTTTTGAGTTTGCCCATGGGGACGAAGAATAAGGGGACTATGAGGCTTCTGATGTGTTTCAGGTCTTCTACAAGTTCTATGGTTTTGATTAGATCTTCTTCTGTTTCGTCGGGAACTCCCACTATGAGGGTGCATGCGGGGATGAGGTTGTTGTCGTGCATCAAACCCATCCCTGTGCGGACTACCTCCGGCCAGTCTTCAGGTTTGAAGGGGTGCGCCTTTGCAGGCATAATCTTCTTGGCAAGCTCCGGCGAACCCGTTTCTATGCCTACTTCAGCCCCCCACCAGGGCTGTTTCTGCAGTATGATTTCAGCCACTTTCTCGAATAGTTTCGGCTTCAACGCGACTGTTGCCAAGGAACAGTGACTCCAGCCTAATCCACCACACTTTTTGATGACAGCTTCGTGGAGCTTAACCAGTTTTTCGTCGTCTGGTGTAGTGTTTTTTGAACCGTAAAGCATAACGTCCTCAGCGTGGAGGCAGGCCGTGTAAGTGTAGCCGTTTCTCATGTTCACGTCTATTTCTGTCAAAATTTTCTCTATGGGATACCATCTTAGCGGTCGGAGGGTGACGCTGCAGAACTTGCATCCTCGGCAGCATCCTCGCCCAATCTCCACCAAGCCGTTAACAGAAGGGTTTAAAATGTTTGGAATCTCCTCAACACTAGGGGTTTCCTCAACGCTCACCTCGTAATATTTAGGCAGTTCTTCGCCGTTTATGGCTGCCCGAACAAGCTTACCTATGACTTTTTCAGCTTCCCCGTCAACAATGCAGTCGATGCCATGCTCCTCGACGAATTTTTCCCTATAACGGAACTGCCAAACCCCGGACCCGCCAACAATTATTTTCAGCCCCCGCCTCTTAGCCCTCTTGATTTCAGGCTTTTCCAGCAGGCGCCTAAAATGTTGGGCTAGGAAAGGCTCTTTCTTCAGAATCGCGGCGAAAGTGCTGGAGGCTGGTCCAAGCCCAAAGGGGTCCATGACGTGGATGCCTAAAACCTTCGCTTCGTCCAAGTACCTTCCCAGATGGTCTGGGTCGACGGTTAACACATCGAAGCCTTCAGCCACAAGCTGAGCCTCAATCTTCCTAAGTCCGTAGGGAGCCGCCACCGGGATTCCTTTCACGGTTTTAATTGGTGGGAAAAAAAGGAAACTGTAGAGCCAGTCTGGTATGACGTTTGGAGGGGCGCATGTTCCGAAGCCTACAAACTCGTTGTGGTGGTAGTCGCTCATCAGCGTTCGGTCGGCTGTTAATACAACGTCCGTCATAACGCCCTTCTCCAAACGTCAAAGAGGATATATTATCCACATAAACATTATAAATTTTGATATATCTTTTCGACGGAAAAAAGGAAAATTGTGTCAGACCATCACCAAGACTTCGTCGAATTCGTCCAAAACCTTCACCTTTACAAAGGCTTAAGCACCTCTTTAAACGTGCTAAGGCATGTTTTACGATGGTTCAAGTTTAGAAGAGTCAAAAGCTTGTCAACCAACAATATAGACTGAAAATCCACATGCTGCGTCAAGATTGACTGTCTGCTTGTAACTGATGCTTAAAGCCAGAAAAGCGATAAGATATGATATGCTAACCCGCCTAGAAAAAGGGCTAGTGCAACGTTTACAAGAGCCATTGTTAAGGCTTTTCTCCAACCAAACTCCCTCACGAGGGTTGCCACCGTTGCCAGGCATGGAATATAGACCATCACAACAAGGGTGAAGGTTATCATCTGAACGGATGAAAGTGCCTCCAGTCGAAATAGCTCAGCCAACAATATTAAGGCCAGTTCCTTCCGCAACACGCCAAAAATTAGTGGGATTATAGCTTCCTCTGGAAGCCCAAGCCAGCCCGTTGTGAAGGGTTTAATTCCCGTAGCCACGTAACCCATTAAACCTGCAATGTTAAGGGCTGTAATTGTTAAGCTTCCGGCGACGATTATGGGGAAGGCTATGTACACAAAGTCCTTCGTCCTGCTCCAGGTCTTCATAAAAACAGTTTTCAGGACAGGCTTCTTATACGTGGGAACCTCCATTATCAAGCCTACTGGCTCCCCGGGCAAAACTTTGAAGGCCACCCTTCCGACAATAAAAACTAGCACCAAATCACACATGTAAAGCGCCAGGGCGGCGTGTAAACCTACATAGCGCCCCACAAGCCCGAGAATAACTACAGTCCTGGCGGCGCAGGGGATAAGGGTTACGGCAAATGCGGCTATAAGCCTTTCACGGTTCGTCTCCATTATCCTACAGCCAATGCATGCTGGAACACTGCAGCCGTACCCCAGAATTAAGGGTATAAAGGCTTTACCGTGGAGACCTATCTTATGCATCAAATTATCCATCAGGAAGGCGGCTCTCGGGAGGTATCCACTGTCCTCCAGAAGGGCTAACATAATGTAGAATGGCACCACATAAGGTAATGCAATGGTAACCCCAGCCACTACTCCGCCAAAAAATCCATCAACAACGAGTTTCACGATTTCATGGGGCATGAAGGCTAAAGCGTTCTCTATACACGTTAAGAAGTTGCCAAGCAAAGATTCAAGAGCCGTTGATAAAAAGCTCCCGCCAATGAATATGAGCGAGAACATGGCTAGAACAACACCCACTAAAATTGGATAGCCGAGAATTTTGTGGGTTGTAATGGCGTCAAGCCTCTGCTCCCAACTTATCTTAGGCGGTGTTTGAATAGTCGTCACTTCCTTGGCAATTTTGCTAGCTATCGAATACCTTTCAGAAGCCAATACAACAGGTGAGGGTTCGCCGTGCATTTCCTCCAACTCGGATGCAAGTTCCTCGGCGCACTTCAAAACTTCCTCTCCGCCAGCATACCTCTTTATTTTCTCGATAACATCCTCGTCTTTTTCTAGAAGCTTTATGGCAATCCACCTTGCCGGGTAAACTGCACAAAAATCTGGAAGCTTCTGTTCAACAATTTCTTGAATCTTCTGCACTTTTCCCTCTATTTCAGCTCCAAGCCGAATTTTCAAAGGCCTAAAACTTATTTCTCCGCTTGCAACTGCGACAACTATTGATAATAACTCGTTTATCCCCCTCCCGGTTATGGCGACCGTTGGAACAACAGGTATTCCCAGCCTTTCGGAGAGTTTTTCCACGTTTATGCGGATCCCCTTCTTAGCCGCGCAATCCATCTGGTTTAACGCCATAACCATTGGAGTTTCAAGTTCCAAAAGCTGGATGGTGAGGTATAGGTTGCGTTCTAAAGCCGAAGCATCCACAACATTAATTATAACATCGGGTTTCTCGACGGCTATGTAGTCCCTAGAAACAATTTCCTCGATGGAAAAGGCAGAAAGCGAATATATCCCAGGCAAGTCAATTACGTGAATGTTGTAGCCTTTAAAATGGAGGGTTCCTTCAGCCCGCTCCACAGTTTTGCCCGGCCAGTTTCCAACAACCTGGTTTAAGCCCGTAAGCTGGTTGAAGATTACGCTTTTGCCAACGTTAGCGTTTCCAGCCAAGGCCACCCTAAGCCGCCTAACCATAGGCTTTCACTCTTTAACTGGCTTAACTATAACCCTTGAGGCCACGCCGCGTCCAAGGGCTAGGGCTACACCTCTAACCTCAACTTCAATGGGTCCTCCGAAGGGTCCCTTTTTGAGGAGCTTTACCTCTGTGCCCGGTGTTAAACCCATCTCAGCAAGCCTTCTGACCAGACCGTAACCTCCAACAGCCCTAACTATTATTCCTTTTTTCCCCTCATCCAAATCCGTAAGGGCGCAAAGCTCGGCTTCATTTTTGAACGTCAACTTCTCCCACCTCGGCTTGCTTAACCCAAACGCCTTCGGCTTCTTCACGGCTTATAGTCCGCTTTTTCCCGGCAATGTGCAAGACTAGCTGTTTTTGCGTTGCCTTTTCAACTCGAACCCGAACGTTTGGTCTTATCCCCAAAGCGGCCAGCGACGCAAGTGTTTCCCTTCTCTCATCGACAAGCCTTACAACAACGCATGTTTGATTCTCCTCTACTGCGGTTAATGGAAAACATTCAACCTCCTCCACTTCGCCGCTTTCCTTGGGTATGGGGTTCCCATGGGGGCAGAACTTTGGGTAGCCTAAACGCTTCTCCAGGAGGGCGAGAACATCCTCCGTTAAAACATGCTCAAGCCTACAAGCGGTTTCGTGTACACGGCTCCAGTCAGCCTCCAAAAGATCTGTCAGTAGCCTTTCGGCAAGCCTATGCCGCCTAATAATGCTAATGGCCAACCTCTCTCCTTCAACCGTAAGCCTTACACCCCTGTAAGGGGTGTGCTCCACCAACCCATGCCTCTCCAAATGCGCAATAGTGTTTGTCACGGAGCCGGGAACCACCTTTAGTTCCCTGGCCAACTCCTTAGTCCTAGCGACACCCCTCTTCTTTTGAAGCTTGTAAATAGCCTCTAAATACTCCTCAGCTTCATGGGAAAGCTCAGCAGCCACGACCACGACCTCACAATTTACGAGAACTCGTAATTTTAACGCTGTAAAAGTTCCTATAAAACATTTCGGATAAACGAAAACAAACGAACTTTAAATATACCAAAACCGGCAGAAAATCTTCCAAAAACACTCCCATAACAGTCTTGAAAAAAAGTCCCAAACAAATGAAAAATCACAGTAAAAACACCAGAACCACCGAGAAAATTAAAAGATGAAGAAAGCGAATTTTTCGGTGCACGAAATATTGCGAAGCTTACTTTTTACGCAAAAACAATGAAAAAATAAAAAACTTAAAAATTTTGTGAAGAAAATTTTAATCAAAAATTTTGAAAAATATGTTTCGAAAATCAACTTTTCTACGAAGGTTAAGCTTTATTCACCGTATCAAAACCTTCACACCCTTCAATCCTCTAGTGTAGACGAGAACTGCCATTGTCTAAAGATCCAGCACAGGAACTTAAGGCTTGCAGGATTATAAACGGAATTGGGAAAGCTGAACGGGTAGGGCTGCAAAACGTAAAGGGGTAAGGCTTTATTCCGTTTCGCCGATCACTTGGATGATTATAGTTCTTCTTCGCGGATGGACATCTGTTTCGACAAATAAAAGCGACTGCCATGTTCCAAACTCTACTCTCCCATCGACAACGGGAAGGGTTTTATCTGGTGGAAGTAAAACGGACCTGAGATGGGAGTGGGCGTTTGAAGGGTGCATGTAGCTGGCTCCTTTTGGAGCCAACTTTTCAAGCAAAGCTTTAATGTCATTTAAGAGACCATACTCGCTTTCAGTTAGTATAAGTATTCCAGTTGCATGGGGTGCGAAAACGTGGACTATTCCGTTTTTTACGCCCGAGCGGGTGACCGCCTCTTGGACTTTGTCTGTTAGGTCTATGAATTCTATTTCACCTTTTGTAGAGAATGTGTAGGTTGTGTTGTAAACCTTAAAGTTTGCCAAGCTTCCACCGTTTATTCAAGTACTTTTGTCATTATTATTTCATCTATGAATGCGCCATCTTTGAAAAACCTTTTCGGAATCCTCCCAGTTTCCACAAAACCCATTTTCCTATAAAGGTTTATGGCTGGTTGATTGTTGGCGAAAACGGACAACGTCAAAACCTTCAATCCCATTTTTCGAGCGCATTCTTCAAGAGTCTTCATCAACTCGGTTCCTATGCCAACACCCCTAAAGCCCTTCTTGACAGCTATACCAATAAGTCCTACATGGCTAGAATAGCCGGATCCTCTTATTATTTCTGAGTTAGCAACTAGATGCCCGTCCACTTCAGCGGCCACGCAGAAGATTTCGCCTTTCTCCACACGTTTAAAGACATTTGAAAGCCACTCAATTTCCTCCTCCCTTGAAACTTTATTCGCCCTAAGAATGCTGGCACCCTCATTCACAAGGGAGTTTATGAAATCTAGAAGGTCGTCGAGGTCCTCCCACTTTAGAGTTCGTAAAACAACTCTTCGACCGTCCTTGGCGATAAACTCCCGAAGCACCTCCCCAGTCTTCATATGGTAGAGTAAGGTTTAACACCGAAATATGGCTTTTTCAAAAGCCTAACACTTTCTCTCGTTGATGCTTCTGCATACTTGGTGAATTCTGGTGATATTTAAAATTAGATTGGTAATACAATTTTCACTAAATTAACCATCGAGTAAAAACAAAACGCAAAAAACATAAAAACATTAACCGTTTAGCCTACACCATGCAATTCAAGTTTGCCCACGCAAGGAAAATAAGCCAGAAAAGGCTTTTCTCCAAGCCTTTCGGATACCGTACACAAGTCTGGTTGTATACAAAAGCATCGACAAAACCGGATCTGCTCGAAATAGAAATTATGGATGAGAAATGTACTGCAGCATCAACTGCTCTTCAGTCTCAGCTTCACGTGTATGATGTCGAAGTTTCATCGAAGGTTTTTGGAGAAGTTTGGCATGGAGATTTTTGTCGGTTTCTTGAGGAGGTCCCAGTCAAGTCCATGCTTTGGGTTCGGGGTGGAGGCTGAAAACCCTTTTAAGAGCTTATTTTGCAGTTTTAAGCCTTTAACGAGGTTTTCAGTTTTACACTTCTCAATTCACCAAAACTGCTCGCAAACTTCACCCTTTTTCGACATTTCTTCTGCCTTTTTTAAGTCTGAGAGACTTTTTCTAAGGTTTTTGTTTTGAAAAAAGTTTTTCGTTTACCGAAAAGATTGTGGCTATGTTTTTGTTTTTTGCATATTGCCATCTCTGAAATAACCCTATAATTACTTGCGTGGTTGTTGAGTGGTGGGGATGAAGGGAAAGGTGTCGTTACTTGTCTGTTGACTACTTTGGGAACGATGTGGAGATCCTTGAGCGGACGGTAGACGGTAGAAAAGTTAGAGTGAAATGGGACTGGGGAAAATTCAGAAGCACTGAAGGCTTCCCGGTCGACGACAACCTAATAAATTGGGTGATAGGGCAGGACCAAGCTTTAAAGGAGTGCTTCCTCTGCCTTGACGAGTGGGTTCACAAGCTTAAATGGTTGGAGAAAAAGAAGTGGTATGAAAACTGGAGCAGTCCAGAAAAACCTAAGCCTTCGGCGAAGACCCTGATCAGTCCGGGACCTTACCTACTTCTTTTAGGCGATCCTGGTACTGGCAAGTCGCTCATCGGGAGGGCTTTAGCTGAGAAACTAACCCAGATCTATAAAGAAAAAGGTATCAAGCTTTTCGATGTTTTATGTTGGAAAAACCCAGTTCTGCCAAGCCAGCCTAGAATATCTATACACCCCGCTGGGGAAGGCAAGAAAATCATCCAGAGGGAACAGCTTAAAGAGCTTAAGAGAAAGTTTGTCACGAAAGTTGGATTAAAAGCGCTGCAGATATTCCTAATTCTCATGGGCCTATTTTTGATGGGTTTAGGATTCTACTTCATGTATCAAGCTTGGCAAACGTGGAACGCCAACCCAATGTTTCTGGGTGAACCCCTGCAGGAATATTACAACTACAATTTCACGAACTACTTCATAGAAAAGGTGGTTGGCCTTGTACCGTTAACCTTCATTCCAGGCGGAAGCCTCATCTTCTTCGGAGTCTTCATATGGTGGTTCTCAAGGATAGGCGGTCTGGGAACTCTAAAAGGAATAGCTGGCGCCCAGCAGAGTGACATACCGAAGCTAATCGTAGATAACAGTTCCGGAAAGGCTCCATTTGTTGACGCAACGGGACATAGAAGCGCCCAACTTTTCGGTTCAATAGCATGGGACCCTTATCAAACGGGCGGACTGGGCACACCAGAACACCAGCGGGTTACAGCCGGAGATGTTCACAGAGCCTCCTTCGGCATATTATATATTGACGAGATAAAAAATCTGGATCCCGACGAGGTCATAACACTTCTAACGGTGCTTGAAGACGGCCAGTTGCCCATAACCATGAGGGGACGCTGGCACGGCGGGGACACGGCGGCTATGGCTGTTTCCACAGAACCCGTCCCAGCTATAACCTTCCTTGTCGGGGCTGGAAACCTCGACAGCATAAACCAGATTCACCCAGCTTTGATGGATAGAATTTATGGTTATGGGAAAGTTGTGATGATGAACAATGATATGCCAAACACCGTGGAGAATAGACGCAAATACGTGCAGTTCATAGCCCAGGAAATTAAACGCTTCAACCTAATACCCTTCAGCCGCGAAGCTTGCGAAGAAATAGTTGAAGAGGGCAGAAGGCGGAGCAATAAGAAGGACGCTTTAACAACCCGTTTTAGACCTCTAATTTCAATCATAAAGACTGCGGCAACCCTAGCCATGAACGAGGGCTGTAAGGTTGTTGAGCGCCGCCACGTCCGCGAAGCCATAGAACAACACTGCAAAACGATCCAAAAACAGATATTGGAGCATGAAATGAAAGAGCGGGGTAAACTGCTTGAAATAAAGCCTGAAGGCGTCAAGCTTGGGCAAATATACGGTTTGGCTGTTGTTCGAGACCCCTACAGCGGCGAAATGACCGGCAGTGTCCTCTGCGTGAAAGCCACAATGGTCAAGCGCAGCGACCTCCCGAGAAACTACCCGATAAAAGGCTACTACAAAGTGACCGGTGTGGCTAAGGGGCAGAGCTTCATAGCCGACAGCATAGCAAAGGTCCGCAGCGTAATCCTCCAAAAGTACGGCATAGACATAGCCCAAGATTACTTCACCCACATAGACTTTGCCCAATCCTACGGTGTAGACGGCCCATCAGCTGGCGTAACAATGGCCATACTTTTATGTTCGCTGATTGAAGGCAAACCAATAAGGCAGGACGTGGCGGTTACAGGCGAAATAAACCTAGGCATAGGCGACACAATACAGGTGACCGCAGTTGGAGGAGTCCACGAGAAGATCAGGGCGGCAGAAGCCTGGGGCTTCAAGAAGGTAGTTATTCCAAAAAAGAACTATGAGTATTCGATAGATCCAAGGGACTACAATATTGAGGTGGTATCAGCCGCAACTCTAGACGACTACTTAAGGGAGTGCCTAGTCGAAGAAGAAGCGACAATCACGGTTCCTGTCCAAACACGTCGAAAACCAAAGGGCTAGCAAAGTCTATAACCGCACCGCCCTTTTCTAGAAAAATAGTGCGTTCAAATGACAAAGGAAGTTGATAAAAACGCCATTCGAAGATGGCGCAAAAGAGGTTTTTACAGCGAAAACGTCCTCGTTAAACTCTTGCAGAAAAACGGGTATAACGCAGTACGCATCCCTGTGAGCAACCCAAGTCTAAACCCACTTCCAGACGTGGTTGCAAGAAAAGGCCAACATGTTTACGCCTTTGAGGTTAAAAACGCCGACTATTACGCATACTTTCCGAGACAGCAAGTAGAAAAACTCTTCCGATTCCTAGAAGAACTCATACCGTTGGATAAACAGTTTAAACACGCCATAGTTGCAGCTCACCTTGGCAAGAAATGGATTTTTAGGGAGCTAAGTTGGAAAGACTGGGAGAGCGGGAAACTCCCAGAGAAGGTTAGAATACTGAAGAGAGATAAAGGAAACTTCAAAATAAGCGGCGAAATAAATAAAATCCTCGACTTTTTTGGTCAAAAATGTTGAAGTAAAGTGGAGGGAGATCCATGTCAATACAAGGAATAATCGTCAATTATAGGGTTGGGCCTAAAACGCAAAGATCGAAAGAATGCATAATCCAGTTTCCCCAAGTTAACTCTCCTTCTGAGGCAAGCAGACTAATTGGCCGTAAAGTGGTATGGATAAACGGCGAAACAAGAATTGTTGGAAAAATCGTGGACCTACATGGAAGAAAAGGGCTTGTTAGAGCCAGATTCAGAAAAGGGCTTCCGGGACAGGCTTTAGGAACAACTGTTGAACTGATAGGTTAAATCAAACGTTCAATGATGCATAATTTTCCATCTCCATAGACAGGGTAATAGTGAAATCTTAAAAAGACAAATCTATAGGTAAACATTTTTATTAAAAAATGACCGCAATATGCGAGTAATCGTGCAAATTTTGCTAAATAAAGTGAAATTTATTGATTTTAAAATTTTATTTCTGTCTCTTCTATGTCGAAATTGCAGTTGTATTGTTTTTTGGCTTAAAAGCTTAATTCTAAATTCCGTAAAAACAATCTGGTTGTGGCTGTTGCGCTACGTTTTTATAATGAAAGTTGTCATACTGCAAGGAGGTTTGGAGGGAAGGGACACGTTTGAGGATTACGTTTCCAAAACTCCAATTTCCAAGCTTTTGTATGAACGAGCTAAGAAGGTTCTGCCCGCTGGTGTTTCCTACGCAATAAGGCATTTTGAGCCATACCCGTTTTACACGGCGAAGGCTAAAGGTTGTAGGCTTTACGATGTCGATGGGAACGAGTACATTGATTTTTGGCTTGGGCACACAGCTTTAATTCTTGGACACAGCCCTCCAGCCGTTGTTAAGGCTGTTAAAAGACAGCTGGAGAAGGGTACCCATTATGGCACTGCCCACGAGCTGGAGATAGCCCTTGCGGAACAAGTTGCCAAAATGATTCCAACTGCTGAAATGATACGCTTCACCAATTCCGGGACAGAGGCTAACATGTATGCTGTACGCCTAGCCCGAGCCTATACTGGACGGAGAAAAATCGCAAAGTTTGAGGGGGGCTGGCATGGAGGCTATGACGCCCTTCACAAGGCTGTTAAACCCCCCTTCGAACTGCCAGAGTCAGCGGGTTTAACTCCCGGAGCTTTAGAGGACACTCTAGTTTTGCCTTTCAACGATCTCGAAGGCGTCCGGAAGAGGCTTAAGGGCATTGAAAAAGAAGTTGCGGCGATAATCATCGAACCCGTCCTCGGAGCGGGAGGGGCCATCCCAGCGGAAAAAGAATTTTTAAAGGGGCTGAGGGAACTGTGCGACCAGCATGGGATACTTTTAATTGTTGATGAGGTTATTACGGGCTTCCGCCTGGCCCCGGGAGGAGTCCAACAGTTTTTCGGAGTAAAACCCGACATAACGGTTCTTGGAAAAATTTTAGGCGGAGGCTTTCCAGTTGGAGCCTTCTGCGGTCCGGCTGAAATCATGGAAAGGATAGACCACACGCGCTACCAGAGGCCAAACCACTCGTTCCATGGCGGAACATTCACAGCAAACCCGGTGACTATGACGGCGGGCTTAACCACGCTGAAACTCCTCGAAGACGGCGAACTAATAAACAGGTTAAACAGGCTTGGAGACAAGATAAGGCAGCAAATTAGGGACATTTTTGAAGCTAAAGGCGTAGACGTGCAAGTCACAGGCGCCGGCTCCCTATTCTCCGTCTACTTCACCAGAGAGGAGGTTAAGGACACCAATGCCGCCTTCAGATCTGACAAGAAAAAACTCATGGAATATCACTCAAGGTTACTTGTGAACGGCATCTTCTTCCTCCCAGGCCATTACGGTGCGTTATGCACGGCTCACAGAAGGGCGGAAATTGAAAAGCTCTTTTTGGAAACTGAGGATTTTGCAAAAGGCTTAAAGCCTTCTTCGTAAAATTTGCCTTGCCTCGCCCTTCAATATCCTTTCAGCCCTCCTCAAGTCCAGCGGCGTATTAACGTTTAGAAACATTTTAAGTTCCGGGTCAAACTGTTCAAAGACAAGAGTGGAGATATACCTCACTCCCCGAAGCTCTTCAATCATAGAACGCATGTCAAATTTTCCCTCGTTGAAGGCTTTTTCCGCTGCCTCCAGCGCCGGCCTAATCCTGTAGGCTGCGTGTAAAGGCTCAATGTAGCCGTTGGGCCAACGGGGTATAACCGCGTTTTTGTTTATGCAGATTTCAAGGAGCAGAGCAAGAACATCCCTTGAAACGAGGGGCATGTCGCATGAAAGCAAAAGCCCATATTCGCCTCTGGATTCACGGAAACCTGTTAAGGCGCCTACAAGGGGACTTCGCACGCTGTATTTGTCCACAGCCACCCTAACTTTTGAATTCAAAACTTTTGAATAGGCTTCAGCTTGACAAGTGGAGCTGACAACGACTACGGATTCTTCAACAATTCCTTCCACAGCGTCTAAAACAAACTTTATGAGAGGTTTACCCAGCAGCGTCGCCAATCCCTTGTCAGAGCCGAACCTCTTGGAAAAACCTCCAGCCAATATCACCGCAGAGTTATCCAAGCCCAAACTTTCCCGATTTTGACGTAAAGGCTGTTAATTTTCAGATCCTATAAACGTTGCTATTTAGATTTCGCAAGAGCCGCCGCAGCCTCCGCTATTATGAACAGTCCTACGAGTATGAGAATTGTCTGCCATAAGGGCAATTCAAAACCCGCTGTGGACGCACCTCCAAAGGCTAAGGCCAATATGCCAACAAACAAGCTGAGCTTGCTTGGCTTCAATTTCAAAAGACCCTTGCAGTGTTCAAGCTTATTAATATGACGCCCACAGCTAGGGCAACATAAGCCCCCATTGAAACATTATATTATTCGCTTGCAACCCAGCTTAAACCTATCCAGACGAAGAAGACGCCCCAAGCTAATGACGTTAAGGCTACATTCTTGTTCAAGGCTTACACGTGCAAAACAGTAGGGTGCACAATGGATTTATAATTTGCCCAGCGAAGCCTTACGCTTAGATTTGAAGTTTATCCACTTTGACCGCGATGTCTCCCAGTATCCGCGTGAACGGGTGTTCAGGCTTTTCGTGGACAAAGATTATTTTGCCTTCAGCCCTTGAAACGTCGCAGAAGCATGGTATAACGCCTAAAAGAGGAACCCCGTAAACGTCTTTAATTATTGCTTGAAGCTTCTCCCGTCCAGACGTTAAAGCCTCGCTGTACATAACTTTGTTCAAAACAAGTTCCGTTTTCTTCTCGAAAAGATCGTAAAGGTCTCGAAGCATGCGCTTTGTTCCCTCAACGTCGGAGTTGTCCTGAGTCGTGATAACGATAACGAGGTCTGCAGAGACAATTGCGTTTATAGACGAATACTGCAACCCTGGACTTGTATCAAAAATTATGTAGTCGAAACCTTTTTCGCCCAAAACGGAATTTCTAAGCGAAAGAAGCCTCCCTAAGGCTCGCATCTCCCACTTTCTGTCTTTGGAAGACATGTCTCTAATAGCCTCAATAGAGGGGTTTGCCAGTCCAACGAAAAATGTCCCGTGACTCTTTATTCGATCACTCAAGTCTAGCAGGACCTTGTCTATTTCGCAAACGCCGTTGAGATAGTCATTAAGCCAACATTCCAAACCGTTGATTTTGAGGAGCGTTGAAAGGCTGGGTGCCCTAAAATCTAGGTCCATGAGGCAAACTTTTCTGCCAAGTTTGGCCAGAGACACGGCTAGGTTTATGGATATTAGAGTTTTACCTGTTCCACCTTTGTAGGAGTGAATAGCTACAATTTTGCCCATAGCCTACCCTTGGCCCTCCCTGTCCACATAGAAGTAGGCTTTCCTCCCCTTCCTCTCCTTCTTTAGATAGCCCATTACAACAAGCTGGTTGAGGTAGGCGCTTTCCACAGCCCTCGCTCTGCGGGTCTGCTTAGCAACCTCCTCAGCGGTGGCTCGGCCCAGGCGACAAATGGTCATGGCGGTTTTTCTTAGATGGTCAGGCATAGAAAGAAGGGTCATAACGTCCAAAGGAGCCTCCGGACTCAAGGGTTCCATTTCCCTTCTCCCATGTTTTTGAAGTTCAATCATTATCTCCATTTTCTCGTTTAACCGTTCAAGGTTTTCCCGAATTTTTTCCAGGATTTGGATGGGCTTCTTTCCGAAGATTTTGTCTGAGCTTGACAAAGAGGTTGCCTCTGCTGTTTTACATGTGTACAAGTTGTATTAGGGAAAAGTATTTATTAAGTCTTACGAAACCTTCATATTGTGCATACAACAACAAAACCAATTAAAATCCAAAATCTGAAACAAAAGTTCAGCTCGAAAAACAATAACTGCCAATACCACAAAATGGTAAAAGTTGAAGCAGTAATCAGGGAATCGCGAAAACTTGGGAGCTAATAGGGTACAGGTGCTCTGTTTCTGGTCTCCTCGATGATTGGCAGAACCTGTTTGAGTTCCCTGAAATACTTGAGAACCGTTATGCCTTTGGGAGTTATGGCGTAAACAATGCGCCTTTTGCCGATAGCTCTTTCCTCCACAAGGTTTTGCTTGATGAGAAAGTCGAGGTACTCTTTTAAAACGCTACAGTTCACATTAGCCTTATACATGATGTGAGTCAGCTTCAGAGGGCCTCGATGGGCTAACACTTTGAGGATATCAATGTACATTTCAAGTTTGGAACGCCTCATCATCTAAACCTCTTTGCCATATTTCCCAAACTTTATATAAAGCTTTTATGGATTGAAACTACGTCTTTTTTCTCTTTAATCTCCATTAGTAGCCCTTTTTGCTTGCACACGTTTTAACACGTTTATTCTATTCTGGAAAGCTGTGACAAGGTCATCTAGCAATATTTTTTGAAAATCTGTTGACAAACCGGTGAGATTTTCCTTGAAAACTTCAGCCATTTTAACTTTTATACGCCTCCTCTGCTGAGGGGTAAATTCATGCATCAAGGATTTTCCTCCAGTACGACTGGAAATACTCCCAGCATATTTAACTAATTTATGAACCCAAAATCTAGATTCAGAATCAACTTTTAGAAACCTTCTTCCGCTAAGGGAAGGGGAGGATTAATTTTATATTCATCAAGTTGAGAAGGATGTTAATGTGGGGTTGAATAGTGGTTACGGTGTTTACCTCTGGTTTCTTTGACCCGATCCATAGGGGTCACATAGCCCTTTTTAGGGAGGCGAAAAAGTTGGGGGATAGGCTTATAGTCCACACCCACCGTGATGAATGTTGCATTAAGAAGAAGGGTTATGTTTTTATGCCTCTTGACGACAGACTTGAAATTTTGCGTTCAATCAAGTATATTGACGAAGTTGTTGTTTGTAAGCCAAGCTGCGATTTGACGGTGGCGGATGTTCTGGAAGAGCTTAGGCCCGACATATTCGCCAAGGGAGGGGACAGAACGTTGGAGAATCTTCCGAAAAGTGAGATTGAAGTCTGTGAAAGGCTTGGTATAAAAATCGTGTTTGAAGTAGGCGGCGGCAAAGTTCAGAGCAGCAGCTGGATAATAAACAATTTCATTAAGAACGCCGTTAGGGGAAACTTGAAGATCTAACATTACAGGATGTAGAGGTATACGCTGTGGACATGCAGGCTTTTTTCATTAGAGCATATTTCTATGCTTCGCACTGGAGTTAAACCCTTCAATGGATAATCGTGAACTAGCACCCGAGTGTCCTTCGAGCATTCTTTGGCTATTTTCTCCGACAACCTTTCCAAAATTGCCGGAAAAGGGTAAATGTATATTACGTTAAACCTTGAAAAGTCCACCGTGAAAATGTCGGCACAGACAACATCCACCAAACGGCTCACTCCGGCATCCTTTGCCCTTCGGCGGGCTAGCAAAGCCAAGTTTGGGTTAATTTCAAAGCCCACGCAGTAAATTCCCAGCTTTTCAGCAGCCCTCACCAAAACCCTCCCATCCCCGCAGCCAAGATCTACGAAAATTTCTTCAGGCTTGACCTTAACAAGGCTTAAAGCGGCGTCCACAACGCTAAGCGGGCTGGGTAAATATGGGAACTCCAGAAGCCTTCTTACAAAAGCTGTCTCAAAATCTCCATCCGTTTCAGACATGCACGTTAAACTTTTATCCCTCAACGTTTTATATCCCTATTGCCGGATGATGAGAAGGCATTAGGTTGACA
>Ga0185307_1001055_pt1 | contig 15991 bp, 18 predicted proteins | sample LHCtaG_FD_128010 | JGI IMG/M metagenome (GOLD analysis project Ga0185307, IMG submission 128010) | Hot spring microbial communities from Little Hot Creek, USA to study Microbial Dark Matter (Phase II) - LHC4sed_matched (SPADES... | ecosystem: Environmental > Aquatic > Thermal springs > Hot... | reverse complement strand
AAAATGCTGAACTATACGCAAAAATTCTGGAAGAATTAAAAAGGTACGATCGAACAAATACATTAAATTTAGAGGTGCTTGAAGAGAAAAGTAGGAGACTCAAAATTCTTTTTGAAAAGATTGAGGGGTTAAGTAAAATTAGCTCAAAAGAGGCTGTAGAATTGAATAGAATGTATTTGAAACTTTCTAGGACATTGAATCCAACACTTTTCACATTCAAGGGAAGATATGAGCAAGATTATGCTGTAGACGAACCATATATCCCGGGACTATCAAAGATCATGGAGCTTGAAAAACTTGACGGAAACCTTGCGAAATTTTTAATGACCACATTGTTAAGGGAAAGAAATAGGGTTTCAGAAACTTTAGATGAAGCAATCAGCCTGGTAGAAGAAACCTTTCAAAAGATAACTAAATAGGAAAACTATCAAAAAAGAAAAACAATTTTCCATAATCTTTTAAAGAAAAGTTTTTAAACATGCATCTACTATAAAATTGCAGATGTCTATACTTGTATTAGAAAAAATTTTGGCTGAACTCGAAATCACGTTAGGGGAAGATGAGAAGAAGCTTCTTTATGGCGAGCTCCTTAGATGCTTCGGCATAATAGGAGGATACGGCGAATGCGAAAGACTCGAGAAACTATGGAATGATCCAGTATACAATAGAGAGATAAGAAGATATATTGAGGCATGGATAGAATTTCGTAAAAAAAGGAAGACTGTAGAAGCTTATGCCTAAAAAATTTTATAAAAAAGTAGGTTAGAAAATATATTAAGCTTATCCTATCTTAAGTTTTAGGAAGGCTGAAGGAAATGGTATGTCAAGCATTCTGAGAAGGCCTGGCTTGGAATTTAGGACTTTGGGTATCATGTTTATTACCATGGCAGCTGTTGCAATATCTCCTGCTGTTCCACAGCTTCTCCACGTTATGGGCGGTTCACCCTCTATCTTTATCTCCTCAAACTCTTCCCTTCCAACTTCTGCGAAAAGTTCTATTCTGATGAACTCTTTTCCATTAAGGTACCCGACCCCGTACCCGTGTATTCCTGAAACTTGGCCGACTGAAATGTTAAAGTAATCAGTTTTTAGCGGCTTTTCAGCAACTAACGGCTCCTGTCCTTCCACTATCCTATCAAGTTTTATTCCTAGTGCTGTAGCAAGCATGTCAATGGATTCAGCGTATCCGACATGCGCTGTAATCTGGCCCTTATTTAGTAGTTCATTAAATTCGTTGACGGATAGGCTTAGACCATACTTTTTTTGGAAAGAATATCTTCTTTTTGAAGCGTCCAATGATCTTATTGCATGAATTTTTTCAACTTTTGTGCAGCATGCTGTTAGGGTTGCGGGTAGGGTGTCGAATATGAAGCCCGGGTTCACGCCTGTTCCAAGTACTGTGACACAATATTTTTTTGCCAATTCATCAATTAATGTAGCCAATTCTGGATACCTGTACCATGGATTACATAATGTTTCAGAAGTAGATATTATATCAGCAGTTGACTTTATACATCTAACTAGCTGGGGGTATATTTTATCAAGATATGTTGAAGTGGAATGTAATACTATGTCAACACTATTATTTTTTAATATTGTTTCAGAGTTTACGTCATGTTCTACTGAAACACCTATCTTTTTACCCAGCTGGAGGACTTCACCTAAATCTTTTCCAACCTTTTCTGGAGCGATATCGAATGCGGCTACTAAATTCAAGTCTTCTCTTTCCAAGACCTTTTTAGCTATAAGAGATCCTATAGGACCAAGACCATATACTGCGACATTAACTGGCATAACTAAGCATGGTAATGTTGTATATATAATAATTTTGAAGATTATAAGTTTGTCTTTTGAAGATCTCCTCTCGCCCTCAAACTTTCAACATTGTGCACATGAACATGTTCTCCTACTTGAATTTCTTTTGTCGCTTTACCTATCACTTCCCCATATTTGATTACATACTCTCCTTTACCTATTCTTTTTAAAGCAAACTTGTGCCCAAACGGTATATCGGAAACCAATTTTATCTTGTATGCGATCGGCCCAATGCTTACTTCAACATCCTCTCCTCTGCTTAGATTTGCTAGCGCGGATGCTACATTATCTTTTTCATTAACTATTATAGCCTTCCTTTTATTCAATCAGATCACCGGCCCCTTCACATAAATGTTGAAAAATTTTTCATAGCCTAATATTTCGGCTTTAGTTCGCTTAAACGTTGCGACATCAATAATCTCATTAAAAAGTCTTTGTGCTGCTTTATCCAAACTTTCTTTACCATAGAATACAGGGCTCAAGTCGACATCTATATGCTCATTCAATCTTGCACAGACTTCTGGATTCCCTGAAATCTTGATGACTGGGACTGTGGGAAAACCTTGTGGAGCGCCTAGGCCTGTGGTGAATAAGATTATTTGGGCGCCTCCAGCAGCAAACCCTGTCAGGGCTTCCATTTCACGGCCCGGACTGTCCATAAAAATCAGTCCCTTCTTTGATGGAACATCACCATATCCTATTGCATCAACGAGCTTAGATGTTCCAGTCTTACATATTGCACCTAAAGATTTTTCTTCTATCGTTGTTATACCCCCTTTTATATTTCCACCGGTTGGCTGTCCACCTCTCATGTCAACACCCATTGACATAGCCCTCTTCTCCATGTCCTCGATGGCTGTAAACATCTTTCTTGCCACAGTATCATCTATAGCCCTTTTTGCTAGAATATGTTCTGCGCCAATTATTTCAGTTGTTTCGCCGAATATTACTGTACCACCTTCCCTAATGATCATGTCAGCGACTCTACCTGCAACTGGATTAGATATTATACCAGACGTGGAGTCTGATGCACCGCACTTTATTGCAACTTTAATTTCGGAAAAGTCCACTTTTGTTCTAGAAACCTTTTCAGCTTCATCGCACATTTTCTTTACAATTTCTGAACCTTTGGAGATAGTATTGGATAATCCTCTTTCTTGAACCCTAACAACTTCAACATTTTTTGCAGAAGAAATCTTGTCTGCAACCTTATCTGCATTAACACTTTCACAGCCTAAACTTACAAGTAGGACAGAGTAAACATTAGGGTTTAAAGCAAGATTTACAAGCACCTTCTCAACTAACTCGATGTCTGGTGGAGTCTGAGCACAGCCTTGAAGGTGAACAAGAAGTTTTGCTTTAGGATAAAGTTGCACTATCCTCTCAGCAGCGTCACCAGCACAGCCTACAGTTGCCATTACAGCCACATGATTTCTAACACCGACTCCGTTGGCTCTATCGTACCCTGATATCTCCATACATACTTCCTCAAAAAATAAGACATTTAGATTTTTCTTTAAGCTACCTTTGTCCTTTAAAAATTATTGTGATTTTATTTCATTTTTCAAGATCGTCATGTACTCTCTAACACCATTTTCTAAACCATATCTAGGACAATATCCGAGTTCTGAAGTTGCTAAATTGATATCAAGATACTTTGCCCTCTTAGGCCAGCCTTCAACTTGACCTGAACCAATATCTATAGCATCATAACCTACGTATTCGTTAATTATTTTAGCCAAATATTTTAAAGTATACGACCTTCCTGAAGATATATTGTATACTTTGTGAGGGGGCTTTTTGGTTAAATAGGCTAAGACTACACCATGTGCCGCATCTTTAATGTAAGTGTAATCGAGTTCAGAGTCGCCACCTTTATCAACTTTTATTTTCTCGTTTTTCAATGCTTTAGTAACAAACAGGTAGAGGATACTTATTGGGTGAACAGGCGGCTTAAACGCTTCTTCCATAGTAGATACTGTCTGTGAGAGACCATGACCATACAAGAAGTATAACCTTGTTGTGATGAATTCAATACCATATGTGTTCGCGTACTGTTCACCCATCATTTCTCCCGCCGGCCTTTGTCATACCATAAAGGTCTGTAGGCTTTATTGGCATATCTTCTCTAGCACAGCCTTCGATTGGCCGTATATGGCGCCAGAGCTTGTGAAGACAACTTTTAGGTCATTAACTCTTGCAAGCTCAAGTACGTTGAGAGTGCCATTAACGTTGGTTAATATGCTTAAAAGAGGATTGGATACAACAAACTTGTAGTCGACGAAGGCTACCGTATGTATTATTCCTTCAACATCATGTTCTTTTATGACTTCCATAAGTTTACCGTAGTCTAAGATGTTCCCGTACACGAAATTTATTCTATTTCCTAAATGTTTTAGGACAAGAGGGATTTTTTGGATATGTGACATCTAAGAGTATTACTTTATCCATTTTATAATCTTCTACAAGCTCGTGTGCGACATGGGAACCTACAAGTCCACAGCCTCCAGTTATTAGAACTGACATACTCAAATGTTACTAACTGTTCTTTATATCTATTTTCTATAATTTTATCCACACCTTATAAACCTAGAAGTTGAGATTCTTTGAATATATTATTGTGAATAAAAATATTATAAGAGGCATGAATGCGGTCCCAAAGAATACTAAATTGAGAGGCAAAAATGTAACTAATATTGAGGCTATAAAGGGACCGACAGCGTTCCCAAAATCAAAGGATGTGAAATAAATAGTATTAATTGTGTAAAGTTTTTCGCTTGGAGAGTTTTTTGAGATAATTAGAGCTGTTATAGGATATATGAATCCGTGACCTAATCCTATTAACGCGAATTCCAGTATAAAGGTTTCGAAACTGCTGGAGAAGCTGATTAATGAAATCATGAAAATTGAGATACCTAAAGAAAATGTTAGCATCTTCTTCAAAAACCCTGCACCATTTTTCCTCACCAATATTACTCTTGAAACTAAAGAGAGTATAAAGAATATGAAGAAGAGTGTTGTAATATCATAGTCGTTTAAACCAAAGTTCTGTTTTACAAAAGGTGGAATATAGGATATTATTGTACCATATATTAGTGCATAAGCGAAATATGAGAGAGTACTTATTATGAACCATTTTTCCTTAACAAAAAGAAATTCGTTCAAATTAATTTTATGCGATATAAATTTTGTGCCCTCCAAGTTAACATTTATAGTAGTATGGAAAGCAGAAAGAAAGGATACTGCTGCTATGATTGAAACTATGGCAAAGGTTTTTGGGATGTCAAAAAAGAGTGTACCGAAAGTTCCAATCAGAGGACCAAGAATTAAGCCTATGGCGTTAAATGCCGTAACCATGCTAACAGAATAAGATTGGAGACCTTTATCTGCTATTAGAGAGGCAAAAGTTAGGCAGGCAGTGTTTGCGAACGCAAAACCAATTCCATGTATAATTCTGAAAAGGAACAGAAGTTCTAGGGAAGGTACAATATCATACATTATGATCGAGAGAACTATGAAAACTATTCCAAGCAAGAAGATATACTTCAAATATTTTTGGCTTACAAAGAGTCCGGACAAAATTTTAGAAAAGGCTGATGTAAGAAAGAAGAATGTGAAGAGGTAACCCAACTGCAGTTTTGAAGCGCCAAAATATTGCATAGCATAAAGTGACATTAGGGCATTAACAGCCTGCGTGCTAGTAACAATCAATGCAGAAGTGATAGAGTTTGCAAGTACAATGTTCTTCAAAAGTGTTCACAGACATCTGGTCGCAAAAGTTTACTAAAAAGGATTTAGGACCATTAGCAACAAATTTAAGAAAGATAATATATTCAATTTTTTAACCTACTGTTGGGTTGCCTAAAAAAGAGTTTAGCTTCCCCTTCCTGATGATTAAGACTGAAAAGGGTGTCTCATTACTAGATAGCATGAGCAAAACTTGGATAGCTAGAAAGACTGGCTGGTTGTTTGTAATATTTTTGCCAATGCTTGCAGCCATAACACTCTATTTTACCATATCAAGCATCATTAACATTATTTCAAACCCTATTGTTGGTCAAGTAATTAGAGAGCTTGGGCCTGCAATAAACTTGCCATGGCCTGGAATAAATCCATACTTGCCTATAGTTTATGGGTGGATAGCGCTCTTTGTTGGAATGGTTGTTCACGAGGTTGCACATGGTGTTCAAGCAAGAGTTGCCGGTGTACCTGTAAAGTTTGTTGGAATAATACTTCTAGTATTTCTTCCAATAGGAGCCTTTGTTGAATTAGATGATAAGGAGTTAGAGAAGTCTGGGTTAAGAAAGAGTACAAAAGCTTTGGCAGCAGGCCCTGGAACAAATTTTGTTACAGCGGTAGCTTCACTAATACTTTTACTTCTCATTATTTCATCCCTTCAGCCTGTTGCAGACGGTGTTCTTATAACTCAAATGAATATGGAGGGGCCTGCCTACAAGTCTGGAATCATGCCTGGAGACATAATTATTTCCGTTAACGGTCAAAACGTTAGTACAATAGAAAGTTTCATTGAAGCTGTTGAACCATATTATAGACCTGGCCACAATTTGACTCTAACAGTTTTAAGGCAGGGTAAGATGCTTGATTTCACATTCACTTTAGCTGCTAACCCAGAAAATAGTAGCAGAGGCTATATGGGTATACACGGTTACCTTTCTCTTAGAGAAGTTTTAGAAAACTATTATGGTGCAGTCTACAGATTTCCTTCAAGAGATGTGATGGTTTACATGCTTATTCCAACTCTGCCATGGGCTTCAACATCCATACCCTTTTCTGAACCACTCCACAAGTATTATATTTCTCAAACATTTTTAGGTTCAAACTACCATTATTTCGTTAACTTACTTTATTGGATATGGTTCCTAAACTTTAATCTAGCAATATTTAATGCACTACCAATTTATCCACTTGACGGGGGAATTGTTTTCAAATTCTTGTGCAAAAGAATGTTTGGTGAGAGATTAAGTGGAAAGTGGATAAACTTAATTGTCTATACACTTACACTTATTCTAGTTGGACTGATTATATTAATGATTGTCGCACCATACATTTTTGGCTAAATAATATTTTACAAAAAATAAATTTTATAACACAGTAATCAACCCTCTTTGATGATGAATTTAAAGGTAGCTAACAATATTTTTGACTTGATAGGTTGCACACCAATTATTAAAATAAACAAGCTTACAGGTCCAAACGATGCCACCTTATACGCTAAATTAGAATGGTACAATATTGGAGGTTCTGTGAAGGATAGAATGGCATACTATATTATCCAGTACGCTGAATCAGCAGGCCATCTAAAAAAAGACAAGATCATACTCGAGGCTACTTCAGGCAATACTGGAATTGCTCTTGCAATGATATGTGCATTCAAAGGATACAAGCTTACGCTTATAATGCCAGAAAATGTTTCAATTGAAAGGAGGAAGATTATTGAAGCATATGGTGCACAGCTTATACTTTCTCCAGGAGAAAAGGGTACTGGTGGAGCTATAGAATTGAAGGAGAAGCTTCTAAAAGAAAATCCTGAAAAATATGTTAGTGTTGACCAGTTTAGTGATCCAGCGAACATATTAGCACATTATGAGACTACTGGAAGAGAGATAATAGAACAGACTGGCGGCAAAGTCGACATGATAGTTGTTGGAATAGGCACCGCTGGAACAGGTGTAGGTACATCTATGAGAGTTAAAGAATTTAATAGAAATGTGAAGGTTGTAGGTGTTACTTCGAAAGTCGGTTTTTCTATTCAGGGACTTAGAAATCCAAACGAACCGTATCCGACAAAACTTTTTAAAAGAGAGTGGTTTGATGAAATAGTGGAAATTGACCCTTCAGAAAAGGAGGCTTTTTTTGAAGTTGCAAGAAATATGGCTAGAATGGAGGGTATTTTAATAGGCTTAAGTTCGGCTGCAATAATGTACGTTGCCTTAAAGAAGGCGAAAGAGATTGGCAAGGATAAGATTATAGTTGCAATATTGCCTGACAATGGTCTAAAGTATCTTTCAACAGAACTTTTCAATGAATCACCTTCATGCACATACTACTAAAATATTTTGAACGAGAATTTCCATACCATTTGTTAGTTATATAAAACTCTTTCATCTTCTCTCTCAGACTTTATTGCTAGACTAGGGCCGACTGAACTCACACCCGTTAAAGGGAAATCCTTAACCCATCATTCACACAGGCTAAGCTTAAATAATTTATTTATTAAGGTATATGATGTAGATATGTGGGAATCTTGTCGCTGAAGCAGGAAATTCACCTTTGAGGGATTGATAGCTTATAATAATCTTATCGGAAGATTCTTCCACCTTTTTAATCGTTTAAGCTATTAAAGTTCAAGAAGAATGAAGATTAATAGCGAATAAAGTCCTATGACTGCGAGTACAGCAGTCTCCATTAATGTCTTAATCCTACTATTTTTGATCCTCCTATTTATCATCAGGCAAAGTCCTGAGACCGAGTGGAAGATAAGTAGAATGGCGAAAATAAAATTCAGTGCTGAAGACGTGTGCAAGAAGACGCTAGCAGGATAAGATATTATTCCGAATGTGAGTGCCTTAACCAACTCGGTTTTTACGAGGCCCTTGCCTGATAGATAGGATAGATAAAAGCAAAGGAGTAGTGATATCGAAGTGTATTCAACAACAATGTAATATAGTTTCAGTCTAGACAACTACTTTATCCCTCTCACCCTTAAATAGTACCTTGACAAATCTTCTTCTCCAATCTCGTAATAGTTTTTTGGAACCCCTACAGGCATAACGTATAGTGGCTGCTCGTCGTGGCCGGCACCAACAACATTTCTTACTTCATCATCGTAGAAAGCGCCAATAGCTACCGTGCCTAACCTTAACGCTGCAGCCATAAGGTAAATGTTCTGGCCTACGTGCCCACATTCCATGTGCACATACCTGTAGCCTCTTTCCCCATACACTCTATTCGTCCGCTCGTAGACAGAAAATATGACGATGTTAACTCGCGCCCTTCTAACCCATTCCTGGTTCAGTGAAGCCTTAGCTAGGCTATCGCGTAAATCGCCTGTTTTAACTAGACTAATGCTATGATCTTTATAATTGTACTTGTATGAGCCTTCAGGTAGAAAGTTGCCTTCACCTAAAAGAACACAATCCTTTCCAACAATCACATAAACCTCTAAGGGATATGTGCCTCCTGCACTGGGACAAGTCCTAAAGCCGTAACTGAATTCTGTGATACCTTGAGCAGCCCAAAGGAGCATAGATAGTGCGTCGAAGGTAATTGGTGTATCTAAGTATTCTCTTATAGAACGTCTGCAGGCGATAGCCTTCTCCAACATTACGTTGATAGAAAATTTTGGTATAGGCAGCATGTAGGACTGCGTTTGTGGAGGAGATGTAGAAAGCTGTTTTGGTGTTAAAAGGTCCTTTAGCAAGATAACTGTAGCACCTCCAAAAACTATAGCACCTAAACCAACAATTTTTAGGAAGTTCCTTCTTAACCTACTTACGCTACCAAAATTCATTATCCATACTAAACGCTACAGAATATAAAAAACCTTTCTTTTACAGTAACCGGTTTATGTTAAAACGTTTTTAGAAGAAGGTACTTGCATCTGTCAAAGTTTTTTATCTAATTCCTTTAATACAATTCAAAATGTTAAGCTGATTATAAGGCTTACTATTATAACAAGTAGCACTAGAAACAAGATTACGACAAACTTGTATTATTTGTTCCTTAAAAATGCTATTAAGGCTAAAATCAACCTACAGTATGATGTCAGAATTAGTACAGTGACTCCAGCAAATGTATTAATTTAGACCACATGCTCATATGTTAGGGAAAAGCAGGTTTATCGCTAACACAAGATATATTCGCCAAAATCACAAAAAATTTAATACCTTTAATATTATTACTACTATAGCATGCGAATTGACAGAATTGAAATTTATCATGTTAGTATGCCTTTGATTTATCCTTGGCGCACTGCATACGGTGAGGATGCTGAAATCCATTCTGTTCTAGTTAAAATGTTTTCAGGCGAATTATACGGTTGGGGTGAAACGTCTCCTCTTAATGCACCCACATATTCTCCTGAATGGGCTTCTGGAGTCTTTTCTTTAATAAGAGACTTTTTTGCACCAATCTTAGTTGGAAAGGATATTGGTAGTGCTGAGGAATTGTTGAGCTTGCTTGATTACTTTAAGGGAAACTATTTTGCTAAGGCTGGACTGGAGACTGCCTGGTGGATTCTTTATTCAAAGAGCCTAGGTAAGCCTTTGCATAAGCTTATAGGCGGCAGGTCTGAGCCAGTTAGTGTTGGAGCAGACTTTGGCGTACAAGATAGTATAGAGATTCTTTTGAAAAAGATTGAGGCTGCAATTGACGCAGGCTTTCCTAGGGTTAAGTTGAAGTTTAGGAGAGGATGGGATATTAATATGCTTGAGGCTGTCAGGGACCATTTTCCAGACTTCCCCTTTCATATAGACTGTAATGCTGCATTTAGTTTAAAGGATATTGAACTTTTTAGGAAGGTTGATAGGTTCGAGTTGGAGATGATTGAGCAGCCTTTGTGCCATTGGGATCTACTTGAACATGCCAAGCTTCAGAAACTTATTTCTACACCAATATGTTTGGATGAGAGTATAACTTGTCCTAAGGCTGCAGAGCAGGCGATAGAGCTTGGCAGTTGCAGGTATGTGAATTTGAAGGTTGGTAGGGTTGGAGGCATTTGGAACGCTAAGGTCATACATGATATGTGTATGGATGCTGGTATACCTTGCTGGGTTGGAGGTATGCTTGAATCTTCTGTTGGACAGGGTTTGTCAATTGAGCTTGCGACATTACCTAACATAAAATATCCTTCAGATATTTTTGCTTCAAAAACATATTATGTTGAAGACCTAGGCAGTCCAGAAATAGTTTACTGTGATAGGGGAAAGGTTGATGTTTCGAAGGTTCCTGGAACACCTTACGAACCTAGACCTAATTTACTTAAAAAGATGGCTATTGAAAGCGCAATTATCGGAGACATATAAAAAATTAAATCAAATATTCAAATATATTAAAACAACCCATAGTTTGGTTCAGTATTACAGATAGGTTAATATCTATGCTCTAGACAGACTTACAATTTTTTACAAGGTTATTAGTAAACCTATGTGTATCCGATTATGTTATGGATATTCAAACTCATAACAGAACTAATTGTATAATTGTAGAAATTTTAAATAAAACTAGTTTGGTTAGAAAGTTAAAGTAAATGCAACACAGACTTGCTCTAAAATGTACAAGATGCAATAAAGTTTATGAGTTTAGTGTAGACAGAAAATTATGTGAAAAATGTGGTTGCGGCCTTTCAGTTGAAACAGAAGGTTCTGTTGAGTTTAGTGAGAATGGTAGAGGGCAGGGTATCTGGAGGCATGCTCAACTTTTTCCATATGTGGATAGAGAATTCCATTTTTCTTTGGGAGAAGGGAACACTTGTCTGATTGAAAGCGCTAGACTTAAAAGTGAACTTGGTTTGCGGGAGCTTTGGTTTAAGAATGAGACCACAGAACCTACGGGATCATATTTTGATAGGAGTTCCGCACTTTTTGTTTCACTCATCAAAAGCCTAGGCTATGAAAGGATAGTAACCTATTCTACAGGTAATCTTGCAGCATCTTTGGCTGCATACTCTTCTAGGATTGGGATAAAATTGCATGTGAATGTGCGACCTATGGTTGATGTTGGAAAACTGTATCAAATGATCTTGTATGGTGCTAAGGTTAATGTGCTACAGGATTTTTCTAAAACAAGAATTTCTAGTGAGGAAGCTTTGGCAATAGAATATGATCCTATAATAAATGAGGCAAAAAAGACTATCCTTTTAGAGATTTTCCTTCAACTTGATAAAAGGTTACCTGAATACATTATACTTCCTATGGGTGAGGGAGGTTTAGTATATTTTACTTACAAGATGCTGGTGGAGCTTAAGAGGGTTTTTGGAGATGTAGAGTTTAAGACTAAAATTGTGGGTGTACAGCCTAGAGGGTGCTCACCCATTGTTGAAGCATATGAGAGAGGTCTCGATGAAGTATACACTGACACAAAATTTTTCACAAGAATCTTCGACTTAAGTGTTGTTAGGCCAAGATATGGTAGTGCAGCTTTGAAGGCTATAAGGAATACGGGAGGGTATGCTGTTTCTGTAAGTGAAGAAGAATATTATAGGGCGCTCTCTATGCTTGCTGAGATGGAGGGAATATTGGCTGAGCCAGCTGCAAGCCTCAGTTTGGCTGGTCTGATAAAGCTTAGAAGATTAGGTGTAATAGGGGATAATAGTACGGTTGTATGCGTAATAACTGGTGGAGGTTTAAAGGATCCTAAAATTATGAAGGATATTGCCTGCAAGAAATCGGATGTTGGCCTTTTGCTTGAGGAACTAAGTGGTGACATGAAGATGGGTAAAACTAAAAGGGCTATACTTGAACTGCTTTCAGTAGAAGATATGTACGGCTACCAGATTTGGAGAAGTTTAAGAGAAAAATATGGACTTAGCATGAGAATTCCGTCCGTTTATCAGCATCTTAATCAGTTAATAGAAATGGGATATATTAGAAAAACTTTTTCGAAAAATGTTCTTGGAAGAAGGAGAGAATATTATAGTTTAACAGACAAAGGTAGAATAGTTGTCTAGAGACCCAATATTTTATTTATATATAGATGATTTAATCCTCACCTTTTGGTTGAAGAACTTTGATGAAGGACGTTGGTAAAATGCTTATGGTTTCAGAGGCCTTTTTTGGAGGCTTCTATGTTGCCGTTACAAGGAACCTATTTATTCCAATGCTAACCTACAGCGGCTATTCTCTTCAACTTCTCTCCTATGTTACGTTGGCTGCAGCTTTAGCAAGCATAATGGTGTCATACATAATATACAATAATCCAAGTATCGTGGAATCCAAGACAAAGCTTAAACTTTTACTATTCCATGCGACAGAACGTTTTGTTTGGCTTTCCCTCCCATTCATGCTTAATGCTCCAAACTTTATGATAATAGTTTATTCGCTTGCTCAAACACTAACTATACCTGTCAGTGTTCTTATTACTGTCGCAATGTTCGGCCAATATCATGAAAATGAGTTTGTTGATTTAACGGTTAAGAGGACCGCAGCATCTTCTGCCGCATCAATTTTGGGAATGATATTTTCAACATATGTTACCGCAAGCATTATGGTGCCAGAAAGTTACTTTATAGCGTACGTAACTTCTGCACTTATAGGCTTAATTTCTACTACAGTCCTAATATCATACAATATTCCACCTGCTACTATAGTAGATTCTAAAATAAATATCTCAGAAGAAGTCGAGCTTAAGAAAATAAACACTTACATACTTTTTACATTCATGATGGTGGGTGGAAACATACTAGGACTTTCATGGAGTCCATTACTTAAGAACTTGAATGCTCCAGTTTATATTGCAGTCGGCTTATCACTTGCTGGAAGTGTAGGTGGAACGATTGGACCATATCTTTGGAAAGGATACAGGCAATATCTTATAGCAATAGCACTCAACATAATTGTTACAACGTCGGTAATGTTTATCACCTGGCCGCAGGTTCACCTACTCTTATCATTTCTTGCTTCAATGACATTTTTAGGAGTAAATCTTTTAGCAACATCAATATATGCAAGATATGTTAAAGTTTTAGGTGTAGTAAAGGCATCAATGTTCTTGACAAGCGCAAACGCAGTTGGACTTTTTGTAGCCTCATTTATCACTAGCTTTATCACTTCCGAGCCTACAACAGCCATAATATTTTCTACAATATTTAGAGTTTTAGCACTTATGGTAGCGTTGCTTGCCATACCTGAAACAGCTGTTGTTCCACCAACAACAGCATATGAATTCGGTAGGGTGGTTTATTCCTCAAGCGTTTTAGGCTACACATTTACTGTTGAGACATCAAAGAATATGATAAGGTTCACTGTCGAAGTTTTAGCATTAGCGTTTCTTCTAACATTCTTATACTTTATATATAGAATTGCTGGATTTATTGTTGGTGCATAGAATTTGCCTTTCCTTGACGAACTTTTGGCAGAAATTAACTTAATATTTCGTGAAACAATAAGCTTGTTTCCCAAAGTCGCTCTTGCAGTTCTAATTTTTGCAATATCATTTGTACTAATAAAATATGTTAACAGGCTCGTAAAATGGCTTATCAAGATATCAAGGGTTGAAGAGTTTGTCGGAAGTATATTGCCTGGTGGACTAAGGATACCACTTTCATACATATTTTCTATTTTAGCGAATTCTGGAATTCTTATAACTGCAACCGCTCTCGCAGTACGAGTATTTGTTCCCGAATACACCCAACTCTATAGGATGGCCTTAGATTACCTTGCAAGGGTTGCAAGTGTCATAATAATATCTCTTATTCATTTTTGGATTAGATGCTTTAGTAAGAAGTGTCAGGCTAGAGAGGAAGATGGACAGTTTCCTGCTTATGATATCATTCCTTCTCATACTTGCAGTTTTAATCGACCTTACTGCGTTAAGTGTGGAAACAAAGTCTGCATTGGATTTTGGAATATCCATCGGTATGGGTTTAGCTATAGGCGCCTTTGCAGTATGGCTATTTTTCAGCGAACATATAGGTAAGACTGAAAAGACAACCAACATGGAACAAAAATAAAATTATTATTAAAACATTTCATTGGTTTAGTGGATAATTTAAATAGAGACTTGCTTGCATAAGTTGGTGGTGTACATAATGTCATTTGACCCTTTCAATTTGGGCGATTTGACTAGGATATTGAAGGAGATAGAGGAGTCTAAAGAGGGGCTGGATCCTGAAATTTTGGCTTCATGGTATAATGTTATTGAATCGGAGGCTAAGGCATTATGTCCTACGCAGGAGCTTAGAGATAGTATAAGGATAGAACAAGATCCAATATTTCCTATGAAGTTTAAGGTTGACATGTCTAGACGTGCTGTCCCATATTTTATGCAGGCAATTGACAAATATTTACCTGAAATGCCTTTCGCAACAAGACTATATTTTCAGAAGCTTCAAGAAATTGTTATAAAAAAGTTTGCTGAAGAGGCAAGAAAAGAATATTAATTAAATTACTTAAGTTTTACTACAATAACTCTAAGTATGTCTACAGAGTCTTCGCAGGAATCGTTTATCATTTCAAGGTCATCAAAGAAGTCAGACAATACGATAAATTCTCCAGTATTCATGGTATCAGAGGGTAGGTCCTTTATTATACCTCTAGCTGTAGCATGAATTTCGTCAACTTCTTCCTCTATCCTCTCAACCTTATCACAGTATTTTATCACCTCATCCAAGTTTACTGTGAGATTTTGTAAAGCAATTTTTAAAGTGTTAGCGTTTTCAACACTCTTTTCAGCCATCAACAACGTGATATCTTTAACTTTTTCAGGATACTTATCCAATGAAAGTAATACTAGACATCTCCCCGCTGCACGAGCATAGTCTGCGACCATGTCAACCCTTTTCACCAAATGCACTAGATCTTCCCTCTGTGATGGAGAAAATTCTGCTTTGGAAAGCTCATTTAAAATTTTTCCTCTTAAGATGTCAGCTTCCTTCTCCTTGGAATTTAGTCTAAGGATATGCTGATTTGACTCGCTTTTGTCTCCGGCAATCATCTTTTTTATTGCATTAACGATCTCTTCTACACATTCTGTTGAGAGTCTAAAATGGTCTTGGATCATTTTAAAAACGTTCATTTCCCTTCTCTTTGCTAGCCAGTTGAACAGTTGTTCACTCATATGTGTCGAAAGATGTAAAAGAAAGTTATTTAAACTTATAGTATAATCTTATATCATTTGTATTTTGGCTATTCTAGTTTAAACGCCTTCTCTAGACCCTCTTGAGGATATTTGTAAAATATTATTGAATCTTTTCCAATATGAAATTCTACTTTATCGCCTAAATTGTATTTTGGGTCGTCAAGTCTCATAACCCTAGAATATAATATGTTATCCTCAACTCTAATACCGTATTCAATCTGTCTTCCTAGAAAACGTTTTTGAACAACTTCGCCTTTTAAATTGTTTTCATCACCTTTTTCGAGTAGTACATTTTCTGGCCTAAAAAAGATAATTATCCTTTCACCAGCATTAAACTTTGAATTGCTTTCAAATACTATGT
>Ga0185307_1001054_pt1 | contig 15994 bp, 17 predicted proteins | sample LHCtaG_FD_128010 | JGI IMG/M metagenome (GOLD analysis project Ga0185307, IMG submission 128010) | Hot spring microbial communities from Little Hot Creek, USA to study Microbial Dark Matter (Phase II) - LHC4sed_matched (SPADES... | ecosystem: Environmental > Aquatic > Thermal springs > Hot... | reverse complement strand
CCAGAGGCCCTCGGCGCTTACACCGCCACCCCATCAACCCCGTCTTCTACGGGAGCCCTCGTCTCGGCCACGGGACCCGTCGCCGGGCCCCAACGGCCGAGAGCGGCCGCCTCGTCTCGGGGAGGGCTTCCCGCTTAGATGCCTTCAGCGGTTATCCCCATGCGGCGTGGCTGCCCGGCGCGCCCTGCCGGACGGCCGGTAGACTAGAGGCCGCGGCCCGCCGTTCCTCTCGTACTGAGCGGACCTTCCCCTCAGGCGGCCAGCACCCCCGACAGGTAGAGTCCGACCTGTCTCGCGACGGTCTAAACCCATCTCACGTTCCCCTTTAATGGGCGAGCAGCCCCACTCTTGGCGGCTGCTGCACCGCCAAGCTGGGAAGAGACGACGTCTGGGTACCAAACCGCGGGGTCGATGTGAACTCTCGCCCGCGACGAGCCGGTTATTCCCGGGGTAACTTTTCTGTCATGCCCGGCCCCCACCGAAGGGGGCACGAGCGTTCGCTAGGCCCGGGTTTCCCCCCTGCGCCCCTTGCGTTCAAGGGCGCAGTCAGCCCGGCATTTGGCCTTGCCCTCTACGGCGGGGTTCTGACCCGCCTGAGCCGAGCTTTGGGCACCCCTGATACATTTTCAGGGGTGTGCCGCCCCAGCCAAACCGCCCACCTGCCGCTGTCCCCGGGGTTTCGCCCCCGGGTTAGGGGCGTAGCCGCGGGTGGGCGGTGTTTCATTGGCGCATCCACACCCCCCAGAGGAGGTGTTTCATCGCTCCCGCCTACGCTACGCACCCACAGCTACACCCCAACGACAGGCTGCGGTGAAGCTCCACGGGGTCTTCTCGCCCCATCGGGGGTACCTGGACTGTTCACCAGGTTGCGGGTTCACCGGGTCCCGGGCTGGGACAGTGGGGACCTCGTTGATCCATTCATGCGCGCCGGAACTTACCCGGCAAGGCATTTGGCTACCTTAAGAGAGTCAGAGTTACTCCCGGCCTTCAGCGGCGCTTCGCCCGGTTGAACCCGGGTTTCACGTACCGCCAGTGGCCAGGATTCAGCCCCCGTACACACCCTTTCGGGCTCGCGGGGACCTATGTTTTTATTAAACAGTCGGGTCCCCCTTGTCACTGCGACCTGCGGTCCCAGGGTGGACCCCAAGACCGCAGGCACCCCTTCTCCCGAAGTTACGGGGCCAATTTGCCGAGTTCCCTAGCCCGGGTTACCCCGACACGCCTTGGGCTTCGCACCCAGGGGCACCTGTGTCGGTTCTCGGTACGGTCGCGGAGGCTCCTTCCCGGCTCCCTTTTCACTGGCCCCGGGAGTCGGGGGAACCCGCCTAACGGCAGGCCCGTCCCGCCTTCACCCGGTTCTCGCCATGACGGCACTCCCCGGGCTTCAGCGGTTGGACAGGGCGGCAGCCCCGCTCCCCCTATCCCGAGGCGTCAGGAGCCGAGCTTGCGTTGCCGCGAAGCGTACCTCCGCGGCACGGGAATGTTAACCCGTTTCCCTTTCGGCGGGTGCGAGTTACGCCCCGCCTTAGGACCGGCTAACCCCCAGCCGACGATCGTTGCTGGGGAACCCTGGCCCTTTCGGCGGAGGGGATTCTCACCCCTCTTTGCTGTTACTACCGCCGGGATTTTCATTCGAGGCGGGTCCACCGGACCTCACGGCCCGGCTTCCGACCCACCCCGACGCCCCCCTACCGGATCACGGGCCAAAGGCCCGTGCCCCGGGGTCTCGGCGGCCGGCTTAGTCCCGGTCATCTTCGGGGCCCCCCGCCTCGGCGGGTAAGCTGTTACGCACTTCTTAGCCGATGGCTGCTTCTAAGCCTACGGCCCCGCTGTCTGAGGCGGGGGACACCCTTCGGGATTGACACTTTAGCCGGCACTTAGGGGCCTTAACCCCGGTCTGGGTTGTTCCCCTCTCGGCCCCCAGGCTTATCCCGGGGAACCCGTCTCCGCCCATCTACGGCGCCGGCGGGTTCGGAGTTTGAAAGGGAGCTGGGGCCTTTCGGCCCCTGGGCCCCCAATCAGTGCTCTACCCCGTCGGCAGCCTCCGGGCGGGCCGGGCTGCAACCCGCTTCGGGGGGAACCAGCTATCACCGAGCTTGATTGGTCTTTTGCCCCTAGGCCGAGGTCATGGGAACGAATTGCACGTCAGAACCCCTGCGGGCCTCCACCGGGCTTTCGCCCGGCTTCGCCCTGCCCCGGCCTAGATCGCTCGGTTTCTGGTCTCACGGGCGTGACTCCAGGCCCTCTTCGGACCCCGCCCCTCACCGGGTTTTACACCCGGCTGCGGGCATGTCGGTTTCCCTAAGCCTCCGGGGGTAAGCCCCTTAGGCTCGCCACGCCCGTGAACTCCCCGGCTCGTGTTTCTAGACGCAAGGCGCGACCCCGGTCCCCCACCCCTCGTACTCCCCGGTCGCCCGGGTTTCCTTCGGGGGGATCACTCCTTTCGAGCCGCGCCACTCGTAGCCGCTCGGTTTCAGGCTCTTTTCACCCCCCTCTCGGGGTTCTTTTCAGCTTTCCCTCACGGTACTTAGTTCGCTATCGGTCTCGGGACGTATTTAGCCTTGGAGGTCGGTGCCCCCCAGCTTCCCACGGCAAAACCAAGCCGTGGTACTCGGGGACGCCCGCCACCCCTCGCCGGATTACGCCTACGGGGCTGTCACCCTCTACGGCGGGGCTTTCCAGCCCACTTCGGCTTCTCCGGCAGGGGGGTATAGGCGGACGCCCCGCAACCCCACATTCCCGCGAGCTTTCGCTCGCGGGTTCGGTTTGGGCTCTCCCCCTTTCGGTCGCCCCTACTCAGGGGATCCCTATTGGTTTCTTTTCCTCCCCCTACTAAGATGTTTCCGTTCGGGGGGTTCCCACTCGGTACTCCCACCCTTGCGGGCGGTTTCCCGAGCGCTGCGGGTTGACCCCGCAGCGGGAAGTCCCATTCGGGAATCCCCGGATCAAAGGCTGCGTGCGCCTACCCGGGGCTTATCGCAGCTTGCCACGCCCTTCTTCGGCGCCCGAGCCGAGCCATCCACCGAGCGGCTTAGCTGCGCTAGCCTTGCCGGCGCGAACCCGATTCGCGTCGCCGCCGAACTATGCGCGGCACTCACAGCAGCCGAAGACCTCCTCTTCGGCCGCTCAGCCCTTCACCCGGGAGGTCTGACCTCCCGAGCTGCATCAAGCGAGGTAAAATGAGCTCGGCGCGGTACCAGGGGGGATACAACTTGGAAAGGAGGTGATCCGGCCGCAGGTTCCCCTACGGCCACCTTGTTACGACTTCTCCCCCCTCGCCGGAGCCAGGTTCGACCCGACCCCTTTCGGAGCCGGACCTCACCTGGCTCCAGCTCGGGTGGAGCGACGGGCGGTGTGTGCAAGGAGCAGGGACGTATTCACCGCGCGTTGGTGACGCGCGGTTACTAGGGATTCCACGTTCACGAGGGCGAGTTGCAGCCCTCGATTCCTACTGAGGCGGGGTTTAAGGGATTACCTCCCCCTTTCGGGGTCGGTACCCGTTGTCCCCGCCATTGCAGCTCGCGTGTAGCCCCGGGGTTTCGGGGCATACTGACCTGCCGTAGCCCCCACCTTCCTCCGGCTTAACGCCGGCAGTCCCCCCAGAGTGCTCCAATCCCCCAGTGGAAGGCCACTGGGGGATCGGGTGGCAACTGGGGGCGGGGGTCTCGCTCGTTACCGGACTTAACCGGACACCTCACGGCACGAGCCGGCGACGGCCATGCACCTCCTCTCAGCTCGTCTGGCAAGGTCGTTAGCCTGGCCTTCATCCTGCTGTCGCCCCGGGTAAGGTTTCCGGCGTTGACTCCAATTAAACCGCAAGCTTCACCCCTTGTGGTGCTCCCCCGCCAATTCCTTTAAGTTTCAGCCTTGCGGCCGTACTCCCCAGGCGGCGGGCTTAACGGCTTCCCTACGGCACTGGGCGGGCTCGAAGCCCACCCAACACCTAGCCCGCATCGTTTACAGCTGGGACTACGGGGGTATCTAATCCCCTTTGCTCCCCCAGCTTTCGTCCCTCACCGTCGGGCGCGTTCCAGCCGGGCGCCTTCGCCACTGGCGGTCCTCCCGGGATTAACGGATTTCGCCCCTACCCCGGGAGTACCCCCGGCCTCTCCCGCCCCCTAGCCCGGCAGTATTCCCCCGCTCCCACGGTTGAGCCGTGGGCTTTAAGGGGGAACTTGCCGGGCCGGCTACGGACGCTTTAGGCCCAATAAAAGTCCCGACCACTCGCGGGGCTGGTATTACCGCGGCGGCTGACACCAGACTTGCCCCCCGCTTATTCCCCCGGCTGTTTAGACCGGGGAAAAGCCACCCTCTTCGGGTGGCACTCGGGGTGACCCCGTCGCGGTTGCCCGCATTGCGGAGGTTTCGCGCCTGCTGCGCCCCGTAGGGCCTGGGCCCTTGTCTCAGTGCCCATCTCGGGGCTCCCGCTCTCACGGCCCCCACCCGTCTTCGGCTTGGCGGGCCGTTACCCCGCCAACTACCATGATGGGGCGCAGCCCCATCCTCGGGCGGGTGCGGCGAGCATGGCGCCGCACCCCTTTCGGCGCAGGCCCATTCCAGGAGCCTGCACCTATCGAGGATTACCCCCAGTTTCCCGGGGATATCCTCGTCCCGAGGGTAGGTTAGCCACGTGCTACTGAGCCGTCCGCCGGGCCCCGCCATAGCCCGGAGCCCTGACTTGCATGGCTTAGCCCCACCCCGATAGCGGTCGGGTCCGGCAGGATCAACCGGAGTCGAAATGGCGGGGGAGTATGTAATCTCCCCTGGTACCGCGCCGAGCTCTCTTGGACCCAAACCTCCAAGCCCTCTCGCCAGGGGCTTGGTTTGTTTGGGCCCGCACCGTGTCGCCGCGGCTGGAGGCCATCCCTTCACTGGGGGAGGGCACCAGCCTCCCCGCCATCCAGGCGAGCCGCCGGTAGCCGCGGCGCGGGATATCCTTCCACTGCTTACCTTAAATATCTTTCTTCCGCTTTAGAGCACTCGTGAGCTCAACGAACGATGATAGAAGGGAGAAATGTATTGTTGGTATCGATAAAGAAATCTCTTTTAATGCATCTCTAACACCAGGATACGCATAAACTCCTGACAGTCTTGAAGAAAGATGTGGAAACAACACTAGAAGCTCCCTAATGCTAACAGCCGCTAAAGGATACGCTACCCTAAACCGTGCTTCAAGGTTCAAGCCCCGCGTGTCTCCCAGCAAAACCTCTCCTAAAATGTAAGCCGCGACGTCTTCCAGCGTATCAGGCAGCACAATTACAGACTCAAAAGTCTCTCCCGGGATAATGCGGCAGAGGTTTAACCTAAATTCCGTGTAAGTCCTCCACGTTCGCTTTACGAATCTGTACCCTGCGAACAGACGCCTTTGGACATCGCTGAAAGATGGTTCCAGACCTATTTCGAGCACTTCAACGTTGGATCCATATTCCTTTTCCACTTCACGCAGTAGTGTTGCAGCAGCATAGGATTGCAAGTCACCGCGGTAAGCCACTACGAAGTTGTCGCGCGGGCGCGGCTTGCTCTTCCTGAGCCATGCTAAGAACCTCTGCCGCACCGATAATGCTAAACAGCGCTCGCAAAGCCATTCCCCTGAAGCTGCTTCGCAAACGGCGAGCTTCCCGCATCGAGCGCAACGCGGTATCCCGCTCAGAGATTTAGCCTCTATGCTGAAATTTCCCACCGGTGTTCGCTTCAACCTTCGTTTATGCGGTTTTGTGCTTTACGCGCGCGTAGAAAGGAACTGGCCGTAGCGCATATATTCGTGGGCTGCTCTACCTTGACGTGCGGGTGTATAAGCTAAAAGTGCCCTCTAGCCTGGATGCGGTCGAAACCGCTTTAAAAGCCTTAGACTCACGATCGTTCACAGGACCGCTGGACGCAGGTTGTAACCTCGAAGAGGGGATCAGAATAGTGAAGCTAGAACGTTTAGAGAGGATCACTGGTTCCGTCAAAGCCTTGATAAGGGTCCTGTACAAAGTGGAAAAGCGTAAACTGTGGAGCGATCTTTACGACTTCAAATTTGCAATCAACGCTGGAGAGCTGGAAGTGTTTGTGAGGAGAATTAGCGGTTTGGGCCGCACAGATCCCGACTTTGTTGTCAGTGAGCTGACGCGCGTTCTGGCTCGGCAACCCGCTACCGACGTGCGCTCGGTCTAGCGCGCGCACCCGCATCTCGCCCCTCATTGCTTGAAGGGCTCTAGGCGCTCCTTTGTTAGCTTTAGCGCGCGCGGCCTTCAGGGGCGCTATCGTTCTCGACCCTCGCGCGCGACGCTCACTGTGTACGTCCTGAGGCTCAACTACGCGGATCGGCCGTTGGGACCAGCGGCGGGCGTACCGGTGAAGATCGATGGCGCAACGTACTACATGGACGGCGGCGGCGCCGTGCGGGCGCGCGCTAGGATTCACCGCAAATAGGTAACGTTGTGGTGTAGACGGCCCAGAGAGCGTTTGGTAACCTTAGACAGTTCGTAGATCGCGAAGCTGCGCGCGCTCTTCCGCTTCAGGCTTCCGGCTTCGGCAGCTGCCGGATCGGGTGCTTTGGGAGCGGTAAGCCCAGCTCCTTGAACCAGTGGTAGAAGGGGACGTAGTCCCCGTCCTCGTAGAAGCCGCACTCGCACTGCACGATGCGCACCAGCCCGCCCCTCAGCCCTCCCACCTCCCTCAGCTCCCTCCCGCACAAGGGGCACTCGCGCGATGGGTAGCTCTCGAACGTGGCGTACACCTCGTGCCAGTTCGCCAAGTTCTCCGCCACCTCCCTTATCGACAGCAGCGCCCTCCGGAAGCGCGAGCGGGGGACCCCCATCGTCTCGCTGCCCGGCGCGTCGATGTTCATCAGGATGCTCCTACCCCTAGCGCGCCACCGGGCTTTCGCGAAGATCGCGGCGGCTGCCGCTTCCACCCACCGGCGCGGGCTGTAGTCCTCCAGCGCTTGGTTCATGTCCTCCCGGTTCACGTCCTCCCCCGCGCGCTTCGCCAGCCGCAGCCGGACGGCCCGGGGCACGAACTTCATCGCCTCGTAGATCTTCGTGTACTCCTCGTCGTAGCTGGCGGTGATGACCGCGAAGCCGTATTCGGCGGCGCGCACGTAGACCAGCAGAGCACGGCGGTGGTTCGGCCTCTCCGGCTTCGGCCTCTGCACTTTGAGAATAACGCGCACCTCGAGCGCGCTCTCGCGCCAGCGGAGGAGCGCCAACTTCACCGGCTTCAACGGCTCAACCTCGCGCTCCCTGTCCCTCAACCAGCTCAGCGCCCTCCACGGGAGCTGCAGCTCCAACTGGCCGCTCCAGAGCTGCAGCACCAGCCTGCGCCCTTCCCAGTCGATGCTCGCGGGGGCGGTCAGGAAGCGCCTCCCGCCGCCAGGCAGCTTTGCGAGCCGCCCCAGCAGCTCGGGCTGCAGCTTCCCTGCCCGGTAGGTCAGCCTTAGGACCCGAGAGCCCTCCACGGTATCCTCGCGCAGTTTGCTGGTGGATCCCGGCATCGGGCGAACTGCGCGCAGGGGGTAAAAAGCCTCCGCCAGCTTTCGCCGAAACCGTTACATATCCTCGCTCAGGGAGTTCTCAGCGAGGCGGGGTGGATCGGGCGCGCGCGCTGCGCCGCTCGGTCTAGGGAATGCGAGCTCTGAGGAATGCTTCACGCCTCTTATTCAAAGGCATAGTCGCATCTACACCAAGCTTCGACGTTGAGAGAGACGCTTGATCGGCAGAGGGATCGAGACTCGAGCCCCTCACCCCTGTCAAGATCATTAAGTCCTCGTGAGGTTGCATGCGCGTAGCAAGGGCCCACAACACATAGTTAGGATCGTCCACATCCACGTCTTCGTCAACAACGATAGCTATTTTGAGCGAGGGGTGGGCAGCGAAGGCCGAAATTATAGCGTTTTTCGCGTCGCCGTCGACGTTTTTTGCTATTGATATAACTGCGATGAGCCAGCCGCAACCACCGGGGATTAACCTTACAGCTTTCGCGCGCGGCACAACTCTCCGAACGCTGTCCCATATGGCTGCCTCCCTCGGAAAACCCATTAGCAGCATGTGTTCCTGCCCGCTTTGAAGTATGGCGTAGTAGCATGCGTCCTCGGCGACGAGGACTTGATCAACTTCGAGCACGGGTTGAAGGCGAACCTCGTCTAGTGTACCGGTTATATCTACGAATGGGCCCTCTGGGACTTCCAAATCTGTGCGTATCCTGCCTACCAGAACGATTTCCGAGTTCAGAGGCACAGGTAATCCGCCGTCGACCTCAAACGTCACTAGAGACCCCTTGGCTAAGGCGTTTGCCACCTCGAGCTCAAAAACTCCGTACGGAGGTGAAGCCGCCGCAGCTATGTAGACTTCGGGAGGTGCTCCTATCACTACAGCGACTGGGAGATCTGTGCCTTCCTTCCGGGCCTTCATGTACATCGTGTACAAGTGCCGTGGAACAATCCTGATCGCAAGGCGCTTACGGTCTAAAACTAGCATCCTGTGGATGCTCGCGTTGAGTGTTTCACCGCCTGGTTCCCTGGCAATCACGATCCCAGAAGTTATGTATCGTCCAGCCTCTCCTTCAAAGCTCCTGAGCACAGGCAGTATCTCAACGCTTTCGAAGCGACGGAAGGTGCTGGGGAGACCTTCAACTTTAAGACGCTGAGGGTTGGACATCGCGTTTAAAAGCTTGGAGAACGCTTCTTCATCGTTCCTAACCCCCAAGGCCGAGTAGAGCACGTTCCTGTTAACCACAACATTACCAATGATGGGGATTCTGTAGCCGAGAGGTTTCTCGAAAAAGACAGCTTTCTTCCCATCGAACTGCTTCAATATACGAGCACACTCATAGTCTGTTGAAACTGGTTTCGCTATCCGCTCCAGCAAACCATTTTTCTCTAAGCTTTCTGCAAAGTGTTTGAGCCGTTGCATCGTGAGACACCTTAACCGCTCTCCTCCCGAACAACGCGTATATAGTCGGCGCTGATCGTCACTGGCAGAGGATAGGCCGCTTCTGTGATCTCTACTTTAACTTCACCTTTGGTTTTGTCCACCTCTAAGACACGCCCTCTCATGCCGACAAAAGGTCCACCCGTAATTTCAACTAGGTCTCCAACTTCAACGAGCTCCACTACAGGTCTAGGAGCTATGAAACGTTCAAGCTCTGAGAAATCCATGCTACCTTTCATCAGACCCCTCACGTGCTTAAGACCTGTAGACGCTCGCTGAACCAAATGAGGGCTTTCGGCTTCGACCACTATAATCCCTCTGAGACCTGGTAGTACCGATATCGAAAACACGGAGAGTCTGGCAGTCCTTACGCGTTCCTCCATCAGCAGCGCCATTGTCGCTTCTTGTCCCATGGTTACCCTCACTCCGTAGAAACGCGCTCTCTTCGAACTCATGATGCTCTCAGGGAAGCTCTGTGCCGCATCTAAAAAATTTACGCCAAAAGAGTAAGCCGATTTTATTACCATGCAATGCAATCATCCATTTAGTCACCGATCTCATAAAAATCTTATCCGCGCGAAAGTCGATGGAATGGACGTGATCAACCCGCGCTAAGCTTAAAGCAGCTTCTTCGAGAGCAAGGCGGTATGAAGTTTCTTAAGGACATCGTGAGAACGCTGCGCGTAGCGAAAAGACCGGAGCCGAAGGCATTCAAAGCATCTCTCAGAGTGGTAACGCTGGGCATAACCCTCCTAGGAGCTATAGGCTATCTATTCCAGCTCGCGGGATCTGCGCTCAGAATGGTTGCAGCGCCGGCGGTCTCTAGAGACGTTGTTGTAGTAGCTTTAGCTGTAATCGCTGCGATAACTCTGGGGGCTGTGCTGTACTTGCGCTCACGCTACCTGTGAACTTCTCCCATACAGTACTTACCTGGTGCGTCACTTTGAGTAGCGCGCGCGTACAGTGTCAGGGACTTCGAGAAGAGGCTGGAGACCGCCTACAAGCTGTACCCTTGGGAGCTTGACTCCCTATCTGGGCTCTACAGGATGCTCCTAAAGCTCGAGGGGCGCGCGCGCCATCAGGAACCTAAGAACTGCTTTAGCGGTGTGAAGCCTGTTTTCGGCTTGGTCAAAGACAACCGAAGCTTCGCTTTCGATGACCTCGTCGTCGACTTCTTCACCCCTCTTAGCTGGAAGGCAGTGCATGAATATCACGCCTTCACCAGCCTCCTCAAGTAGCGTCTTCGTGACCTTGTAACGCGGGAGAAACACTTTCAGCCTCTCCTCCCTTTCGCGCTCCTGCCCCATGCTGACGAAGACGTCTGTGTAAATGACATCGGTGCCTTTAACAGCTTCTACCGGGTCCTCGAACACTTTCAAGCTACCCTTTACTTCGCCAGCTAGCAGCTCCAGCTCTCTTTTATCTGGAGCATATTGAGGCGGGCTAGCAACTCTCACTTCAACACCTAGTTTAAGGCCGGCAACAGCCAGCGATCGGAAAACGTTGTCCGTACCGTCTCCGACGAAAGTCACTTTCACCCCCTGAATGCGCCCGAGCTTCTCCCGGATGGTCATGTAATCAGCGAGAGCTTGAAGGGGGTGCGCTTTATCGCTCAGCAAGTTAATCACAGGTACGTTCGAGAAAGCCGCCATTTCTTCCAAGCTCTCATGCCTGAAAACCCTAGCTGCTATCGCGTCATGGTATCGACTCAGAGTCCTTGCGGTATCGCGTATTGGTTCTCCTCGCCCCAATTGGAGTTCGTCTTTGCCGTACACAAAGGGTTGACCGCCCATCTCGTACACCGCAACCGCGAAAGATGCTCGTGTCCTTGTCGAAGGTTTCTCGAACACCATTGCCACACTTTTACCCTTGAGCTCGCGAGTGAGCCTAACCCCCCTCTGCCTAAGCTTCTTGTACTCAAGAGCAAGTTCTATGAGCTCAAGGATCTCACTCTCTTTCAGGCTAGAGAGACATAAAAGGTGTCGTGCCACAGGATCGTGGAGGGAAACCCCCTAAAAGCCTGATCGCTTAGAAACGGCGAGCACCCGTGCGGTTAGGAAAGCACTTTTTCTAAAAACCATTCGAGGGTGAATGGCTTTAAGTCGGCATAACTTTGGCCTGTGCCCACGTACAATACGGGCTTACCTGTAGCGTATACGAAACTAAGAGCAGCCCCTCCCTTGGCATCAGCATCGACCTTAGTTAAAATGCCACCGTCTACTCCCACGTATTGATCGAACTTGATCGCTTGATCAAGTGCATCATTACCTGTTAGAGCGTCTCCGACGAATATCTTAAAGTGCGGTTTTATCACTTTGACAACCTTGCTTACTTCCTCCATTAGATTGATATCCGTTTGCAAGCGACCCGCTGTGTCGACAAGTACGGCATCTAACCCCCTTTTCCTAGCATAGGCTACCGCGTCATAAGCTACAGCTGCGGGGTCTGCTCCGTAGCCGTGTTCGACTACGTGGGCACCTATAGCTTCAGCGTGGTGCTTAAGCTGCTCGATCGCTCCCGCCCTCCACGTATCCGCTGCAGCGAAGACTACAGACAAGCCCCTTGTTAACAACCGATACCCCAGCTTAGCTAAAGTCGTTGTTTTACCATGACCATTGGGTCCCACGAGGACTACTTTAACAGGTCCTGCAGAACGAATCTTCAGAACCTCCTCCTCTAAGTCGAACCATACCGCTTTCTCGAAAACGCTTGCGATCGCCCTCCTCAGCAGAGACTCAGCCAACCGCTCTCGGTCCTCGAAACGCGAAACTTTAAGCTCGGAGGCCATTTCTCTAACTGATTTAGCCACAGCTTCGGCCGCTTCAAGCGCAACGTCGCAATCAAGCAACCGGTATACAACGTACCTTTCCAGTTCCTCTAGCTCGTCGCCTGAAAGCTTGGAGGCTACTAGGACACCCGCAATCTGTCGCAAAGCCACTCGCAAGCTTTCGAACAACGATTACCCCCCTTTGAAAGCCAGCCCTCACCTGGCTTTAAGCTTGCCGAAAGCGGCACTCCTCATGGTGCTCGTGCCTGCAGCGCTCTCCTTAGCGGACACTCAAATCGCTAAGCGCTCCTTAAGCGCTGCTCTATATCTCTGAGCCTGCTAACTAAAGCTTGGTAGTCAGCTACGCTCTTCTGAAGTGCATCCCTAACTTTCTGCTCTCTTTCCTCCAGGTACTTGCGCGTGTCTTCCAGAGCTTTTTCGACCATGATGTTCGCTCCTAAGGTGACCAGTACTTTATCCTTCCCAGCCAGTTTTGCTCTAACAAAGATTCCAGCTCCAAGGGGTACGAGGAGCTCTTCGCCCTCGCTCAGAGAGCTTACCTCCTCTAGTGCACTCTTAGCGGCAGAGAGCTCTGCCAGCGTGGTGTTAAGAATGTCCACTCTCCTCCTTACATCCTCAAGCAGTTGAGCTAAAGCCCCATACTCAGCGGCTAGCTGCTCCTTAGTTGTTCTGCTTTCTGACACTTCCCATCACCTTTAGGCTATAACTATCCTGTCTAAGCCGAGCAGTTCTTTCACGTGCTCTCTGCTTACTTCATCTTCGCTAACCTCCTTCACTTCACTGATCGTTATATGGCATCTCTTCAGCTTGTGCCGGGAGCCAAGTTCGCTTAGTACCTTTTCGACAGCATGCTCCGCTTTCAATGCAGGCACCTCAATCACGAATTTGCGGCGCTCCCTTGATCTATACAGGTTCATGACACCAACTACCCTGTATACCTTAACCTCGCGCATATCGCTTACGCCCCATCTCTCTATCTTTAAGATTTTTACGCAGTCATCGAAAGTGCCCCAAACTTTGCAGGATTAAGGTACGCCCTTTGAGGCCAACGCCGCCGAGAATAGTGCGGGGGCCGGGATTCGAACCCGGGCAGGCCTACGCCAGCGGAGCTCCCATCGTTAGATCCTGAGTGTGGGCCTGGCCACAGCCAGACCGCCCCCTTTGACCTAGCTCGGGCACCCCCGCTGCTCCGATGGGTGAGCACTAAGCTTTATATTCTTAGCGCGAGGCGAAAGCGAAGCGTATAAAGTTTCGATGTGTTGTGAACTGTGGAGAAAGTATGCTTGTAATCGCTGGTTTAGGGCTTTACGGTTTGAGAGATTTAACGTTGGGAGTCTTAGAGTACTTAAGAAAAGCTGATAGGGTTTTTGTGGAATTATACACCAGCATCCTACCACACTTCGATCTGAGTAAGCTTGAGGAGCTGGCTGGCAAGCGTGTGACTACAGTGAAAAGAGCGGAGCTAGAGGGGGCTTGGCTTCGTGAGTTGCTTAAGATGGCTGAGCAAGAGCTAGTTATGCTGCTGGCGCCCGGGGACCCTTTTATTGCCACTACGCATACGAGCTTGAGACTCGAAGCTGTGAAACACGGGATTAGGGTGAAGGTGCTTCCTTCCCCTTCCGTGATTAACGCAGTAGCCGCTTCCACAGGTCTCGATTTCTACAAGTTCTGTAGGCCTGTAACAATCGTGAAACCGAATACAAAATACTTTCCCTCTACTCCTTACCACATTCTGCTTGACAACCTTGCGCGAGGGTTACACACGCTATTCCTTCTCGACCTAGACATTGAAAAGGGCTATGCGATGACAGCCAATGAAGCTGTTGACATACTCCTTGAGCTTGATAGGAGAGAAGGTGAAGGGATGCTGGATGAGAATGCACTTTTTATCGCTGTTGCTCGCGCAACAAGTGACGACGAAATCGTCGCGGCGTTCACGCCTACGCAGAGGCCAGAGCTAGGTCCACCTCCCCACTTGCTGATAATTCCTGGCATTCTCAACGCGGTGGAGGCTGAAGCTTTGCAGCACCTCGCTGGCGCTCCTCCTGAGCTTTTAAAAAACTGGTGCTCTAAATTGAAACTGTGGAGATCGACAGCTAACCCGTGCACGTACCACTAGCAACCAATACTTACAGCCCATGCAACGATATAACAATAAGCATCACCTCATGGTGGGTATTAGGTGGTATGGAGGGGATAGACGCAGAGACGCGGGCTCGAAAGTACGTTGAAAACGTGAAAGTAGCTTTGCAACAGCTTGAGAGGCAGGATCTGGGTGAAGCCTCGAAGCTTGTCGATCAGGCAAGAATGTACTTGAGCGATGCAGAGTATTTCCTCGAGAAAAAAGACTTGCTAACTAGTATAGCATGCTCCTCATACGCTGAGGGTTTACTCGATGCGATTAGGCTACTGGAAATCGCTAAAGTTGAGTGGCCCAGAAAGGAGCGCCCAAGGGTGCTCGTCGGCGGAGCATTTGAAATAATCCATCCTGGTCACCTGTACCTTCTACGCAGGGCACGAGACCTCGGGAAAGTTATTGTCGTAGTTGCGCGCGACAGTACTATCCAGAAGCTGAAAGGCAGACCCCCTCTCGTGCCAGAGCAGCAGAGGCTAGAGGTTGTGAAAGGCTTGCGTTATGTTGACGAAGCATACCTCGGCAACGACCCGCTTGACATTGAAGGTACGCTGGCCGCGCTGAAACCGGACATCGTGCTTTTAGGACCAGACCAGGATCGTATTGAGAACCTCGTTAGGGAGGCGGTTGTGCGTACAGGTTTGAACGTTAAGGTGCTAAGGCTAGGGAATAGGATCCGGGGTGCGTACCTGTCCAGTAGCGAGATCGTTAGGAGAGCGGCTTCTCTTGCGTGCCCGAATGCTTCAAAGCTTTAGCAGCGGTGGTAGCCTCGAGGTGGGCTAGCCTTAAGGGCTCGGGTAACGAGCGCCCAGCTCTTGTCAGCAACCGAACCAGTTTAACAGCTGTTGGAAGCGTTACCTTGTGCCCCACGCTAACGAAGAGAAGTTTCGAGCCCACCTTTACAGCTGCGCCTGCGACCCGCCTCCCCACGACAACTGGAGCTTCATACCCCCTCCACTGTCCTATCTCACCGCACAGAAGCTTTTTCGCCACACCCACTGTCGGCATATCCAGAGCTAAACCAACCTGGCAGGCTATGCCTGCGCCCAAGGGATGAAGCCTGCCGTTGCCATCGACAAGCAAAACTTCGGGTTTTAGCTTGAGACCTTGAACAGCAGCTACCATCGGTCCAGCTTCCCTGAATGCGAGGAGAGTGGGTATGTAGGGGAACTCCACCTTTAGCTTCACAACATGTTTTGCGACAAGCTCAAAGCTCTTTGCGTCAACTACTGTTGCAGCAGCGATAGCTAAATCTCCTATGTACGAGACATCGACGCCGCCTGCTAAGCGAATGATTTCGGACACCTCATCCTTCTCTATAACCCTCTCGGCGATTAACCTCTGGGCGAGGCGCGCACGTTCCACGCTAAATCTCATCTCCACCGCAACTCCGAAGTTTTGAAATCGATTCTTTAATCGATCTCTCTAGGTCACTGCTTATCGCATAGTAGAGAATGTCGCGCGCTGACCCCTCTATCAAGGCTCTTAAAACGTCGACCTTCCGTCGAAGCCCTGGTACCAGCGCCTCAGGTACAGCTATCGTGGCTAACGCTCTGTAAACATCTTCCATGAGCTTAAGCGCGCGCTCAGCCTCCGATATCTTGCCAGAGCTTAGATACCTAACAAGCAATCTTCTGAGCTCTCCCGCGAAGTCAGCCACCCCCAAAAGGTAGTGTGCAGGTTCGACTTCGAGCTCCTCGAAACTAGGGATCCTGTTCTCCTCCAGGTACGAGTACAGCGCCTTCGCCTCAACGTACTCGGCAAGCGCAGAGGTGACAGATCCCCCATAGTAGAGCCGCGGATGTGTCGCCTTGAACAATAACAGCTCGCGGACTACAGTTGTAGCAGATGCCAGGATCTCGCTAGCGCTGCCTAAATCTCCTTCATGAACCTTGAATATCGCCTTCCTAGACAGGCGGGTTACCTCCCGCGTCAATTCAAGCAATTTCTCTCGGGCTTCGTCCTCGGCTTCGAGATTTACGCGCGCTTTTTCAACTATTTCCGCCAAGCTGTATGACTCGCCATTGCTCATATAGAGCTCTCGGAGCACTAGGAAAAGAACATTTCGTGTCCGATTCTGAGAGCATCCAACAGAGAGGAGAAAGAAGGAAATACCTCTTACGCCAGTCAGACTACGGCGCGTACCGCGCGGGTTTTAAT
>Ga0185307_1001052_pt1 | contig 16021 bp, 15 predicted proteins | sample LHCtaG_FD_128010 | JGI IMG/M metagenome (GOLD analysis project Ga0185307, IMG submission 128010) | Hot spring microbial communities from Little Hot Creek, USA to study Microbial Dark Matter (Phase II) - LHC4sed_matched (SPADES... | ecosystem: Environmental > Aquatic > Thermal springs > Hot... | reverse complement strand
TATTTTTTGTGTGGTAAAGATACTTTAAGGCAAGATCAAAATTTTTATAACTAAAAATTAATCCAGATTTATTTCCAATAGAAATTTTTATTGCAAAAGGTATTTTACCATAACCAATTTCTCCATATCCCTTTATTTTTTTGTTATCTTTCCATATTCCTCCACCAACCAAAAAATTGTAATTTTTATTTTCTTTTAATTCTAAATCTTCCAAATTTCTTTCAATATATTCTTTTGGCAGATAAATTTCACGATATCTTATGTTTTTGTTTTCTCTTATTATTTTTTCAATTTTTTCTCTATTCCTGTCTTTGTTTTTTTCTTTAAACACATAAAGTTTTGTTTCCAAATCAATTTTTTTGTTATCATAATTAAAAGAGAAATAGGGATAGAATTTGTTTATTGCTAAAGAAGTAGATAAGCTTCCATAAAAATCTTCTTCAAATTTGTTTTCCATTGTTATTAATTTTTTCAATACCATTTTTATAAAATACAAATCGTTTTTGCTTTCTAAATTAAGGATTGGCAGAATGTTATAAGTTAAACCTTTTTCTTTTTGATTAAACTCATTGCTATAATTTTCTTCTTCATCTATCAATATAGTATCTATTCCTGCAGGAGTTTCAACAAAAACATAACCGTTTATCTTTGTATTGTTGTTTATTATTTGTTTTAAGTTGTTTCTTGTTTCTGGAATTATATTAGCTAAATTAAACTCAAGAAGGTTTTGCGTTTTTTTAATTTTGAAATCCTTTTCAAAACCTACTCCAAAAAAATACAATTTGTTTAAAATTTCTGTATTGGTTACAACTTCTGTATTTGTAATAATTTTATAATCGGTTATTATTTTTACATCGTTTTGGTATGAGGTATCTTTAACCTCCTCTATACTTTTATTTCTTGTTACATCTAAAACAAAAGGATTATCTACATTAAGGCCAATAAAAATTTTTCCATAATTTAAATTAATCTTTCCAATAAAATCGTTCAAGTTTTCATTAATTTTTTGTAAATTGTAATAGTTTTCTTTTTTTGTTTCTTCTCTCGATTTTTTTTGCGATATGTTTAAAAGAGCTTCAAGGTTTAAAGGCCCATTTCCCTTATATTTTATTCCAAACATTTCATCAAAATTTGTTATTTTCCCTTTGTTGTCTTTAAAATATTCTTGGTTTACAGAAAACAAGTTTTCAAAAGTAATCCCGCCTAAACTATATTTAAAAAAAATTTCTCCTTTTTCATTTTCTTTCGATTTTTCTAATTCTATTCCAAAATAATTTTCTTTTTCCAAAACTTTTTCAACTTTTTCTTTTTTTTCCTTTAAAGTATCTTTTTCAACTTTTTTTTCAAATACTTCAAACTGGTTTAACAACAAAAACATTAAAATTTCCTTTAACATTTGTATTACTTTATTTACTCTATTTTAATTTTAAATTATTTTTATTTTTCTTTTGCTTTCAATTTTTCATAAAAATCTCTCCACAATTTCATTCTTTCTTTTATTCCACCATACTTTTTCTTAAATTCTTCAAGCATATTTTCTCCTTCTTCCCTTTTTTTTCCAATTTCTCTTTCTAAATCTTTGAACCTTTCTCCATATATCCTTATAGAATCATCATAAACTTTTTTGTTTTCTTCAATTTTTTTTATTTCCTCTTCTGCAGCCTTTGCTATATTCGTATTATTATATTTTTTTACAATTTCGTTTAGTTCTTTTATTTTATTTTCATTTTCTTCATATTTTTGTTTAAACTGGTTTATTTTACTCTTGCACTTTTCTTTTTCAGATTCAATTTGTTTGTATTCTGTCAATTTTTCTGTTAATTTCCTTTCTAGTGATGAAAGAGAGTCAAATTCTTTGGTAAAATCTTTGATTAAATTATTAATTTCTTGAACTATTTTTTTGTCATTTTTGTATTCATCAAAAATTTTTTTGGTGTCTTGGCTTTGCAAATTTTGAGAGGTATAGATTATTGTGATTGGTAATATATAAGACCAAATTCCTTTTATTTTTCCAAGTACTTTTTCTAATTTTGTCATTTTTAAATTATAAAATTTTTATTTTTAAATCTTTCTCAATTTTTTTATTACTAATAAGAAGTTAATAAGCCCTGATAAATTCACAGTTTTTATCTAACTCAATAAAGTGCCTTGCTTTTCCTTCTCTATAATCTTTACATTGGTTTTCTGGCAAATTATCTATATTTTCTCTTGGCCAATGCGCTATATCACAAACCCAATCCTCAACTTTCCATTCATAGATATCTGAAAGACATTGACTATTTAACTCCATTTCTTTTTTTGCAATTTCACAAATTTTTTTACATTCTTCTAAAGCTATATCTCTTAATTCCTTTTTCGGTTTACAACCCGAAAAAAATATCAAAAAAATTAGTAAAGATAAACTTATAAAAATGGTAAAAACTTTTTTTCTCATTTTTTCCCAAGTTTATTAAATTTTATGTTTTTTAAATTTAAAAATGTTTTTTTGTTTTTTATCTTTATTTTTAACTTAAACTTTCAATATTTTTTCCTATTCATCTAAACTTTCAAAATCTTTCTGATATATTAATATAATATCACTCAATCCTCATAAACTCCTATAATCTTCAATATCCAACTTTCTTAGCCTTGTTTTAAACATCGCTTAATTCCACTTATTTTTCTTTTAACATTCTTAATGGCCACACTTTCTGACCCCAACCCTTTTACCTCTTATTTAATTAAATACTCACTTAATCACTTAACTACTTTACGTTTAAATATTGCTTTAACATACTTTAGCTTTTTCCAACTTTTAAACTTTTTTCCAAACTTTTAACTTTTAACTACTTTACTTTTAAATATAACTTTTAACATTACTTTAACTTCTTCCAAACTTTAAACTTTTTTTATTTTGCTTTCTCGAATGCCAAATCGATTAAATCTTGTGGCCATCCAGCTGCCTTTAATTTACTTTCTATTTCTTTTCTGCTTGCTCCTTGTTTTAAACAATTCTTAACATATTCTAACAATTCTTCTGGAACTTCTTTTGTGATTTTTGTTTCTAGGGCAATAGGCTGTTTTCTTCTAACCAAAACTATACTTATAATTATTGCAATTATTATTAACAAAAGTAGTGATGGGATTAAGAATTTCCACCATTCGATTAATTTTTTTTCTTCTTTTTTTGTTGGTGGTTGATATTGTAAATTACAAGTTTGAACGGTTTGTGGTTTATTATATTCTGTACCACAATTATTAACATCTATACATTCTCTTGTTTGTATTCCATTCTCACAATCACTCCATTCACCACATTGCCAATTTTCTACACACGTAATAGTACAAGGAATTTGTTCTGATGGCTTTTTTAATCCATCTAAACATAAACTTGGATTAGAAGTTAAATAACATCCTGTTGTGTTCCACCATTGAATATCACCAACATTACAATTACTTATATCTATACATACTCTATACCTCTTTCCATCAGGTTGACAATCTCCATAATTACTACATGTCCAATTTGGATAACATGGCAAACCTCCTCCTCCACTTCCTCCACCACCTCCAGAAAGTCTACATTCATTATTAACACATCTATAACCTCTAGGACAATCTCTAATTTTATCCCATATCTCTTCTCCTAAATAAGCATTGTCTGGAAGAAGATTAATAATGCTTGGTGCTTCTTTTAAAATTCTTATTGAAATCTTATAATCACATCTATAAATAGAAAATTGGTATATTCCTGGAGAAACTGGTTGAGCTGTACATTTGTTTAAAATTTTTATTCCTGATGAATTATATGGTTTTGCCTTAATACATTCATCAAAGCTATCATTCAAAGTACACATAGCAGCAATACATCTATCATAACTATCATATACCATCCATGCTTTGTTAGTTACATTCCATTCTGCATTGTTTTCACATACTTTATTCCATTCACATTCAATTTCTGGCAATTCTATACTTACATTATATTTCTTTTCATCTATAACAACCTCATGAGTTTTGATTAGTTGTACTCCTAGAGGTCCTTGTAAAGAAGCTCCTGGAACTGAACCTTTAGGAGCTGGAATTTCACATGGACATTCGTGATAGCAACTAATACTTGTCATACCTTCACATATTGCAAAACAAGAGTTCGGATATGTTATGTTGTTTATACCACAAACAGGGCTCCAGTTAGAAGCATAGTTTGTCATATTGCATGGCATAGCTAAAGAACACATAGGATTTGAATAATTCCATCGTGTTGTCCATCTATAAACTATTCTAAATTTTATTTCAACATTTTTATCTCCATTTATATCGTTTACAGGAATATTTAATTTACTTAAATCTATTTTATACTTATTATTAAAACCAAAACAATCATACAAATTAATACAACTTTCTATACCATCAGGCTTCCATGAACATTCCGGGGTAGTATCTATAGTTTCGCATATACATCTTTGTATAATTTTATTTATCCCATCAGAACAAATAAATACTCTTTGTTCTCCTGGCCTACAACTTTCCCCCTTTACTTCAGCTGGCCTCTCTTTTTTTTGAGTTATGTTTATATTAGTTGATTCACAATAACTATAACCCCATCCCTTTTGTGCAGGAGCAAGCCCATCAACATTTCTAAAAACACCAAATGTAAAATTACCTTTTTTTTGTTGATAAGATAAGTTAACGATTTCAGCAAAGGTATAATTTTTTATATTTTTTCCATCAACCCATATTTCAAAAGTGGCGTTGGAGGGAATTAAATCATAAAAACTATTTTTTTTTAATTCTATTGTTAAATTTCCTTTTAATTTTTCTCCGTTAAAATATTTATCTTTTTCTAAACTAATATTTTGTATAACTTTTCCAGTTAACCAAAAATTATAATTATAAACCCCGAGATAGAAAATAAATATAAACAAATAGATAATAAGAACAATTGGTATTGCACCAATCCCTCTTTTTTTCATTTTTAAATATATATCATAATTTTATAAACTTTTTCATTCAATTCTTAATTTTTTATTTAATCTTTTTTATGTTTCTTTTCATTTTTATCTTGAGACAACTCTTTTACTTAATCGTAATTCATTTAATTTTTAACTTTGAGAGCAATCTTTTACTTTACTTACTTTTCCCCCTTTTTATTTTAAGCTTAAATAAGAATATAATGACACTTACGGCATTTACAAGAATACAAAACAATAAAAATAAGTTAGCAAGTATGAAGGTTAGAATTTGTAATAGATGGTCATAGTATCTTTTATTTCTGTTATAGGAGAAAATGATGAATATCTTTTTGAAAAATAAAATTCATAATATAACCCACCTTTCCCATATATACCAAAATCCTTTAATTCTGGAGGTATTTCCAAATTTATTCTTATTCTTCTCTCCATATCACATTCATATGAATATCTTGGATAATCAGTATATCTTAAATTTATTTCTGATATATGCTTATCTTTTGCTAAATTTTCCAAGAATTCTTTTTTCTTTTTTTCTTCCCTTTCCTCTTTCCATTCCTTCAATTTTTTTACAGGCTCAACAATAATCTCTGGAAGAAAAGAAAGAAGTAAGTCTTCAAAAGTTTCTTCTAAAATATCTGTAATTTCCTTCTCAAGAGGAGAAAAAAGACGGATTTTTCTTTCGGATATTTTTTTGTCTAGATAATCATATACCAAAACTTCTCCTTCTATGTTTTTTATTTTTATTACTTCTGGTAGAAAAAGAAAAATCTTACTTCTAGAATAATCAAAATATAAAGGTTTTACTTTCATAAGATCGTCGATTCCTTTTATCTTACTTAAATTTTTCTCTGTTTCGTATTTTATCCGAATATCTATATAATCTAGTCCACTTTCTACTATAATTTTTATAGGTTCATCTTTATCCCGTATATTATACATCCTTGTTTTTTCTTTTTTAAGAAATATATAATCTATTGATGTTCTTGGATAAGTTGGTTGTTGAGTGAATAGTAAAAAAGGTAATAAAAAACCGAAAACCTTATCTTTTATTTTCATTTTTTTTTATTTTTATAATTTTTATAGTTTTTTCTTTTTTTTAAAATTTTTTGTTTTTATAAACTTTTTGAAAATTTTTGGCCTAAAAAACTTAAAAAATAAATTTAAAAAATAAAATTTGTAAATTTTAATAGCGAAAATGGAAAAAAGAAATTTTGATAAAATTTGTAAGGATATAAAAACGTTAAAAATTCAAAGTGCCGAAAATATTGCAAAGGCAGCATTAGATGCTTTAAAATATAGGCATGATAAAAAAGCAATAAAAAAACTTATAAGCTTAAGACCAACCGAGCCAGCATTAAGAAATTGTATTGCTTTAACTTTAAACTTAATAGAAAAAGGAGAAAAGGTAGACGATGCAATAAAAATTGTAAAAAATTATATTTTTGAAGCAGAAAAAAAAGTTGAAAAATATGCAATAAAACTTATTAAAAATAATTCAACCATCTATACCCACTGTCATAGTAGTACTGTAGAGAATGTTTTGAAATTTGCAAAGAAAAAAGGAAAAAAATTTATTGTTTTTGTTACAGAAACAAGACCCCTTTTTCAAGGCAGAATAACTGCAGAAAAATTAACTAAAGCAGGAATAAAAGTTGTTTTTGGCGTTGACAGCAACGCAAGAAATTTTTTAAGAAAGGCTAATATGTTCTTGTTTGGGGCAGATGCTATAACAAGCGAAGGAGATGTTATAAATAAGATTGGAACAGGAATGTTTGCTGAATTAGCTCAGAAATACAATGTTCCTTGTTATTGCGCATCCATAAGCCTAAAGTACGATCCAATAACTAAGTATGGGTTTAGAGAAGTTATAGAAAAAAGAAAACCAGAAGAAGTATGGAACAAAAAAATAAAAAATCTTGAAATTGTTAACCCTGCTTTTGAAATAGTTGAGGCTAAAAATATCAATGCCATAATAAGTGAATTTGGTATATTATCTCCTTTAGATTTTGTCATAGAGGCAAGTAAAGTTTGGGAAAACAAAATTTTAGAAAAATTGCGTAAACTTTTAATACAATAAAAAATTATTTCAGTTCTTATTATTTCTTATTTTCATTTAAATGTTTTCCATATCGTGTCAACTATGCGGATGATTTTCGAGATAGTGCTTATGTTTTTATTTTGGATTGAAGTACGAATTTTTGCTTTTTCTCCTAAATATTTTCTATTTGATTTCCAGTCATTATAAAATTGTGCACACCATCCTGCACATTCCCCAGTAGCTTTTGAATTATGATAAAATTCTGCATAACTTCCTGCATGTTCTCCAGAAGCTTCCGAGTTACCATAAAATTTTGCCCCTTCTCCTGCAAATTTCCCAGAAGCTTTTGAGTTACCATAAAATTCTGCATTTTCTCCTGCATATTTTCCAACAGCTTCAGAGTTACCATAAAATTTTGCTCCACCTCCTGCATGTAATCCAGTTGCTTTTGATTTACCATAAAATTTTGCCCGACATCCTGCAAAGTCTCCAGCAGCTTCAGAGTTACCATAAAATTCTGCACATTTTCCTGCCCATTCACCAATTACTTTTGCATTTCCTCCTATTTTTGCAAACATTAATGCGTGCTCTCCTGAATGTACGCCTTCTGTTACAGGCTTATATAAACCCCATCCACCATATGTTTCATCGAATTCTTTTATTTTTCCATCTAAATATTCTAGTGTTTGGGCTATACCTTTAATTACTAGATTTCTTGAATTTTTTAAGGAATCGATATCAAGCTTTCCCTCTTTGTATGCTTTTTCTAGTATTTTCACTAAATTCCTAGCAGCATTCTTTGCTTCATCACCCCGATAGTCATAACTTATCTTTGTAACTAATTTTTCCAACTTTTCTATTTGTATTGGTTTCTTTTCGATCTCTCTAGCCAAATTCTCTAATTTTCCTTCTAGTGTCAAAGCATTCCCGATTTTTGGGAATTTACCCATTTTAACTTTTAATTTTTTTGCTTTTTTAATTTTGTTATTATTTTATAGTTATTATATATATGTGTCTTTTTGTATTTAAAAACCTTTCTCTAACAATAAAAAATTAAAAAGCAAAAATTAAAAACTAAAAATACAAAAATTGATAAAAAGTAAAAAGGAAAATGAAGGAAAATGTGGTGTTGTTTATAGATTTTGATGGAACTCTTGTCGATAGCATAAAGGCACATCACAAAGCTTTCAATTTGGTTTTTAAAGAAAATAAAATAAAGGAAATTGATTTTAAAACTTTTGATAGCTTGTTTGGGTTTTTTTCTGAAGAGATTATTAGAAGATATTTAAAAAAATTAAAGATAAAAAAATCAAAAAGAGAAATAGCGAAATTAGCGTTAAAGAAAAAGAAATATTTTTTGGAAAAAACTTTCCGTTATGTTAAACTTTTTCCAAAGGTTAATGAAACTCTAAAAAAACTTTCTAAGTATCATTTAATACTTGAAACGAATGCTTCTCTTGCTGAGATAAAAAAGATTGCAAGCTTTGTTAAGCTAAAGCTTGATTATTTTGATTTAATTTTGAGCAAGGAAAAGATAAAGCATAAAAAGCCAAATCCAGAATTGATAAAAGTTGCATTGAAAGCAATAAAACTAAAACCAAAAAAAGTTTTTGTGATAGGTGATACTTTTGTTGATGTTTTGCTAGCAAACAATGCAAAAGCAATAGGAATCTTGATTAGTAAAAGGCCAAAATTCGAGATAAAAAAATGTGAAATGCTTAACAAAAAATGTAAACCAGATTTTGTTATAAAAAATTTTTATGAATTGCCAGGACTTATGAAAAAATTAAAAATTTAAATTAAAAATCGTATCCAACAATTTGTTTTATCTTTTGTTGAAGCATGTGTTGAATTTCACCAGGACTTTTTCCTTCTTCTTTGCTTTTTTCCAAAGCAACGAATTGAATTATTTTTTTGATTGCTTCATCTTTGTATCCTTCTCCATTAAACTTTTTCTTTCTTCCAATAGTAATTATTTTTCCTTTATATTCTACTATTGGCTCATTTGATTTTGTTAGTCCTTTATACTCTGCCCCTATTTCTTCCAAAATTTTTAAAAATATTTCATGCTTTATTTTTTTCATAAAACCAAAAATTTAAAAAATTTTAAAATTTTTTGTTACTATAGAAAAGTTTAAATGAATCTAAACATTTTAGTTGTTGGAAAGGCAGGAGATGGAATAGATTTTTTTAGCGAAACTTTATCTAACTTAATAGTGTACAATGGTCTTTATGTTTTTAATTATAGAGATTATCAAAGTTTAATAACTGGAGGAACAAACTTTAATGTAATAAGTATAGACAAAGAGAAGGTTTTTACATACAAAAAGCCATACGATATTGCCATAATTTTTGATTCAGAACATTTAAGCTTTTTGAAAGATTTAAAGAAAAATGGGATTGTTATTTGTGACGAAAAAATAAAAAATCTTTTAAATAAAAATTTCAAAATTTTTCCAATTCCTATAGATGAGATAATAAAAAAACATAAGCTTACAGAAAAAGTAAAAAACATAATTTTTTTAGGAGCATTGGCTAAAGTTTTAGGATTAAAATTTAATAATCTAAAAGATGGAAAATTTTTTAAAAAAAATATAAAAGAAAACGAAATAGCATTTAACAATGGCTATAAGTTTGGGAAAAGAGTTTTTAAGCTACCAACAAGAAATAAAAAAATTTTTTATTTTAATGGAAACGCTGCCATTGCTTATGCTTTAAAACTAGCCGGAATTTATGCTTACTATGCTTATCCAATGACTCCATCAACGAGATTGCTTTATGAATTAGCAAAAACCGATGTTTTTACTTTCCAATTTGAAAACGAGATAGCAGTAATAAATGCTGCCTTAGGAACAAGCCTTTGTGGAAAAAAGGTTGCTGTAGGAACAAGTGGGGGAGGTTTTGATTTAATGACAGAAGCGTTAAGCTTTAGTGGTATGGCTGAATTGCCAATTGTGATTTATGTTGGAATGAGATATGGCCCATCTACTGGCGCTCCAACTTATTCAAGCCAAGCAGATTTAAAATGTTTAATAAATAGTGGGCATGGAGAATTTGCAAGGGTTGTTTTGAGTTTTGATTTCAATTCTGTTTTTAAACAAGTTATAGATGCAGTAAACATTGCTTATGAATATAGAATACCTGTTATCTTGTGCATAGATAAAAATTTTGTTGAGAGTGGCTTTAGTTGTGATGAGAAAGAGATAAAAGAGGCAGAGGCTTATGCAAAAAAATGTTTGGAAAAAGAAAAAAGAAAAAGAAAAGATAACTTTGATGGAATAGTAAAAACATATCCTTTTGACCAGCCCTTTTCTCCTCTACCACAACTTGGAAAAGATATTTTTAAGATTAATAGCTATGAACATGATGAGTTTGGTTTTGAAAGAGACGATGTTGATACATTAAGCAAGATGAGTGAAAGAAGAAAAAAAAGGATCGAAGAAATAGAAAAGATTGGAAAAAAAGGATACAAGATTTATGGAAACAAAAATGCAAGGGATGTTTTAATAGCATACGGAAGCGTTGCAAACAGCTTAATCCAGTTTGTAAAAAACAACAAAAAATATAAATTAATATCCTTAAATTTTTTATACCCCCTTCCTTCCTTGCCAATAAAAAATAACGATAGAGTTTATGTTATCGACGATTCTATAACTTGTGAGTTAGCAGATATTTTGGAAAAAAGTATAAAAATAAAAAGAAAAATAACGAAAACTGATGGAAGATTATGGGATATTGAGGAGATTGAAAAAAGGTTAAAATAAAAAATGTTAAAATGAAAAAAATCGATGAAATAATGAAAGAAATAAGCACTGAAGAAAAAATTACATGGTGTCCTGGTTGTACAAATTTTTCTTTACTTTTTTCTTTTAAAAAAGCTATCTCAGAACTTATTGATGAAGGAAAAATCGATAAAAAAAAGATTGTTGTTGTTACAGGAATTGGATGCCATGGAAAAATTCATAATTATTTAAATTTATCTAGCATTAACGTTTTGCACGGAAGGGTTTTACCAATTCTTTATGGAATAAAAATAGCAAATCCTAATTTAGTTGGCATAGGTTTTGCTGGAGATGCGGATGCTTATAATGAAGGAATAGAACATTTGATACATTGTGCAAGATATAATTTTGATATAACATACATAGTTCATAACAATCAAACATTAGCGTTGACTACAGGTCAACCAACGGCAACAACACAAAAAGGAATTTTTACAAAAGTATTAAAAGATTCTTTAAAAGAACAACCTTTAAACCCTATAAAGCTTATATTAAGTTTAAACGCAAGCTTTGTTGCTAGAGGTTTTGCATTAGAGATAGAACACTTGAAAGAAATATTCAAGAAAGCCATTTTGCATAAAGGCTTTAGCTTTGTAGAAGTATTACAACCATGTGTTGTACATAATGATACTAGAGAATATATAAGGAAAAAAATATATAAAATAGAGCCGGGAAGTTTCGAGAAAGCATGGAAAAAAGCAAACGAGTGGGATTATAGCTATGATGGAAAAAAAATTCCAATAGGCATTTTTTACATTTCAAAACAAGAAACTTTTGAAGAAAAATATCTAAAAAATAGAAAAAAGTAAAATTTATTCTACACAAACCAAATTTCTTCCTAATTGCTTTGCTTTATACAACAATTTATCAACCCTATCTATAAATTCCCTGACCTTTTCATTTTTCTTCGATATTCCGACTCCAAAACTTCCTGTAACAAGTCTTTTTGCTTTCCTTTCATAATATAATTCTTCTATAGACTCTCTTATTCTTTCTGCAATTTCTGTAGCAAGATCTATATCGGCATCAACAATTATGCCAAATTCCTCTCCCCCATACCTGCATGCATAGGCTTCTATTTTGTATTCTTCAATTATTTTCTTTATATTTTCTGCTACTTTTATCAATAATTCATCTCCAGCCAAATGGCCATATAGGTCATTATAATTTTTAAAGTGATCTATATCAAACATAATTAGGCTTACTCTTTTTTCTTCCATCATCTCTTCCAACTTTTTAATAAAAAAACTTTTGTTGTAGAGTTGGGTTAAAGGGTCTCTTATCGCTTTTTTTGCTTCTCTTTTATAAAGCTTTGCATAAAGTTCTGCAACTTTTCTCTCCTTTTCTTCAAGTTTTCTTTTTGTTTTTATTTGGTCTATCGCTATACTTACTTGATTAGAAATGCTGTTAAGCAACCTTAAATCAAACCTACTAAAACCATCAGGTTTTTGTATAGCTATGATTGCTCCGATAATTTCAGAATAAAGCATGAGACAACTAGCCAATAAATTTTGTATTCCAAAGCTTTTTAGCCTTTTATGTTTCTTTGTGTTGTTTATCAATAAAAACCCTGCTCTTTTTGCTATGTCGTTTGTAATTAAAAATAGTAATTCTACAAATTCTTTTTTTAGCTCCCTATCGATTTCGTAACTTTTTATTTCATAACCATCTTCTTTTTTTAATATAAAAAAAACATATTTTGCCTTAATTTCAGCCTTTATGATTTTAGTAACTTTTGCCAAAAGGATATCCAAATTTTCTGTACTCCCAATTAATTTATTTAAGTTTTTCAAAGTCCTTAGTTCTTTTTCCCTATATTCCAAAATTTTTTCCTTTTCCATTTTTTACTTGTAAGTTATAACAAAATAATAATTTTTTACTTTAAAAACTTTTCTGTTTTTTCTTTTTACAAAAAATTTTTAAACTCTAGAGTAATAGCATTTTATGCTAGATATAAAAAAAATTGAAAGTTTTTATAAGGAGAATAAGGAAATATTGGAAGAATTAAAAACAAAGCCCAATTTGTTAAAAAAAGTAATCGTAAGTATATCTAATGGTGAGATAAAAAGTAAAGAAGATCTTCTGGCTTTTATTAATAATAAAAAATCTCATAAACTTTCTAGTAAACTTTCCAACTTTCCTAAAATTTTTTTATCTTTTTTTGTATTATTTTGGGCTTCCCAGGCTTACACTCCTACTATAAATTTGAATAAAGTTTTTCAAAGTTATAAAGTAAATGAAGAAAAAATTAAATTTTTTAATTATTTTGAAATTTACGATGTAACATCCGAATTTGGTCCTAGAGAAAAAATAAAAAAAGGAGGAACTGGGGGAACAGGAAAATTCCATAAAGGGATAGATTTTATATGGAAAGGGTGGGAAGATAGAAAAATCAAGGCTTTTATGGATGGAAAGGTTGTGTATAGAGGTTATGGAGAAGAATATGGAAAATTTTTTATTACAAAACATAAAATTCCAGAAAAAATTTTAGGTGAAGAATATCTTTATTTATTGTATGCTCATTGTTCTAAAATATATAAAAAAATTAACGATACAATATTTTATGGAGAGGCATTAGGAAAGATGGGAAAAACAGGAAAAGCTAGAGGAATTCATTTACATTTAGAAGCTAGGATTGGAAAAAATTATAAAAACAAAAAAGAGATTTTAAATTTACAACCAATTAATTTTAGAGAAGTTTTTGAAAAAATAAGATCTTATGAAATTAATTCTCTTACAGATTCTTTATACAAACACTAGGAAAATCAAAAAATTTTGAAATAAAATTTTTAGGAGTTTCAGAATTAAAAATAAGGAAAATAAAGAAAAGAAAAAACAAAAATAAATTTTAAATTTTTAGAAAAATTTTTGTTGCAGTAATAAAAAATAAAGAAAAGAAAATAAAAAATAAAATTTTAAAAAGATTGGGAGAAGAAAAAACAAAAATAAAATTTTAAAAGCTATGTTCTTCTTTATTTATGATTTTTAAAAAGAAAAAGAGAGGTGAAGAAATAATCGATTTTTCTGATGGTTTGATAAAAAAGGAAAAGCAAGAAAAAAAAGAGGAAAAAAATTGGGATAATGAATTTATAAAAGATAAAATTTTAGAAATCTATGATAAGATTGTTTCTATAGAACAAGAAATTTTTGAAATAAAAAGAATTTTAAAAAAACATGGGTAAAAAAGAGATTTTTTTGATATTTTTGTTTTTTATTCTATTCTCTTTAGATAGATTAACAAAAATTTTTGTTAAAGAAAAGCATATAAATCCCGGTGGCTTTTTGGGAATCTCTCTTCCTTTTTTTTATCCTTTAATTTTTGTTATTTTTTTATTTTTTATCCTTATCTTTTTTTTCTTTCAAAAAAATTTTTTAGTTAGGGTTGGAATAATTTTTTTACTTGCCGGAGCCACATCAAACTTCATAGATAAAATTTTATACTCTGGTATTATCGATTGGATTCCTTTGAGTCTTTTTAATTTTAATTTTACTTTTAACATAGCAGACATCTATTTTTGGATAGGAACTTTTATTTTTTTCTTTTCTATTTTTAGTAAAAAGAAAAAATTAAAAAATGAAAAGAAAAGAAAAAATTAAAATTTTTGTAGTTTCATTTATGTTGAACGATCTTGGTGCAGATGCCATGTTTTAAGTTTTGGATGGAGAAAAGCTTATGGAACAAGGAATAAGGTGATCAGCTAGTTATTTTGCTGATAGAATCAAAAGAAAAAAACATATGGGCTGGTTTTCAAAAACTTAGGATTATCCTTTTGAGACAATAGATAGATTAGGAATTAGAGAACCTTCAAGAGATTCTATGTTGGCAGAGTTAAGTGAAAAGAAAGAGATAAGGCTTTTGGCTCCGTTTTTCGGACTTTTACTTTTTACACTTTTTGGCTATAGAACTACTTTTGCTTCGCCGGTTTTTTATCCTTAACTTAATAAAAAAACCAAATTCAACTTACAACTTGAATTTGATTTGGATCTTCTAGAATAATTTCTGGTTTTCCATTATATTCTTTTATTATTCCATCAACACGAACCAATTTTCCTTTATAACTATAGACATTAGGAAATAATGAAAATTTGCTTGCAAAAATTACTGCAGTAAAACATTGATTAGGATAGGGTCTTTCAAAATTTAAAAATATTGCTTTTGTAATGTTTTTTATTTCAACAACTTTTCCTTCAACAATAGCTTTTTTTCCTATATATTTTTTAGCATCACAAGCATCGATAATAGAATTATCATCGATAACAAAATTATCTGTATCTATAGATTTTTCTTCCCAATTTTCCTGCCACTTACATCCTATTTTATTTTCTCTTGCATATCTTTCAGCATCTACGAAAGCCTGTTTATAAGGATCTTCACTAACCCTAGCTATAACATATCCTTCTTTCACAAGTAATAAGTTTATATTCTCCCCATCTAGTATAACATATCTTAATTTTCTTCCATAATAATCTTTATCCTCATTAAAATATTCAAGATCGACAACCTTATTTAATAAAATCTTTTCAAGTTTTTTCTTAGATGCATTGTAACATTTTTCTCCTTTTTCATCAGCATCTATACCAAGAAGCCTTATAATTTCACCATTAGCAATTATAGTATCTCCATCTATAATCTTTGTCACAACCATGTTTTTTTCTATTCTTTTTTCAACAACTGCTTGAGTTGTTAGAGTTTGTTTTTTGACTCCTATTTTTGAACTAAAATAATCAACACCAACAAAAAATACGATCGCAATAACCAAAACAAGCAAGATTGTAACTAACGTATTGATAACTTTTCCCATTTTTCTTTTTATTTTTCTTATTTTTTAATCTTTATGCTTTTAACTTTATATTTTTTTAGTAGCTTTTTAATGTTAATAATTTTGCTGGTTTCAAGACTTATCTAATATCCTTACTTTTTCCATCACTCTTATAAGCAAAACTTTAAAAAAATGTTAAGATATTTTTTAATGGAAAAAAAGTTTTTGATGGGGCTTTTTTTGATGTTGGGGTTGATTTTGTTACTTGTGTTTATGTTTGGATGCGAAAGACAAAGCAGCACACGGACTACAATAATTAAAGAAGAAAATGAAAAGGAAGAAGCCTATGTTTTGCCATCAGATTTTGTTTCTTTGTTAGAAAAAACAAAGACAATAAAGAGCATTCAGTATTTATACGTTACTTCTAAAGAAACAGCGATGAACGATTTTTATGTTAAGGGAAATAATATGAAAATTAAGCTGATGGAA